>Ga0247841_10010587_pt1 | contig 12520 bp, 14 predicted proteins | sample LaCruzMarch2015__2_FD_192410 | JGI IMG/M metagenome (GOLD analysis project Ga0247841, IMG submission 192410) | Freshwater microbial communities from meromictic Lake La Cruz, Castile-La Mancha, Spain - LaCruzMarch2015_18m | ecosystem: Environmental > Aquatic > Freshwater > Lake | place: Spain... | reverse complement strand
CGCACGATTATAATCGACTCCGGCAAAGGTGTTAAAATGCTTGAGCATTCCTGCATCATCTTCGAGATGGGCATGATGAATGCCAAATGTTTTGGGTTTTCCCTCGACATCCACGATTACGGCGCCGCCGATGACGATCGGTTCGTCATATTGCGTAATCTGGAAATTTCGCGGGGAGTCGGGATAAAAATAGGACTTGCGATCGAAGCGGCTGACCAGATTGATCTTGGCATTGACTGCCAGGCCAAATTGAACCGCTTTGCGAACCGCTTCTTTGTTGAGAGAGGGCAGAGCGCCCGGTTGGCCGGTACATACGACGGTGATATTGGTGTTGGGTTCATCTCCGAAGCGATTGGGTGCGGAGCTGAAGAGTTTGGACTTGGTATTGAGCTCGACGTGGATTTCCAATCCGATGACCGGCTCCCAGGATGATTCGTTCATGGCCCCTCAAATGCGGGTGCAATTTTGCGAGTGTAAAGGGTGGCTATCTCATAGGCATGAGCATATTGCATTACCGGAACGTCATGCATGTGCGGACCGATGAATTGGAGTCCAAAGGGAAGACCGTTATTGTCGAATCCGGAGGGAACGCTGATTGCCGGCAGTCCGGCGAGATTGGCGGGAATCGTGAAGATATCTTGCATATACATTTGGATAGGGTCGTGAATGGAATGAAGAGGGAAGGCGGTGGAGGGAGATACCGGCAGCAATACGGCGTCGCAGCGATCATAGGCTCTCTCAAAAGATCGGATGACAAGCGTGCGGACTTTTTGAGCTTTTTTATAATAGGCGTCTTGATAGCCGGCCGAAAGGACGTAGGTTCCCAGCATGATTCTTTTTTTGACTTCCGCACTGAAACCTTCTTCGCGAGAAAGCTCGTAAACATCATCGAGAGTTTTCGCTTGGCTGGAGCGCTCGCCGTAGCGAATACCATCAAAACGGGCCAAGTTGGTCGAGGCTTCCGCGGTAGCCAAAATGTAGTAGATCGCAATCGCATATTTGCAGATATCGAGATCGATATCGATGATCTTGGCGCCGAGCCCTTTTAACACATCAAGAGAGTTTGAGAAGTTCGTGCGCGACTCGGGAGCGAGGTTTTCTAGAAAATGCCAAGGAACGCCAAATGTGATTTCACTCATATTTGTATTATTGAGAGTATCGAGATAGGATTCCGGCGGAAGGGGAAGGCTGGTTGAATCTTGAGGGCAATGACGGCCGATCACCTCCATAGCAAGGGCAGCATCGGCGACCGTTGTCGTGATCGGGCCGATTTGGTCCAGCGATGAACCGAAGGCAACGAGGCCAAAGCGAGAAACGCGGCCGTATGTAGGTTTAAATCCAACGACGCCGCATAAGCCGGCGGGTTGGCGGATCGATCCGCCGGTATCGCTACCGGTGGCGAGGAGAGAGAGCCGCGCACCGATCGCTGCCGCAGATCCACCCGATGATCCGCCCGGAACGCATTTGACATTCCAGGGATTATGAGCCGGAAAAAATGCAGAGTTCTCATTGGAAGAGCCCATAGCGAATTCATCGAGGTTGGTCTTGCCTAAAATGAGAGCGTCTTCCTGTTCCATGAGATGGACCGCTGTTGCATCAAATGGAGCGCGGTAGTTTTTTAAAAATTTTGAACCGCAGGTGGTGATCTCATTCAGGATGTGCATGTTGTCTTTGATAGCAATCGGGATACCCGCGAGCCTGCCGAGGGGCTTGCCCTGGGATCGTTTAAGATCAACGGCTTCGGCCCGGATGTGGGCTCGTTCTGCCAAAATTGATAAGAAGGCGCCCAGCTTCGGATTATGAATTTGGATCCTGTCGAGAAAATAGGCGGCGATATCTACCGCTCTGATCTGCCCTTCGATAAAGGCTCTGTTTAATTCGAGTGCAGACAGGTGGTGTAGTTTTTTTGTCATGGCATTTTTATGACCGGCGGTACGCGGATCATTCCTCCGATTTGGTTGGGAGCATTGGCAAGAAACTGTTCCCGGCTGAGTAAATCGCCGATTTCATCTTCTCTCAGCTCGGTACCGGCCATTTCTTGCAGGACATAATTGCATGCGGGGACATTACTCGTGTCAATTTCATTCAGCTGATGCATGTAATCCAAAATTTTGCCCATAGAAAGAAGAAGTTCTTTTTCTTCTTCAGGACTACATCGAATGCGGCAGAGTTTTTCTAGGTTGGCAAGAGTGTGTTTATCAAAATTTGACATTTTAAAACAAATCCTGCTGATATACGGCTATTGGCTCGAAGGCCGACAACGGTATAGCATAACTTACCAAGTCAACAAGAGCGTTGTCAAACTCCAAATTGCGAGGGCGCCAATGATGATGCCCGCCGTGCGGTTGATCCAAATCATCGTGTTTTTACTTAATTTGTGACGAAGCAAACCTACGCCTTCACTGAGAATCAACCACCAAAAAGCGGAGCCGACGAAGACGCCGGTGACCAGTAGAATGCTTGAAAATGAGCTGCTTGCGATCTCAGTCAATCCCATGGCGGCAAAAACAGCGAGATAGCAGAGAAAGGTCAATGGATTGGTCAGAGTGAGGAAAAACGTTCCAATAAAGTCCTTCAGTAAGCTCATCCGTGGAAGCCGCTGGTCGTGTTCATACGGCTTGGTTCTGAAGGAACGATAACTCAAATATAGAAGAAAAAAGCTTCCGATGAACTTGAGCCAAGGACCCCATGCCAGAAGCTGAGCGGAGAGAAAGGTTAGTCCAAAAGCAGCGAGTGATCCATAGAATGTGTCTGCAGCCGCTGCGCCGAGACCGGAGCAAAGGCCAGAAATTTTTCCAAAATGTAAAGTCTTGCGGATGCATAAGATACCAATAGGGCCGACGGGAGCGGCTATGGCAAAACCCAAAGCAAAGCCCTTCCAGAATAATTCAAACATGCAGCCTCAAAAAATGGTAGGCGATAATGCGGGACATTCCATACATATGTTTATTCATTGTTAATTAGAGACTATCGCGTTTTATTAAATATCCACAAGTCAAATCCTATTTGATAATTGAGTTTTTAAGTTTAGCGATTATAGCGTATCTAAATAAAAATAAACGGCTTGGCTCTTCCAAGGCAGATGTCATAGGGTTAGAACGATTAGAATGAATCTGGACAATGATTAAAATTTCTATTATGATTAATTTTAGAGCTGGAATAAATGGAGGGGTCACTATGAAGGTTATACGTTTTTTATCAACACTGCTAATTATTGTTGGCGCTTTAAATTGGGGTCTTGTTGGCTTTTTTCAATATAATTTAGTGAGCGATCTATTTGGCGGAGAAGCTTCGATGCTCTCTCGCATCATCTTCGGGCTTGTTGGTTTGGCCGGTTTATATTCGATATCATATCTTTGCAAATATTACCGTTGCGGATCTTCCGGAGATTCCTCATGCGGTTGCGGCAAAAAAGATCGAGATTAAATCCTCTTTGAAGATTATGGTCATGGCGCTGAGGCGTCCTGACCATTCTTTTTATTCAGTCAAATTCTGACTTTCGCTAATCTTTTTTTTCTTTATCAAGGTTGATCAATTGAGTTATCAATTTTTATCAATTCAACCATCGACGCTTTCAGGATATGATGTAATTGAAAAATCATTCCAAATCATTACGCGTGGCGAATACACTAAATCGTTAGTTTCAACCAAAATAGTGGGTCGTTTCGTTGACAGGGAAACCTCTGAGGCTGTTGCAAGAAAATTAGCGGGGATTCATGGTTTAGCGTGTGTTCCACAAGATACATCGATCATTACGCTCATCCCATTTAGAGATCGATTTTTTCTCATCGTTGAAATTCAACCGGATGGTGAAGTTTTTGGGCGAGGCCCCATACTTGATTGGGTTTCGTCAGTGAGGAATGCACGTGATGTCGCCCGGCGATGTGGATTATCATTCGTTTTTCCCAAGTTTTCTTGACTCCCTTTCAAAGCCATTTTAGACTGGTACATACTATCTAACGGGAGTGTTTTAAATGTTTTTTATAACCGCTATTTTTTTCGCTGCTACAACCTTTCATTTTTCTGAGGAGCTCGAGGATGATGAGCTGGCTTTGGCAGAGCAAACGATTGTGACAGAACAAAACGATGAAACGGAAGATGGCGAATTGATCTTTGATAGTGAAGAGGTCGTGGCTGAGCTTGAGGATGAAAATTCGCTGTGAATAAGCTGGATTTATACTCTTATCGGCCTGAACATTTGATTTTTCATCGACATCACGGAGTTTTACGTATCCCAACGATCAAAAAGATCCGAGAGCTGTTCCATGATTATCGGAGTCGTATTTTCCGGGCCTTTAAAAGTATGATCTAATGAAAAAACCAGGAATAAAATAAAAGCAAGATAACCGGAGAGAAGAGCCGTCATTAATAGCTGGCTGCGTAAATTTTCGAGACCAAAGAAAAACATAAAGAGAATCGTGATGATCGCTCCGCTAAGTAAAAGACTCCACATCATGGAACCTAAATGATCCCAGGAATTGAATTCCCTCTCCAGCCTAGCGCTCATTAAATCGTCTAATTTTCCAATCGATTCCTGATACCAAGCTCGTTGGTTTTCATTTTTAATAATCACATTAAAATAACTATCCCATAAGTTTTTCAAAATCTTTTGGGCGTCGAGATGCATTTTCCGATCTTTAGGTAGATGCCATTCTTCTTGCACGACATAGGAAACATAATTGCGCAGAGTGGATCGAACCTTATCGCGGCTATCCTCTGGAAAAAAACCCGCCTCACGATAGAGATCGGCTAGAACCGTTGCTTCCTTATGAAGCGTTTCGATAGATCGATTATATCTTTCTTGAACACTTACAACTGTAAAACCCAAAATAACGCTATACAAAACACCAACAATACTAAACGTAAAACCAGCAACGTCATGATTTTTTTTGAGAATATCAATGGAGATCAATCGTCGAGTAATTCTCAAGGCGCCGCACCAAAAAACGATTGAAGCAACCACGATAATCGAAGCGGATAAAATCCAATATGGCGAATTAAATAGCAGGCTCATGAAGTTCTCATATAATTGATTCGTATAAACCGAACGTAGCAAGACGGATCTGATTATAAATTATGCTATCAAACAAAAATGCGTTTTCGTCAACTCGTTTTCTTATTAACTGGGGCGGCTCAAAATGCCCATGGATTATATAGACCGGCTTTTCTTTACACATTAAAAGAGCTGGCGTTGGCTATAGAAACTTATGTCGCCTCTCGACAGAATCTTTTTGCAGAATACGTCCCTCCGGCATTTCCCTCAAATGTTGAAGGAAGCCCGCCGCTCTCAGCGACAGTTCATGATGCTTTTGATAAAGCGTTGGGTAGTAACGGAATCTACCAATTAATTAAGGCAGTTGAGAATTGCAAGGAACGTTCATCTGACATAACAAAAAGAGAAGCTCTTAATGAAATCATATCTGTTGGTGAGCGAACGATCAAATTCATTTCTGAGCAATTGAACCTATCCAAGTAAAAGTTTTCAGTCGATTTTTAGGGCTTTTTGAGCGAAAATTTGCCAAAAATCCTCAAAAAAGCGACGAAACACGTTTACTTGGATAGGTTCTTACATCAAACAGCAGATTGTCCAAATTCTTTGATTTATAGTTCAAATCCTTTACCACCCACATCGTGTTGTTCGATCAGTACTTATTCATCTGCACAGCATAACGTGTAGTGCGTAGCATTCCGCATTATTAAGGAGTCTCTGTGGGTTCAACTCCTTCGACTTGTCTTTTTCTTAATAACTGATATTCTGAACTTTGTTTATAGTTATTCATTATTAGCGTGATTAATTTATTGTAATAATAAACAAAATGATATAAATATAAATTAAGCGAGAGTTCAGGTGCCTTTGTCTGTTATTCGGGGTTAGAAGACGCTCATAGCGCAAATGGCTAAACGCCTACCTACTATGAAATAGGCAGGGGCACTTGAGGGCTTGGGGGGATCAATGTCAGAAGAAAATCCATGGTTGGCTATATGGGTGCGTCCACGAGACACGATTCGATCGATTATTGCTGAAAATCCACGCCGATTTCTTTGGGTTTTGGCTTTCATCTATGGCTTCACATCTCTATTAAATGGCTTTCAGTCATTTCCCATCGCATTGCAAATGGGCATGATGCCGGTGCTGCTGATTTCCTTGATCATTGCACCGCTCTGGGGATATGCGTTTTTTGCCATTTGGAGTTGGGTTGTGGTATGGGTCGGCAAAATTTTAAAGGGGCAGGCAAATTTTGAGACAGCCCGAGCTGCTTATGCGTGGTCATGTGTTCCTCTGGTCGGTAACATTCCTCTATGGTTGTTGCTTGTGTTTTTCTATTCCCGATTTTTGTTTTACGGAATGCAAGACCAGGTTGTGATGCCGGGAGCGGCCATGATGCTCTTTATCATATTGATCGCGAAGTTGGTTTTTGCCATCTGGTCAGTTGTTATTTATCTGCAGATGTTGGCCGAGGTGCAGCAATTTTCCATTTTGCGCGCCATTGCAAATGTGATTTTAGCTTCTTTAGTCATCGGGATAGTTACGGCAGTGATCTGGTCTATCGCGATTTATGTTTATATGTCAGCTCTAACGCCACACGTTGCTGTGGATAGCCATAGTATGGAGTGGTTCGTTCAGTTCATTAAATAAAGGAGATGCGATGCGACGAGAAGCAATCAAAACAATCGGTCTATGGGTTCTGACTATTGCACTAATTGCAGCACACATCTTTTTTAGAAGCCAAGCTCACGCGGAGCAAACCGGCTGGAAAGAAATTCATACTCGCACCGGCGATTGCCGGATTGCATTTCCTACACTCCCGCAGATGGTTGAGCAAAAACTTAAGCTCAATCAAGAGGGAATGCACCTCGCATATGATGTTTACCTCGCTCCCTATCGGGAACATTCAGTTTGTGTTTTGCTTGTTGCTCAATATCCAAAACCCGTTCCTCCGGGCTCTGAAATGCTCGGTTTAGAGGGATTGCTCAATGGAATCATTAGCCAGCATCCGGATAATCGTTTAGTTTTTTCTGAAACGGTTCAAATGCAAGGACTTCCGGCATTAAATTTTATGGTCGAGAGTGGTAAGAATTTTTTTAGAGGTCAAGCCGTGATGGTCGGTAATAAGCTCTACATGATAGCCATGGAAGGAATTAAACAACGCTTTGAGGAAAAGACATTTCAGCGATTTTTGCAATCTTTTCAGTTGTTAACCAAGGAAAAATTTACTAAAAGCCATAATCCAGACTGAGACCGCCATAGATGGTTGAGCGAAAATCAACATATTCCGCATGTTTGCCCTGGGCGTTTTTAATATAGAAATTGCCGCCCCAGTTCATTCCGCCATATCCTTCGAGGGTAAATTTAAACTGACGCTCATAGCGAACGTTCAGCTCAGTTCCGACCGACGAATAGTTAAATATCGACCGAGGCTGTGGTTCGCGGGAACCCGTGCGGAGACGCTCTTTCAGGGGACGAATTTTCCCCGCGAATGTCCACCTTGAGATTTTATATTCGACGGAATAGTTGATCGGGAAAACGGCTTGGATAAACCAATGTTTGCCTGGAGTATAATCGACTCCGATGATGGGAAAGATATTCGATCCTTTTAATCCGGCATATCCTAAAGCTCCGATATGATAGTGCCATTTCGGATGGATTTGGTATGAGCCCCATAGCAACCCGTTATAAAGACTATATTCGCCGGGGTGGGACATATGGTCGGTCTGCAGATTATAATCGAAGCGCATGATCCATTTCCAGCGATCGAGTGCCGTGGTGTAGTACATGAGATCAAATTGCATGTAATAGAAATGGGTCTCGCTGAATTTTCTGTTTTTATTCCAATCAAATGTGACGGAGTTAATTTGGATTTGCGGGAAAAAAATGTGGTTTCTGTTGACGGGAACCATCATTGAGAGGAAGGCATTTGTCTTGCGGAAATGAACATTGCCTAAATGATGTTGATGGTCGGGTCTTTCATTATAACACTCCGCTTTGCCGAGGCGGATGAATTGGCCGCCTACGTGCAGTGGGTGGTAATACCAAAGGGAGTGTTGTTCTTGCGCCGACAAAAAATGAGCGCTTACGCTCAAAATTCCCAAGAAAAAGATTTTTTTACTGACCATTGTGTCATCCTAATCCATAAGGAAGAAAATCGTCAATCCGAAGATACTCTGGCCAGGATTTCTCCAGCAGTTTTAAAGTGGGTCTTCGCTACTTTATCTAATATGTCCGGTCCGAATTTTTCGATTAATTTCACTCCGGCATCAATGACGATGGCTGCTGCACCCTTGGGAATCACGAACCCATATTCCTGACTGAGTTTTTCAAGTCCTTCCAAAAAACCTGCTCGTGCGAGAATGGATGCGGCGGCCACGACGAGGTCTTCTTCTCCGCGCACCCGCTGTTCGAGATCGACTTCAATTCTCTTCTGTTTGAGCGCGGTTTCGACGACCTGTTTTTCTGCAAATTGATCGAGAATCGCGGTTTTGCAAAGAGTCTTTTCGCTTAAGTCTCCAAGCGCTGTGGCATGCGCCCAACCCAATAGGCGATTGAGATTCTTAAATCGACCATAAAGTTCGTTATATTTTTGGGGAAAGAGACGGATGACGACGTAAGGATAGGCCGCTCGAATCTTGCGTGCGAGTTTAAGGATCGATTCATCGGAAAAACGCTTGCTGTCCTTGACGCCCATTTGATGCAGTTTTAAAATTCCCTCTCCGTCGGCGTAGACGGCTCCAATGCAAAGCGGACCAAAAAAATCGCCTTTTCCCGCTTCATCGAGTCCAATATGTGGCGTGAGATTGAGATGTGCCTCGGGATGAGAAAATTTAAATTCATGCAAGATTTCCGGTTCGAGATAAAACTCGATAAATTCCTGCATCTCTTTTCCTTGCACGACTAAATTGCCCGATTCGTAAAGAGTGCAGGAGACACCCTTTTTTTTTGCCGCAAAGATTGTGTAGGGCTGTTTCGTGAGCTCAAATCCCTGTGCGGGAAGCTCGCTTAGAAGCTTTTCGGCTAAGCTTAAATCGATTTTGACAGTGAGCGTCGTAGCATGCATATCAATCATCATTCTATGATTCGCCGTGGAATAAGACAAGAAATTGAACGAAATGGTTCATTAAAGGTAGAATGCAGCGAATGGTACATTATGAATAATATGAGCGAACCTCTGAAAAATTTGGGCGATGCGCTTCGATCGAAGCGTGAAGAGATGAATGTTACTTTGAAAGAAGCGGAAAACGCTACTTCCATTCGAATGCTCTATCTTCAGGCAATTGAAGATGGACGTGTGAGCCACTTCATTTCCAATGCCTATGCTATGGGGTTTATCCGCCAGTATGCCAATTTTCTTGGCTTTGACGGTGAAAAGCTCATTAAAGACCATCCCGACGCTTTTCGCATTCCGATTGAGAAGCAAGACTTCGCTTACGGGATCGGAACCCTGGAAATGCGCGGAAGCCCTCATGGAGGGGTTCGCTGGATGCCTAATCTTTTGTGGGGCGGAGCTTTTGTTCTTATCGCGATCGCCGCTTGGTATTTTGCCAAGTTCCTCGGCGTTTTTTAGGAATATCAAACGTTTTTCCTTTCTTTGTGCTTTTTCCACCTTGCATAGAAAAAATAGTCCTATCTATGATGCAAGGATTCGAAGGGGCGTGTTATGCATATGGAAAATTTGGGCGACTACAACCTTCAGCGTCAGCTGGGGCTCGGCGCATGGGGTCAAGTCTATCTTGCCGAGCATCGCTTTATTAAGCGGCCGTTTGCGTTGAAAATTTTGCCGGACGAACTCTGCGCCGATGGCTCATTTATGAGGCGGTTCGAAGAGCAGATTCATGCCATTGCCGCTCTCGATCATCCCAATATTGTTAAAATCCACAATATTACCGGTGTAGATGGACATTATTTTCTGGTGACCGATCCCATCGTTGATTCCTTCGGCGAGACGATGAATCTCGACCGATATTTAAATTTAAAGGGACGCTCTCTATCAGAAGCAGACTATGTCTCGATCCTTCGGCAAGTTGCTTCTGCGCTCGATTATTCTCATGAACGAACGATGGGCGGAAAGCCTCTCGTTCATGGCGCTCTCAAGCTGACGAATATACTGGTCGCGCCGGCGGAAGAGGGCGTACGTATCGTGCTGAGTGATTTTGGTCTTACGAGGTTGATCGGCGAGGGAGTCGCATTTTCTCGTTTATGCGAGCAGGTGGCGAGCGCTTTAATGCCATCCTCTGCTTTTTCTTTAGAAAAAGCCGTACAGCTCAGTCGTAATTTTGTGCGTGCATTTGGATTTTTAGCGCCGGAGCAAAAGAGCCTTGAAGTTCTCAATCCTGATCCCAAGATCGATAGTTATTCGTTTGGCGTGCTGGCCTATTATTTACTCTCTCGTAAAATGCCTGAAGGATGTTTTGATCTGCCATCGCGCATTTTTCCTGAAGCAGAAGGAAATTGGGACTATCTCATCTCGCGTTGTTTACAGATGAATCCCGCGCAAAGACCCGTCGTTTTGTCTCATGCTCTGAATGAATGTTTGAAAACATCAAAAATTCAGACAGGTGAAATGCTCAGTCTTTCGGAAATTGAAAGCAAACTCGATAAAGCCCAGCAGCTCTCCTTTCCGTTTTTTCCGCCAAGCGCGGAGAAAAAAGAGCCGGCAATGGAACTGGCTGCAGCGGAAGCAAGTGCAGCTCCCAAGCCGATGCTCCGCCAGGGAGAAATTGCCCGGCCCGAATTTGATAACGATCCCGCTGAGATTTTCCATCGCGATATGATGGTTTCTCCATACGTTCCCAAAAAAGCGGAGGTGACGGAAATCGATCCGCTCCTCACGGACATGGTCATTATTCCTGGAGGAACCTACCTGAGGGGCAGTAATGACGGTTCTCGTGATGAAATGCCGCGCCATCCGATCATACTCGCCAGTTTTGCGCTTGATATTCATGCTGTGACGAATGAGCAATTTGTTCGGTTTTTGCAAGCGATGGGAGGGGAAAAGGATAGCAATAATAACGACATCATTCGACTGCGCGATTCGCGGATCAAACGAAGCGTCGGAAAGCTTCTTATTGAGTCGGGTTATGCCAAACATCCGGTAGTCGGTGTTACCTGGTATGGCTCGGTTGCTTATGCAAAATGGATTGGCAAGCGCTTGCCGACAGAAGCCGAATGGGAAGTCGCCGCATCGAGCGGGCAGGAAAAATGCATCTTTTCGACCGGTCTTGATATCGAGCGCACTCAAGCTAACTTTTTTAGCTCCGATACGACGGCCGTCATGAGCTATCCGCCGAATGAGTTTGGTTTGTATGATATTGCGGGGAATGTCTATGAGTGGTGTCAAGATTGGTATGCTTATAATTATTATGACGCCTCTTCGATGGAGCCGGAACATCCTCAGGGTCCGCCCCAGGGTGTCTATCGCGTATTGCGCGGCGGCTGCTGGAAGAGTCTGAAAGAAGATATGCGCTGTGCTCATCGCCATCGAAATAATCCGGGTGCAATGAATGGTACATATGGATTCCGATGCGCGACGGATGTTCAGTGAAGACCATTCTCTTTGTCTGTCTGGGAAATATCTGCCGCTCTCCGGCCCTGGAAGCGACGCTTCGGCATTTGGCTGTTTCGAAAAATCGCGCTGACGAGTTCAAGATTGATAGCTGCGGCATTAGCTGGATGCATGTGGGCGAACATCCCGATCCCCGCACGTTTGAAGCTGCTTCAAAGCGAGGGATTTTGATCGACCATCGGGCTCAGCAATTTCGCGTCGGTTTTTTCGATGAATTTCAAAACATCTTTGTCTCTGATCGCGAAATCTTTGAGCAAGTCAAATACCACGCTCGCTCTGAGGTCGACAAAAATAAAGTGCTTATGGCCACTGCCTTCAGTCAGCGTTTTAAGGATCAAGACATTCCTGATCCCTACTATCTCAGCCATTCCGGCTTTGAGCAGGTCATGGATATCATTGTAGATAGCTGTGAAGGGATATTAAACCACTTCCAAACTGAGCTCCAATAAAAGTCGATCTTCGGGTATTCTTCTTAACCTATTTACCCTTTAAGAGAGATTGATTGAAATTATTTTTATCTAAACCTCGAGGATTTTGTGCGGGTGTTGAGCGGGCGATTGATACCGTCAAACGCGCGATTGAGATCTGGGGAGCTCCGATCTATGTCAAACATGAGATTGTACACAACAGTCATGTCCTCGAAGAGCTAAAGGCCTTGGGTGCTGTTTTTATTGAAGATCTGTCCCTTGTGCCATCCGGCTCTCGGTTGGTTTTTTCAGCTCATGGCGTGCCGCCTGATTTAAGAGAAGAGGCAAAACGACTGAACCTCATCACAATCGATGCCACGTGCGGATTAGTGACGAAGGTCCATTCGGCAGCCAAACGCTTTGCGGAACAGGGATATCAGATTATTTTGATCGGACATCGGAACCATGTGGAAGTTATTGGGACTGCCGGAGAAGCTCCGCTTGCGACGACGATTGTTGAGACGGTTGCTGATGTTGAGAAGTTGTTTTTTAATT
>Ga0247841_10010585_pt1 | contig 12521 bp, 12 predicted proteins | sample LaCruzMarch2015__2_FD_192410 | JGI IMG/M metagenome (GOLD analysis project Ga0247841, IMG submission 192410) | Freshwater microbial communities from meromictic Lake La Cruz, Castile-La Mancha, Spain - LaCruzMarch2015_18m | ecosystem: Environmental > Aquatic > Freshwater > Lake | place: Spain... | reverse complement strand
ACAAATGTGTGTAGGACACACATGTTGTGAAAGTTTAGAATTTATAATTCAATATCTTCTTAATATAATCTTCAATCTCATTTAATCTATCTTTATTTAATGAAACCTGTAAGCCATAAGAAGTTGGTTTTGTTATGATGAATCTTGATTTTATTAGTTCATCAGCAATCTTTTTAATATCTTTTCCGAGATGAGAGGGAAAACCCATTTTTAGGGTATCATAATGAGTATGTTTCGCGCCGATTATTCTTTTTCTTCTTAGATGATAAAGTATTGTTGCTTTAATTTGCTCATCACTGCTAAATTCCATGAATTATAATAGAAAAGCTAATATTTAAATGTTGCTATTATTGTAATATAAAAACATAAACAGAAACATTTATAAACAACGATAATATAAGATATTATGGAAAACGAAACTATCTTTGTAGAAATATTTGGAAATAATCCTATAATAAAAGTTTTGGATTTTCTTATAACTTTTCAATTATTTGATTATCCTATGACTGAAATAGCTAAAAATTCAGGAGTAAGCTATTCAACACTCCAAGCATTCTGGGATAAATTAGTAAGAAATAATATCGTTGTAAAAACAAGAAGAGTTGGAAAATCTGATTTATACAAGCTTAACACAAAAAATCCAGCCGTAAAACAATTAATAACCTTAGACTGGAATTTTATAAAAGGCACAAGTGAAGAGCAAGAAGCCATTCTGGCATAATCAAGATTTCTATTTAGTGCTTCGCATAATAATAAGAATTAAAATAAAAGTAATAGAAGAAAAGTAAAAAGAATAAGAAGCCCGTTCAGTTAAACCTCGTTGTTAATTTATCTTAGAATCCAAAAATTCTTTTATACCAGGGTCTTGATTCTTGAGATGGATTTGGAGTTTCAGCTTTTTCTGCCATATTCCTTATTGCAGAATCTAAATCTGTTTGAGGTTCACTAACTTGTTGAACTAATTTTGAATCATTTTTTCTTTTTCCTTCTTCATATTCTCTTATTACTTCTTCTCGAAGTTGAATAATGTAGGGAATTTTAGATTCTGCTACTATTTTATCTCCAGAAGGATTATGCAAGTAATCTGTAATAACTAATGTTTTCAAAGCTTCTTCGTTTAATCTTATCGATTCTTTATAAGCATCTTCTAGGGCTGATAGAGCCAGCAGATATTGTATTCCTTTTTCTCTCTCAACTTGTTTTGATCTCCATAGCACTAAATAATCCATATTTGCTAAATGTGCCTGTAATCCTTCTGAACTATGAACCTTGCTTTCTTGCATTGCTTTTCTTACAGGTTCATAACCTAAACCATTAGTAACTATTTGTCCAAAACAATAATTTGCCAAAGCAGGACTTTTAAATTCAAGAGTTCTAACTTTCCAAAGGCTGGGTTTTATCTTCCTATAAAACTTACTTCTTACTCGTGGTTTAAGGTCTATCATGTTTTATTTTCTCCTATATTATCAAGAACTCTTTTTCCTCGGGACTACAAAAATCTGCAACTACTATCGTGCAGCGTTTGCAGATTTTTCCATTTCGTTTTTCTTCTGAACAGCTGCTGAATCACCAGAACCATTTGAAGCAAGAATAATCTCATTTGCTAAAGTATCTTCGATTTTTGCTTTTTTACCAAATGATTTATCATAAGCGCCATGAACAATAAGTCTAAGTGTTAAAGCAATTCTTCTTGAAGGAGAACAATCTACTGCCTGAGGATATTTTGCTCCACCATATTCAATTGTTGTAACTTCTTCTCTTGGTGATGCTTTTTCAACAGCAGTAACAAGAACTTGAATTGGATTTTGTTTTGTTTTTTCTTCAATTGTTTTAAATGCAGCAAGAACAATTTTCATATTTTTTGTAAATTTTCCAGAAGCTCTGCAGGTCATCATCTTATGCTTTTTTCCTCGGTGTCCCGGAACAGCCACAAGATTTGCTAATCTTTCAACAATATTAACTTTCATCTTTGAGAAATTTCCTTTTGCTTTTCCGTGTGATTTTAGAACAAGTTTAGGTTTTACATTTATTACTCTTTTAAGTCCAGGATCATTTACAACAATACTATCTGTTTCATATAAATCAAAAACTTTTAATCCTTCCATGTTATCTTCTTCCTTTCTCTATCTTACCCTTCCATAGCAATGCAAGAGGTTGATCATTTACTTTTATAACAGCAAATCTAACTCCAGGAATATCTCCCTTAGATCTATTCATTCGACCACCAATTCTTTCGATTATAACTTCATCGTGTTCATCAACAAATTTTTGTGCCAGGTTTCCAGGAATAAATGCAGTAACGCTTTTGTTATTTTTAATAAGTTGAACTCTGCAACACTTTCTCATCGCTGAGTTTGGCTGTCTCGCTTCTTTTTGTACCTTAGAAATCACAAGTCCCTTTGCCTGGCTTTTGCCTTCAAGAGGGTCAGATTTAGCGAATAATTTTAGCTTTTGCTTTTTATATCTCTTATTGCTCCATCTAAACTTAGTTCTATTCTTTCTTAGTTTTGTTGCGCTTAGTAAACCCATATTGTTGTTTTTCTTTGAAAAATAACAGTCAGAAATTTAATAAATTTCTGAATATTCAAAAAGCTACTGGATTCAAACCGGTACGGTTTTATCTGCTTTTTGAATTGTATTTTATATATTTCTATGATTTGGATGGTTTAAAAAGGTTTCTTGTGGATAATTTGAACTTTTTAGCTTTACCAAAACATATTTAAAAAATAAATAGGTTATTTATTAATGGCAAAAGAGTTTGAAATAGATGTTTCGGGAAGCGATTTGTTAAGTAAGGATTACACTATTTGCATAGCTAATAAAGACAGTTTTATTCATGGATTTAAACTAAGTGAAGAATTAATTAATATTCTTTCTTCTAAATATGGTCAGGGATTATATCGATATAATAAATCAAAAAAAGGCAAGTCTGATTTTAAAGTAAGATTATATTGCGCTGTTATTTATTACATTTTTAGAAGTTCTAAAATCTCTGGAGAAATTTCTCTTAAAGTATGCAGAGATTTTCCTGGAAAGGAAGGAGATATTAAAGAAAATCTTAAAATGTTTTTAGAAAGAGGTTTGGGTTTAATCTTACAAGATAGATTATACTTTGGTAAATTAACTACAAATTCTAATGCGCATAGATATGCTTATTTAATGAGGCAAGATACTAAAAACCAAATGCCTAATTATATAAAAATTTCATTAGAAGAGCTTGAAAAATGGCTTATCAAAAAGTAAAAAATGTACTAAAGGGCGCTACAAAGAGCGTCGCAACCCTAGATTACCTGCCAGAATCGGCCGAAGCCTTACTGGTCAAATGCCCTAGCAGTTAGTACAATAATATATTCTTTTTCTAATATTTAAGTCTTTTGGTTATTGATTAATTTCTTAAAATTAGACATATCATTAACTAACAAAATATTAACCAGAATGACAGGATTCTCCTCGGGCATTTGCTTCTTCGCCCCAGAAGATATATCTTAGAATTCTAGTTCCAAGCGAAGGCTTTCTTTCAGCTTGAATTTGAGTGTTTTGGCACTGAGTTTCCAGTGCAAGAATTTTTTCACGTTTTGCTAAATCCTCTTCACTTATTTGAGGAGTTTTTGTGTGATAACTATTATCATATATTGGCATTTTATTTAGAATAAAATGTGGTTTTTAAATATGTTTGCACTTCGTGAGATAATAACCAATCAAAAAATAATGCCTAAACGATTTGTAATAAACTTAAATGTTCACTGCAAAACTTAACAAACAACGGGCGAACTTAACTTCTTATTCTTTTTACTTTTTTGATTTAATTATGCGAAGCACTTACTCTAAAACTTGCTTGCAAATTCTCAATATTAATCCCTTTAGAAAACTACGAAGATAAATTAAACTAATTTATCTTTACACTCTTCGCACCAAAATATTGCTCAAGAATATTTTTCAATTCAGCTTCTCTTGCTCTATCTCTGCCGATAAGCATTGCTTTTTGCTCTCTATTTGAAGTTGTTACCACAGCTTCTTTTATAATATTATTACCCTCTGTTACTGTTTCAACAATTTCCACTTTATCGAATTCAACAGGATAGACGAGAATCTTAACAAATTTTCCCAAATCTTTTAATCCAGTAGGTTCAGCAATAACTCTTATTCTTTTTCCAAAAACTTCACTTAATTTTTTTAAATTAGTATTATCTCTACCAATTGCTCTCTCGATGGCAAATCCTGGAATAATAAAAACAAGCATATTATTATAGGCAAAGCAATGTTTAGGTAAAATTCCAGTTACTCTTGAAAATAGATTCATGTATCTCATGAATTGCATGTCAAATTTTTTTGTTGTCGTCATGTTGTTTTTGTTAATATAAGTTAAATTATTAGTCTTATAAGGTTTTTTATTGTGTAGTAGCTGTTTTTTTCTACCCAAGGACTCTTTCCTAAAGAGGGCTTTTTTATTCCTTTTCCTTCTTTTCTCTTTTCTTTGGTTCGCCAGGAGTTAATTTTCCAGTTACCTTTACAAGAAGTCCAGGTAATCCTGTTCCAACAGGTATTGGCTGATTTAGAATAATATTCTCGATAACAGAAGCAAGTTCATCTCTTGTTGCCTTCAATGTAGCGTTTACAAAGTGTTTGATTGGTGTTTCGAATGATGCTCTTGCAAGTACTGATGACTTTTGTGAGATAATACCCATTCTTGTTGAACCTGATACAATACCAGTTAGAGTCATAGCGTCTGCAACAAGCTTAAGATGTCTCATATCAATGTCAATACCCTGTGCTTCTATTGTTTTTCTGATTTCATTGATTATTGCCTGTCGAGCTGCTTCGATTCCAAGAATATTACAGATTTCATGAATATCGTTTGTTGTTGTTCTTGTTTTATCTACGCCCTTCATCATGTAGACTTCTTCAAGATTTGTTCCAGCAGTTAGGATAACATAATCATTTTCTCTTTTTACAACGAGTATCTGTTCAATTCCATCAATTCCAGATATCTGTATTGTTTTGATTTTTTCTTTAAGTTTGTATAATTGCTTGAAATCTAATTTAGGTTCCCAGAATATCATTGTGTTTTCCTTAAGTTTGTTAGGATAACCTGCTTCTTTCATTTTATCAGAAACTTCAGCCATATTCATATGAACCATTTTCAAAGAATCAGGGCTTATCATTGCTTCAATTTTCTTATCTCCAAAATTAATTTTCATTTTATCAACAATCGCGCCGAATTTTGCTTCTTTGATTTTTTCAGCCATGATTCTTGCGTGTTTTTCATCATTATGTTCTTTTTCAAGGAAGATTTCCATTGTTGGTGTTGATGGTTTCTTTCTAGCATCGAAAATTTCGATAAGTCTTGGAAGACCTTGGGTGATCTGCATTTCTGAAACTCCTGCAAAGTGGAATACTCTAAGAACCATCTGTGTTGAAGGTTCTCCAAATGATTGAGCAGTTAAAACTCCAATAGCTTCTCCAGCCGCAACCTTTCTATTCTTATGTAATGAAGAAATATCAAGTCCATCATCGCCATAGGTGAACTGTATAACATTCTCAGAAGCATCTCTAACTGTTCCATCGTATGCAACTTTTAAGTCCTGTAATGCATTTGCAAGTCTTCTGTATAAATAACCAGATTTAGGAGTTCTAAGTGCAGTATCCATCAGTGCATCTCTTCCTGTTATCGCTCCAAAGAAGAATTCATATGGTAAAAGTCCTTTCATGAAAGGTGTTCTAATAAATCCTTTTGCTCTAGGAGATAAATCATATTCTTTAAAGAAAGGAAGAGTTCTATTAGTATATCCCATTTCAATTCTTTTTCCACCAAGTGACTGTTGACCTACACAACATGCCATCTGAGTTATATTAAGAATATTTCCACCAGAACCTGATAAAATCATAGAGTTAATAGGATTATCTTTTGGGAATTCGTGCTTAACAATTTGTCCAATCTTAGCTCTAACTTCATTAAGAATTTGTATAATCTTAATTTCTCTAGATTCTACGTTTGTTTTTCCAGGAATAATTTCAAGTGTATTTTTGTAGAAAGAATCAATAACTTCATTTACTTTTTCTTCAGATTCTTTAATTATTTTTTCAGTTGAATCATCTACTTTCTTATTAACTTTCAAGTCATCAATGGAAATTGTTAATCCGTGTTTTGAAAGATATTTTGTTCCAAGTGCAAAAATCTTTCTAATTGTTTCAAGTGTTTTTTCTCTACCAATTACATTATCCAATTCTTTGATTAATACTCCGCTTTCAACACCTACAATTCTGTCATCAATAGCGCCTGAAATAATTTGACCTTTTTTAATAACAAAAGCTTCTTCAGTTGATTTTGATTTATATGTAAAATCAATTTTAGGTAGAGTCTCAGATGCAACTTCACTACCTGACATTATTTTTTTAGTAAATGCAGTTTCAATTCCAGATTCATATAACATCTGTGAAGCATCGCCTTTACTCAATTCAGATAAACTTAATAGATAATTTCCTGTTGTGGCATCAGCAATACATCCAATAAGATTTGTATTATTTTTAGGAGACATTAAATTTTGATTTACATCAAGTAATATTTCAGCCTCAGCTCTTGCTTCTTCTGTTTGAGGCACGTGAATATTCATTTCATCTCCATCAAAATCAGCGTTATATGGGAAAGCAACAGCAGGATGTAATCTAAATGTTCTGTGTGGCATGACTTTTACTCTGTGTGACATAAGGCTTGCTTTATGCAGTGATGGGTGTCTATTGAATAAAACAACATCTCCGTCTCTCAAGTGTCTTTCAACAACATAACCTGGAACAAGTTCTTCAATAATTTCTTCTTTAAGTTCAGGAGTAATTTTCTTTCTTTTTCCATCAGGTCTGATAATATAATTTGCACCAGGATATTCAGCAGATTTAATTAATCTTTTAAGATATTCAATATTAAGAGTAGTTACGCTTTCATTTACAGTAAGAGTCATTGCAATTTCTTTTGGAACCCCAACTTCATTGATTTTTAAATTTGGATCAGGAGAGATAACAGTACGTGATGAAAAATTAACTCTTTTACCTGCAAGATTGTGTCTGATTCTTCCTTCCTTACCTTTAATTCTTTCTGTGATTGTTTTAAGTGGATGTCCGCTTCTGTGTCTTGCTGGAGGAATTCCTGCCATATTATTATCATAGAAAGTTGTTATATGATATTGAAGTAAATCCCATAAATCATCGATGATAACTTCAGGTGCTCCTGCATTTAAGTTTTCTCTCAGTCTTTGGTCTGCTCGGATAATATCTCCAAGCTTGTGAGTTAAATCATCTTCAGATCTTTCTCCTGAATCAAGCGTGATTGAAGGTCTTACAGTTACTGGCGGAACAAGAAGAACTGTTAAGATTCCCCATTCTGGTCTGAAAACATCAGGATTCATACCTGCATGTCTTAATTCTTCACCAGGAATATTTGTAAGTATTGCTCTGAGTTCGTCCGGAAATATTCTTTTCTTTCCTTTCTTGAAATTCATTGGTTTTTCAAGTTTTATTTTATCCTGAGGAGTCTCGCAATAAGGACATTTTTTTGCATCCTTTGCTTTTTTGATTCTTTCTTTCAAACTTGAATATTCTTTTATTTTTTCAGGATCAAGTAAGAATTTTCCGCATGATTGACAGAATGCTCTAAGGCACATTTCAATTACCTGTAAATATTTTACATGAATAGCAGGTCTTGAAAGTTCAATGATTCCAGGGTGTCCAAGACATTCTTTTAATCTTCCACCACAAGTTCTACATCTAACTCCTGGATCAATTGCTCCAAGTCTAAGATCCATAAGTCCGCCATCAACAGGATATCCGTCGATATCATATAATTCAGGTGTTACAATTCTTGCTGTTGCTATCTTTTTAATCTGTTCAGGATTAAGCAAACTGAAAAATAATCCTCTAACTTGTTTTCTTACTGGTTTGTGCATTTTATTGTTCGTATTTATTCTTCAAATCAAATTTAGTTGATAAATGTAAGCCTTGTATTTCGTCAACAAGAAGCTTGAATGCATATGACATTTCAACAGGTTCTGCTTCAACGCTTCCACAAAGTGGACAATATATTTTTTTATGAATATTATCTTCAACAGCGATATAACCGCACTTTGAACAGATGTGAACAACAACTTTGTCTGAATCATATCTTTCTTTCAACAATAGAGATGAACCGTGAGCAACAAGTGCTTCCTGCTCCATTTCTCCAAGTCTTAAAGCTCCACCCTTTGCTCTTCCTTCAATAGGCTGTCGAGTTAATAATGTAACTTTTCCAGAAGCTCTAGCGTGCATTTTGTTAGAAACCATATATTTCAATTTCTGGTAATACATCATTCCAACATAGATTTTAACTTCCATCATTTTTCCAGTTACACCATTGTAAACTGTTTCTTTTCCATCATATCTTAATCCAAGAGATTTAAGTTGTTCTTCAAGATCATCAACTTTTGTATTTCCAAATCCTGTTCCATCCATAATCTTTCCAGCAAGTGCTCCAATTTTACCTGCGATTAATTCTATCAAGTATCCAACTGTCATACGTCCTGGAATACCGTGCGGATTGAATATAATATCTGGTTTTATTCCTCTTGATGTGAAAGGCATATCATTTTCAGGAACAATTGCACCAATAACTCCCTTCTGTCCGTGAGCTGTTGCAAATTTATCTCCAAGTTCAGGGATTCTCTGATCTCTTGCTCTAACTTGAATAATTTTATTTCCATCTCTATTTTCTGTGATGAAAACAGCGTCGATTATTGACTTTTCTTCCTGTCTTATAACGCTTGAGCCTTCTTTTCTTGCTCTTACTGAAATTTCTCTAGATTCTGAAAGGAATTTTGGAGGTGAAGTTTTTCCGATTACAACTTCGCCAGATTCCATTTTTGCTTCAGGATAAACAATTCCATCTGCTTCAAGATATCTATAATTTTCTTCAACTCTGTAGCCAGATGTTCCTTTGTCAGGAATTTCAATTTGATCCTGTAATCCACCTGCATATTTTAATTCAACAGAAGTATATGGTCTGAAATAGGTGCTTCTTGCAAGTCCTCTATCAACAGAAGCCTTGTTTAAAATAAGCGCATCTTCCATGTTATAACCTTCATGAGTCATAATAGCTACAACAACATTTTGTCCTGAAGGATAAACGTTCAAAGTATCATAAACAAAAGTTCTAACAAGAGGTTTTTGTGCATAGTGCAATACCGATACATCTGTATCAATTCTACATAGGAAATTTGCAGCATATAATCCAAGAGACTGCTTTTGAGTTTTACTTCCTCTAAGAAGTCTAGCGCTCTGGTCGTAATTTGAGAATGGAACTAGTGAAGTTATTGTTCCAAATAAATCTGTTGGATCAACTTCAAGATGAGTGGTTGCAGCTTCAATATTTTCTTTTTTTAATGCAACAAGGCAATTTTCTTCTTCAGCAGCGTCAATATACTCAATTAATCCTTGATTAACAACTTCATCCCAACTAACTTTGTCAGCACTTACTTCATCTAAATCAGAATCCTTCATTTTAGACTCAGAATTTTCAACAATTATCAATGGTCTTAAAACTCTTCCAATTTCAGTTGATATCATTATGGTATTTATTACTTTATCATATCTTACACTCATCTGACTAGGTAATTCTGTATTTCTTCTTTTATTTCTTAAATCTGTGGCAAATTTAGCATAGGAATCTACGCTACCCATAAATCTTCCGTTATAGAATACATCAGAACCTGTTGCTGTCTTTTCTTTTTTTAATCCAAGGTTTGTAAGAATTTCAATAAGTTTCTTTTCATCAACATCGATTCTTGTTGATATTCTAGCAAGGATAGCAAGATTTTTTCTAAGACCAATTTCAGTTCCTTCTGGTGTTTCAATTGGGCAGAATCTTCCATAGTGTGTTGGATGAACTGTTCTTGCAAGGAAGTTTTCCTGTTCTCCAGGCAATGTAGAAGCAACTCTTTGAAGTTGAGATAAAATAGCAAGATAGTTTGTCTTATCCATATTCTGTGTAACTCCTGTTCTTTCTCCAATCCAGTTACCTGTTGCAATTGCAGATTCAACTCTATGGGTGAATAGTGTGGATTTAGCGATGGTTTTTAGTGAATAGAATTTTTTTCTTTTTTGAATTTTCTGAAGTGAATGTTGAATATCTCTAACAAGGATATTAAGATTTACTCTGAATAAATCTGCCATAAGATCTCCAGAAAGTCTGATTCTCTTATTTGCATAGTGATCCTTATCTGTTAATTTATCAGGACTATCTTTTGCAATTAAGAATTGTTTAATTAATTTACATAAAGTTACTGCTTTTTCATCTCTTTCATTTTTTCCAAGGCCAATATGTGGAAGAAGATAAGAATCTATTCTCTGTCGAACTCTATCAAGAATTTCTTTTTTTGTTCCCTGTAGTGAAGTTTTTTCTGCAATCAACATCATTGCATCTTCAGCTGTTTGAATATTTGCATATTCATAAAGATTAACGATTAAACTGTCTGTTTCTTTAGCAATATAGCTTGCAATATCTGATTCTTTTGTTAATCCTAGGGCTTTCAAAACAACAATAGCAGGAATATTTTTGAATCTTGAAAAAGATAATTCAATAATTCCTTCAGTTGTGTCTGTTATTGTAATTGGAATTCTGTAGCTTCCTCTTCTTGAGAATAATCTAAGCATTAGCTTGCTCTTTGATCTTTCGATAAACGGTTGGTTTTCTGCCAAATCTTCAGTCATTACCATAACTCTTTCATTTCCGTTGATAATAAAATATCCACCTGTGTCCAATGGATCAATATAAAGTTTTTCAAGCTCTTCTTTTGTTTTTCCAACAATATTGCAACTGTTACTTTTTACAACAATAGGAATATAACCAATTTCAACTTCTTGACTTTCAATCTGAGAACCTTGTTTAATTGTAACCTCAAGATAAATCGGAGAAGAATAAGTTAAATTTCTAATTCTTGCTTCAGCAGGAGTAATATGATTTGGAGATCCGTCTGCTTCATGAATAAGAGGTTTTCCCATTCTTATTTTTCCAAGTTTAACATCTATTTCTTCGTCTTTTGGAAGAGCTTCAGAAATTTCATCGACGATTTCTTGCATTCTTTTTTCAACAAAATTATTGAATGAAACTACATTGCTTTCTACAAGTGAGTGCTGCTCAAGATATTTCTTCATCAATAAATATTTTTCTTTTGTGTCTAATCGCATTTTGTTTTTTTATTTATAAGTTTTATTTTAATTATTTTATAATACTACAACCCGGTAATAGGGATGAGTTCCTGATTCATCTTTTCTTTCGATTTTTATAACATCTCCAACATTTGCACCGTCAGGTAAAGCAGGGTCAGAGATTTTTATTTTTGGTACCTGTGTGAGAGAAATATTTAAACTTGCAAGAAGTTCATCAACATCTTTTGGTTTCATGATACTATGTTTTGGTTGTAAAATATGTGTAAAATTAGTTCGTGTATGTATCTTTGTTGGCATTTTTGATTCTAAAATTGTTTCTAAGTTTAATCGGCGAAGTTTTATCCGTAATCAGCGTGAGTTTACGAGGAACTCAAGGTTGCATAATTACAACTAAGCAATGATAATAAAAGAAATCCAAAACCCCTTTTTAAACGTTTCGGTAAGCCCTTTTTATGAGGATATGTTTAAAAATAAACGAGTTTTTTTAATCCCATGATAAAAGAGATACGCCCAAAACTTCAAGCTCTAGCAAATCCTACGCTTGCAGGAAATTATAAGCGATATTTAAAATCACCCTATGAATTCTATGGCATTCGTGTGCCTCAGCTTAGAAAAATAGCAAAAGAACTGGTGAAAACAAAGAATGTCAGCATCTATGATGCCTATAATCTGTTTGAAGAACTCTGGAATTCAGGAAATCATGAAGAAATGTGTCTTGCTATTTTTATTTTGCAAAATTACAAGAAACAGTATAATATGGAAACCTGGAGATTTTTAACTCAGGAAAAGATTTTAAACAAACTAAAAACCTGGGATCATGTTGATGCACTCTGTTCAGGCATACTTGGATTGATAGTTCTGGAAAATATCCAACTAAATTCTCAGCTAAAGGAATTTTCTCAATCAAGAAATCCCTGGATAAGAAGAGTTTCTATTGTAACTCAATTTCCAAGCATAAAAAATGGAAAACTCCAGTATGCAATTCAATTTGCAGAAAAACTCTGTTATGACGACGATATTTATGTTCAGAAAGCCACGGGCTGGATGTTGCGAGAAGTCGGCAAAAAGAATCAATCGCAAGTTCAAGAATTTATTAAGATTCATAAAAATATGAAAGCACATTGCCTCAGTTATGCAACAGAAAAAATGCTTCCATTTCGTAAATTAATAAAATCCATAAAACAAGAAGCCAAAGATAAAATCAAGAATTCAAAGAATGTCGAAGAAGTTTCTTCAAATGAGCTAGATAAAATTAAGTATTTTAAGAATTAAGTACATTACATTTTGATAAAAATAGTAAGATTTATATACTTTGTAATGTACTAATTATTATG
>Ga0247841_10010584_pt1 | contig 12522 bp, 10 predicted proteins | sample LaCruzMarch2015__2_FD_192410 | JGI IMG/M metagenome (GOLD analysis project Ga0247841, IMG submission 192410) | Freshwater microbial communities from meromictic Lake La Cruz, Castile-La Mancha, Spain - LaCruzMarch2015_18m | ecosystem: Environmental > Aquatic > Freshwater > Lake | place: Spain... | reverse complement strand
AAGCTACAACATGCACCCAGGCATTTAAAATCTTATCTTCAGAAGCCACGGTTTCGGGGCGATCTATAGCAAGCTCTCTGACCGACCCGTTCTCTCTGCATGCCAGGCTATCGCAAAACAGCCTCAAGAATTCCAAAAGCCCGTTATTAAACCCCGCCTCTTCGGCAGAGCTTTCATATACCAGTCTTATGCTTTTTGCTCCGTATGTCTGTAGAAAATCCATTAATAGAACTGTCTCTACCAAATCTTGAGGGGTGTTTATAGTGCGCTCTATTTCCGTAACCTGACCGTTTACCTCATCTGAATTAAGAATTCTAAGATACGCTTCGCCATCCGGAAAACGGGATTGCCTTAATTTTATGGAAGCGTTTTGTGTATCTATTTTAATTTTTGAAAGTAAACTACATTCTATCCATCCCGTGCTTGCGCCCCAAGGAGAACCAAAAGCGCCTTTAACAAAACCAAAACCAAACGGATCTACCGGCTCGGTCTCTCTGATAACTCTAAGCTTAGCGCCGGCAATATCTTTCGAGAAATCCCGGAAATACCTTTCCATATCAAATAATCGCATAATGCCGTCCGGGCCGGAACCATCGTCAGACCTATTAAAAATGGAAGGAGAAAAATATATCGTTCCTCCGTCTTTATTAACCTGGCTGAATAAAGAATCAGCATGATCTTTTAGCTCTTCTCTGTAAATCAGGAGATTTTGCGAAATAACTATATCGGCAGGAAAATAAGCCGGAGTCTCGTCAACTGTACCATAAACAAAAACAATAGAATCGTCTGTCTTGTTTTTCTCTGCATTAATGATAACATTGTAGCCGCTGTCAACGCCCAAGATTACCGGATCGCTGAAACCTTTCTCCCTGTAATATCTGGCTATGCCGTGAGATGCTTCGCCAAAGCCGCAGCCAACCTCTAAAACTCTAAGGCCGTCCTTCATAGACCATGGATTTAAATTAATTGCCCCTACTCTTTCCTCTATAAGTCTTTTAATACCATCTGAGCAACGTTCTTTAATATCTTCTAAAGCCCTTCTTACTATTAAGCTTCGAACTAAAAGCGACTTATCTTTCGACGCAACTCCGATTAAAAACTCTATTGTTCCAACGTCATCTCCCGGAACTAACTCGCTCAATGCCATTACTGCCTTTGCTCTCACCCAAGCTCTGGCGTCTGTCTCTAAAATAATCCTCACTGCTTCAAGGCCTTTTCCGGATTTTCCTTTTAAATATTCAGTAACAGGATCGCTTTTATCGCGGTCTGTTGTCCTGGTGAATCCGGTCCCTTTAATAGCCAGATAATTATCTTCTATCATAGGCAGAACTTCGGCCAGCAATGCCCGCTGATCGCTATCCAGTCCGTCAAAGCCTGATACTGCGGAAAAAGCATCTTCTATTCTCTTCATGCCTTCCTGAGTATTTGCTGCAACAGGTATTCTAAGATGGGTATTCTCCTGCGCAAAGCAGAAACCTGCATCCTGTATTAGAAAAATAGATGCTATTAATATTAAATTTAATACTTTTTTAAAGTTTATCATAATACAAACAAAAAAATAGCCTTATTTTTTAAAATTTAATGAGATTTTAAGGCCGTGTTGTTAATATATATTGTGCTAAAAGTATACCATTTTATAGGCCTAATGTCAATGTAAATCAGGCCTTATTTATTGGCTTTAAACCTGGTGCCGGAGGTGGGAATTGAACCCACAAGGCCTTGCGACCACCGGTTTTTGAGACCGGCGCGTATGCCAGTTCCGCCACTCCGGCTATTCTATGACACAGAACCCATTTTTCTGAATTTTTCGTAGCGGAGCTTGAGAAGTTCTTCTTCAGGGATTGACTTTAATTCTTTTAAGGCTTTCTTTATGACCTTTTTTATATTCTGGGCTGCCTTTTCAGGGTCTCTGTGCGCTCCGCCCAATGGCTCAGGGATTTCTTCGTCGATAAGCCCCAGGCCGAGGAGGTCTTTTGCAGTAAGCTTTAACACCTCTGCCGCCTCAGGGGCTTTTAACCTGTCTTTCCAGAGTATTGCAGCGCAGCCTTCTGGAGATATTACAGAATAATAAGCATTTTCCATTACATACACCCTGTCGCCTACGCCTATGCCAAGCGCTCCTCCGCTTCCGCCCTCTCCTATTACCACTACGATTATTGGAACCTTTAAAAGCATCATCTCTCTCAAATTATATGCTATTGAATTTGCCTGGCCTCTTTCTTCAGCGCCTATCCCCGGATATGCGCCAGGGGTATCAATAAAAGTGACGATGGGGATGTTGAATTTATTGGCCAGCTTCATCATTCTCATCGCCTTGCGATAACCCTCGGGATGAGCGCTGCCGAAACTTCTCATAATATTTTCTTTTGTGTCTCTTCCTTTTTGATGGCCCAACACCAGCACCTTTTCCCCGTCAATTTTTGCAAAACCGCCTATCATGGCTTTGTCGTCGCTGAACATCCTGTCCCCGTGCACCTCAACAAAATCCAGCATTGTCATATTTATGTAATCCATTGTATACGGCCTCTTGGGGTGCCTCGCTATCTGGACCCTTTGCCACGGGGTAAGGGATTCAAACACCTCTTTTTTTAATTTCTCAAGCCTTGCCTCCAGAGTCCTGATCTCTTCTTCAAGGTCGATACTGCCGTCTGAAGCTAAAGATTTAAGCTCGTTAATCTTACGCTCTAATTCTAATATAGGCCTTTCAAAATCCAATACTATGCTGGACATCCGTATCCTCGCTTAATCCACTATTGTAGTTTCTGTTCCGACAGGGACTATTTTATAAAGCTCTTCCACTTCGGCGTTAAGCATCCTCACGCAGCCTTTTGTAGCCTGCTGTCCTATTTTTTCCGGAGAAGTCGTGCCGTGAATACCATAACCCGGCAGATTGAAACCCATCCATCTCGAGCCAAGCACGTTGTCAGGGCTTTCCGCAGGCACTATAGCCTTTTCCGTATACCATACAGGGTCGACAATCTTATTTACCAGCTTAAAATTTCCCACAGGGGTGGAATTATTTTCTCCCGTTGAAACCCGGTAAACTTTTATAATATCATCGTCGCTCAACAGCGTTAATACATTCTGGGATTTATCAACCAGTATTTTATATCTTGCCTTTGAAACCTTTAATTTAGACCTGGCTCTTATGTTGTCGCTCTTCAAAGAATTAGCGGCCTTTATAAGATCTACTGTGGTCCCGAACTTTTTTGCGATATTTATAAGCGTATCGCCCGGCTCCACTTCATAGAGCGCGTCCTTGTCAGTTATAGTCTTGGAAAAAAGTACCGCAATATTAAGCTTGCCCATCTTATCCTGAACCTCCGATATGTTTTCTATATTCTGGTACTTCCTAAAGATAAGCTGATATATATCACGCGCTTTTACCAAATCATTTTTATTCTCATAAGCGCTAGCGATTTCAAAATATATCTTTCCCAGGGCTTTCGCATCGGGCTTTTTTTCCGCTATCTGATCTACACTGGCCCTAGCCTCGTCCAGCTTTCCGTCTGCAATAAGTGCTTCCATGGGCTTTATATCTATGCCGTTCCCTAAGTTCCTAATGCCGAATACAGCTAATGCCAAAAAGCCCAGCGCAACAATCCCTATCCCAACCCCAGCCAATATCCTGTTCACCATTAACCTCCTACCTGTAACAAAAAAGAGCCACCAGAATCCCTATTGCAGCGCCTATAAATACCTGTATGGGCGTATGCCCCAATAGTTCTTTCAGCCTTTCCTGTTGAATGCCTTTATTTAAATATATATCCTCTATAATCTGGTTAAGGGCCTCTGCCTGATGCCCGCTTTGCCGTCTCACTCCCTGCGCGTCAACCATTATTATAAATGCAAGAAAAAACACTATTGCAAAAAAAGACGATGCAAAGCCGTATGTTAGGCCTACTGCCGTGGTAAGGCTGGATACAGTAGCTGCGTGGGAACTCGGCATGCCGCCTGAACCCACAAACCATCTGAAATTAAACCTCTTTTCAGCCGCAACTCCTATGGCAACCTTTATAGTCTGAGCCACTAGCCATGCCATAAAAACTGTAAAAAACATCTGGTTACTTGCAAAAATCTCCAAGCTGCCTCCTGGAATCCATACTTTAATTTCTTATTATATATAATATATAGGACTTATGGCAAGCAAAAAGAAAAAGGATTTAAAACTTCATTGTGCCTGATACTGTAAAGGCTGTCTCATTGATAAGCCTTAATTCAACGCTAAATAAGTACCAGCTCAAAAGAGAGGGTATAATATCGCACCCAAAAACAAGGCCTGCTGTATCTTCATTATTTGCGTTATAAGTAGAATAAAGTCCGCCTGTTGTACTTTGCGTAAATTCTACATTTACGTCTGAATCCGAATACGTAACTCCCATATAAGGCACAGCATAGCAATCCTGCATACCCATGGGAAATATAAATTTTTTACTGGCTAATAAGGTTATCTGCCATTCTTTTATATTAAATGTTTCATTAATAGCAGCTGCGGTTGCGGTCGAACCGCCTATCTTGGCGTTATCAAAATCCAGCTGGGTATCCTTATATTGGCCGTCTACTGTTAATTTTATGCCTGTACTGGCAAATTCCCATAACTTTGCCTTTAACCCTCCGCCCAATACAAACCCCGGCTGCGCCTCCACTATAACATCCTGGCCATGCTGTTCCCATTTGACCCTTATATTAGAAGTTCCGAGTTTTACATAAGGCTCCAGCACATCCGAATAATTCATTGAAATTTTCAAATTCACGTTCTGGCCTTCTATCTTTGCATTTGTATCATCTGAGGCAGTGTGAAGCCTTTTCTTGGCTATAAACTCTACGTCAAAACCTGCTTTTATATCCGCGTCTAATTCATAAGAATCCAAAGCATTCTCTACCGCTCCTGCTTTTGAAAAAAAAGACGCCTCAGGCACGCTCATTTCAGCCTGGCCTCCTACAGTCATGGCAAAAGAAGCGCCCGCAAAAAACAATAATAGAATCGCGGCTATTACAGTATATTTTCTTATCATACATATCTCCTTAGAATTTCATTGTGCTTCCCAGGCTCAGCGCAACTTCATCTGCAAGCCTGAGTTCTATGCTGTAAATAAAAGCGTCGTTTAAACTCGGCACTATATCGCATCCTATCACAGCACCGCAAAGATTTTTATTATTGGCTTCGAAAAGCGTATAGTCAGCTCCTGTATTACCCGGATCCTTGAAGCTCACGTCGACATTTGAATCAGAATACACTGCGCCGGCGTATGGAACTAAAAAAATACTCTGGAATTTTAAAGGTATTTCAAATTTTTTGCTTAAGAATAAACCTGCCTGCCATTCGTCAATCTTAAACACAGGGCCTTTATCATTAATGCCTGCGCTATTAATAGTTATCGCATTTATATCCGGCTCTGTAGTCCTATATTGCCCGTCTATCGTAAGCCTGACTCCCCACAGTTCCAGAATATTAGCCTTTAATCCGCCTCCCCAGGCAAATCCATAATCAGCATCCACTTCCATATCCTGGGCTCCCTGCCTCCATTTCACTTCCAGATTAGAGGTACCGACCTTTATATAAGGCTCTACCCTGTTTAAAATAGTCATCCCTAATTTCAACATATACCACTGGCCTTTCATCTCAGCTGCGCTTAGATCGGGATTGACATGCAGATCCTTATCGAATAAAAGTTCTGCGTCAAAAGAAGCTTTTAGCTTAAACGCCTGTTCGTATTCATCAAGAGAATCTTCAACAACTTCCTGCCTTAATATAGCTGATCTCTGAGGCACATCTAAATCAAAGGGATTTCCGACAGTAGCGGCAAAACCATATTTTGTTGCTATGCAACATATTGATATCATTAGAGATAGGATAACAAAATAGCGTTTTTTCATAAAATAGCGCCTTTCTTTATAATAGATTATAATATAATAGCTTATTTTATAATGAAGTATACCTGATAGAGTTACGATTGTCAAGCCAACCGGCTATTTTTAACTTTTTTGAAAGAAACCCTCCCCCAGATGTGTCTATAGCTATGTAACCAAACAACTATACGATTCAACAATGTCGTTTTTCCCAGTTGTTTAAAAAAGGAGGGCTTGTGCTGGCAAAGATATTTTCAGCTGCAACAATAGGCATCGAAGCAAAGCTTATTGAAATAGAGGTTGATATAACAAGGGGCTTGCCGAATGTGGTGATAGTCGGGCTTCCTGATATTGCCATAAGAGAATCAAGGGACAGGGTTAAGGCAGCTATAAAAAACAGCCGGTTTGAATATCCTTCAGAAAAAATAATAATAAATCTGGCCCCATGCGATATTAAAAAAGAAGGTCCTTCCTTTGACCTGCCCATAGCAATAGGTATACTTGTAGCGTCGGGCCAGATAAATTTTGATAACCTTGCAGATTTTGTGTTTATGGGCGAGTTAGCTCTGAATGGAAAAATAAGGCCGATAAAAGGCGCTCTGCCCGTAGCAATGTCTTTGAAAAATTCTCACAAAAAATTAATCCTGCCTGAGGAAAATGCGCCTGAAGCAAGCATCGTAGAGGGCGTGAAAACTTATCCCGTAAGCACCCTTGGCAATGTGTCTGGCTTTTTAAACGGGTCTGTTTCGATAACCCCTTTGTCTCCTGATAAAGAAGTATTCTCTGAAAAAATTCAGGATCATGAACTGGATTTTTCAGACGTAAAAGGCCAATTCCTGGCAAAAAGGGCAATGGAGATAGCCAGTGCAGGAAATCATAATATAATCATGATCGGGCCTCCGGGTAGCGGTAAAACCATGCTAGCCAAAAGGCTTCCCTCAATAATACCTGAGATGACTATTGAAGAATCCCTGGAGACCACAAAGATTCACAGCGTCTGCGGGCTTATACCGCTAAAAAGTTCCATTATCCGCACAAGGCCTTTCAGGACCCCTCATCACACTGCCTCCGATATATCTCTCGTGGGAGGCGGGTCTGTTCCGAAACCAGGCGAAGTAAGCCTTGCCCATAACGGAGTACTCTTTATGGATGAACTACCAGAGTTCCACAGAAATGTGCTGGAAGGATTAAGGCAGCCTCTTGAAGACGGACATGTTACTATATCCAGAATAAACAGCGTCGTAAGATTCCCGTCCAAATTCATGCTTGTCTGCGCAATGAATCCCTGCCCATGCGGATACCTTACAGACCCTAAAAAACAATGTCATTGCACGCCTAACCAGATACAAAAATATCTTTCAAAAGTATCAGGCCCTCTTCTTGATAGAATCGATATCCACATAGAAGTCCCTTCTGTTAAATACAAAGACTTGGCAGACGAAAGTTCTGCGGAAAAATCTGAAACAATCCGCGAAAGAGTAAAACTCGCCAGAGATATCCAGCTTGAAAGATTTAAAGAAGACGGGATTTTTTCAAACTCGCATATGAGCCATAAACTTGTCAGAAAATATTGTAAATTAAACGAGCCCTCTAGAGACTTATTAAAAACAGCTTTGACGGAACTTGGTTTCAGCGGCCGTTGTTATGATAAAATCTTGAAAGTCTCAAGGACAATCGCAGACTTGGAAGGAAAGCCTGACATTGAAACTCACCATGTATCAGAAGCGATTCAATACCGTAGCCTGGACCGTAACATGTGGATGTAAAAATATACGTTTGTTTGGTTATTTTAATCAGTTTTTCCTGTTAAATCATATGTTGCTAGTATACTCTTGGCTATTGCAGCAGCAAGTATATTATTGCCTTCAGGCGTAAGATGAACCCAACTCGTTAGGCAATCCCTGCGGTCATCCAGCGCCTTAATACCATCAACAACTATAACGTTATTATCCTCTGCCCATTTTCTTAAATCGCTCATTAAAACGCTACTGGCCAGAAAACACAACTCTTTAGGCCTAACTGGCTCTTTATTAATTTTATCTCTCAAAAGCTCCGCTTCCCTCTCATAAGATACGCCTTTCATATCAGCTACAAAAAAAGACTTTGATTGTTGAGTTATTACATAAAACTTAATACCCCGGCCGTCGCATTCCTTTTTAATAAGATCTAAATTTTTGATAAAGATTGCACTTCTCCCTTTTATATATTCAATAAAATATGCCTTGGAATATTTTACATCGCGCTGGATAAAATATCTCATAAAATTAAACCCTAGGGATTTTCGAAAAATTAAAAAATTACTACTCATCCATTCTAAATAATCTGCCAGGACGACATTCCTGTTCTTGTTAGAAAGCGGCTTTACAGTATCATTAACGCCCTCATAAAATGTAACAATATCAGGTTTCATGGAAATAGCTTCATTGATAAATAAGGAGTAAATTTGTTCGGAATCCAGGTGGGGAATTCCCAAATTAATAACTTCAACGGAATTAAATTTTTTAGATTTTAAACCATGCAGTTCTTCCTTTAAGATTTTTTCAAGATAATTTGGGTATGTTTCATCGTCCTTGTCCGTGTATCCGAACGTAGACGACCCTCCCAAGCACGCAATCCTTAATATATTATCCGGCTTTTCCAGGTCATAGTCCTTGCCCCTAAAACCCTTGCTGTTTATAGTAACGCTAAAAAATTCTCCCTTTTTATTTACATCCATCCTTTTTTGGTTGGGATAGTACTTTGAATATTTTTTAACGATATTTTCATGCGTTTCAACAGTACGCTTAGTTCTATTATAATCCCATCTCTCAAACGGGGTTACCTGTCTCTTACAAAATCTTGTTCCGTACAAAAGGACATCGGGCCCTATTCTAATGGACAAGGCTATTCTTATCAGTAACTCCAAAGTAAAAAAGATAGCGAATAAAATTAAAAAAAGTTTCCCACATCTTTTCAGTAATTTTTTACTCATGAAATCTCCTTCATTATATGGTACTACTTTGGGATAACGCGAACAAGCAGATTATTATTTGCTTCTTTTTGAACGTTTGCGGATAAGAGGATCTAAGATTTTTTTTCTTAACCTTAGATTTTTGGGGGTGACTTCTAAAAGCTCGTCCGGGCCGAGATATTCTATGGAAAGCTCCAGGGTCATTTCCCTGGGAGGCGTAAGCATGATAGCTTCGTCAGATCCCGCAGCCCTCATATTGGTAAGTTTTTTTGTTTTGCACGGGCTCATATCAAGGTCTTCCGGCCTGGAGTTCTGGCCGATAATCATGCCTTCGTAGACTCCGGTATTAGGGCCTATAAACAATTCACCGCGCTCCTGCGCATTATTAAGCGAATATGACGTGGCAATACCTGCTTCAGAAGACACCAGGGAACCATGGACATTTACAAAAGACAGGCCTTCTTCCACGGGTTCGTATTCATCAAATGCATGATTTATTACCGCAGTTCCGCGCGTCTTTGTCATGAACATGGCTTTTAAACCTATAACAGCCCGCGTTGAAATCTCGTATTCAAAATAAACCGAGCCTTTTGCGCCCTGGAACATATTTTTAAGAACTGCTTTCCGCCTGCCCACTTCCTCTATAACCACGCCCTGATATCCGGAAGGGACTTCAATGGTTAAAAACTCAAAAGGCTCCATCATTATCCCGTCTTTTTCAATAAAGATTGCTTCGGGCTGGGAAACCTGCAGCTCATAACCTTCGCGCCGCATAGTTTCTATTAAAATCGCCAGATGCAATTCCCCTCTTCCTGACACTAGAAATGTATCAGGGCTTTCTGTTTCCTCCACCCTGAGCGATACGTTTGTCTCGATTTCTTTAAAAAGCCTTTCGCGAAGCGCCCTGGAAGTAACGTATTTACCGTCTCTTCCTGCAAAAGGGCTTTTATTTACACCGAACATCATCCGCACAGTCGGTTTTTCGATTTCAGGAGGGGTTAAAGGCGAAGGGTTTTCAGCGTCTGTTATCGTATCTCCTATGCCTATTTCTTCAAAACCTGCCACAGCCACTATTTCTCCTGATTCAGCGCTATCGCGTTCTACCTGTTTAAGGCCTTCATAACTTAAAATAGCTGTAACCTTGCAAAGTTTCCGGCTCTTGTCCCTCCGGGCGAGAATAACATTCATGCCCTTTGCAATAGAACCTGCTGTAATTTTTCCTATACCCATCTTGCCTTTATAAAAATCCGCAAGAAGCGCTAACACTAAAATCTGAAGAGGCGCATCAGGATTTACTGCAGGCTGAGGCACTGTTTCAAGAATAGTATCCAGAAGAGGCTGTATATTATCCGAAGGTTTGTTCAGATTCAAAGTTGCAAAGCCTTTCAGCGCAGAGGCGTAAATAATAGGAAAATTCAGCTGTTCCTCTGTTGCATCAAGCTCGCAGAAAAGATCAAACGTGCGGTTTATTGCATAGTCTATCCTGGCATCAGCCATGTCTATTTTATTGATTACAACTATTGCTTTATGCCCCAGTTCCAGGGCTTTTCTGAGTACAAATCTGGTCTGCGGCATAGGCCCGTCCTTGGCGTCTACCAGAAGCAGAACCCCGTCTACCATTCTTAAAGTCCGCTCAACCTCTCCCCCGAAATCAGCATGTCCGGGCGTGTCGACTATATTGATCTTCGTGTCTTTATAAATAACGCTGGCATTCTTAGCCTTGATAGTGATACCGCGCTCGCGCTCCAGATCCATAGAGTCCATTATACACTCGCCCATTTCTTCAATGTTGCGGTCTACGTGAGTCTGACGCAGTATGCTATCTACAAGCGTGGTCTTACCATGGTCAACATGCGCAATAATAGCTATATTTCTTATATTTGTTTTTTCTGCCATAAATTTTCTCTGATTATTTAAGATTACAGAATGTCATATGATACTACTTTGGTATAAGATACGCAAGCCTTATATTTATAACCCGGTCAGACAGATAGCAGGGTTTTGGCGTTCAGGGAAAAGATGCGTTCTTTCAGTTTTTCCGGTATATCCAGGTTTCTAAGAAAATCTATGTCTTTTTTCTGGTCAACTATAGGAAAATCTGTTCCGAAAAGAAGCCTGTCTTCAGGATGAGCGAGTAGCATTGACTTTATCTCTTCTATCGGAAGAAAATGGAAAAAGAAAGACGTATCCAGGTATATATCTTTGCCGAGCAGATATTTTTTCACTTCATCCCATAATTCAAATCCGCCGAAATGGGCTGCTATGATTTTAAGTTTCGGAAATTTTTTCATTAGCCTTGCCATCCTGTCAGGCGAAGACCTCACAAGCATGGTTCCGGAAAGTTCTTTTCCGCAGTGGAATATGATCGGAAATTTAAGCCTCTCGATCTCTTCATACCACGGAAGAACTTTTTCATCGTCAATATAGAAATCCTGGAACTCAGGTTGCAGCTTTACGCCGTCGCCTCTATCCTTGATCTTTTTAAGCTCTTTTTTCCAGTCCTTATACTCAGGGTGAAGCGCGCAGAAAACCTTTATCCGATTACTCCTGATACTGAAAAGCCATTCATTTATAGAAGGAACCTGCTCAGGTTTAGTGGCAACTCCGCACACAGCGCTTATATCAATATTATTTTTATCCATATAGGTAAGCAGGGTCTTTAAGGTAGGATCCCCTACGAGTTTCACTCCGAAAACTTTTTCGAGATTTTCTCTTGCCCTTTGGGAAACCTTTTCAGGCCAGGCATGGGTGTGGATATCAATTATCATATGGCAGATTAATCCAGGACCTTAAAACCCTCTTTATCTAAAATGCGCTTTGCTTTTTTAAGGTCGTCTGTATTAAGTTCTAAATAACATACGCCTTTTTTCTCGGATTCAATTACAAACCCGTAACTGTCTATAATATTGATTCTGTTTTTCAAAAGAATATCGGAAAGCCTGGCCAGATTGCCTATCTTATCCTTGGGAGATATGACCATTACGTCTTTTACTGCGCACGCATATCCTTTATCCGCAAGCGCCAGATATGCCTTCTCAGGATCGTTGACAATAAGCTTTATCAGCCCGAAATCCCCCCTATCCTGTATGGTGAAAGCGTTTATATTTATTTTAGCGTCGCTCAAAACCTCTGTAACAGCTTTTAATCTTCCCGGTTTATTCTCTATAAATACGTTTATCTGCTTTGCCATAAAATACCTCCCTATATTTTTTGCCTTAGATCCACAACCCTTTTTGCTTTTCCTTCAAATACAGGCAGGCTGCCCGGCTCATGCAGCTCCATTACAGGATTTATTATAATAGAGGCCTTTAGCTCTGTTTTTATTTTTTCTTTCAACGTGTCCAGTTCTTTTAAATCGCCCTTAAACATCTTGGAATATATCTCTACCTTTACAATCAATTTATCCAGGGCGCCTTCTTTCTCCAGCTGCACCTGATAATTATTTCCTACCTCCGGTATGCGCATGATAACTTCCTCTATCTGAGACGGAAATACGTTCACCCCGTTTACAATCAGCATGTCATCTGTCCTGCCAGTAATCCTGGATAAGCGGCGATGCGTCCTTTTGCATTTGCACAAGCCTTTATAAACAAAGGCTAGGTCTCTGGTCCTGTATCTTAATAAAGGAGTAGCCTTTCTATCCAGGGTCGTGAAAACGATCTCTCCTTCTTTTTCTTCCCCTATCGCTTTTCCGCTTTTCGGATCAACGATCTCAAGTATGT
>Ga0247841_10010583_pt1 | contig 12522 bp, 9 predicted proteins | sample LaCruzMarch2015__2_FD_192410 | JGI IMG/M metagenome (GOLD analysis project Ga0247841, IMG submission 192410) | Freshwater microbial communities from meromictic Lake La Cruz, Castile-La Mancha, Spain - LaCruzMarch2015_18m | ecosystem: Environmental > Aquatic > Freshwater > Lake | place: Spain... | reverse complement strand
AATGGAAACTATGTTTAAAAATGTAAATAAAGATGATATTTATTATCTTACGTCAAAATCAGACATAGAGAAAAGACAATTTGGGTGGTATTCTATGGATGATGCTCAAAATATAACATGGAAATATATTAATTTTATTTATAATATGAATATTCCTAATTATGATTGGTATATTTTTATTGATGATGATACATTTGTATTTGAAAATAGACTTAAAAAATTATTAAATAACTATGACTCAAATGAAAATTTTTATATAGGAAAAGAATTAGATCATATTAAAGATGAATTTTGTTTATATATGTCAGGTGGTGCTGGTTATGCTTTATCAAACATATTATATGCTAATATTGTTGATTATATAAAAAAAATTGGTAAAAATGAAGCTTATTATCCATTAATTAATTTAAAAGAACAATTTTGTGATGATTTATGTATTGGTTTATGGATTCAAGAAATTTCTAAAAATACTAAAGTACAACAACTTAATAATAATCTATTTAATTTACATGAACATACAAATGAAAAACAGTTAACCGATGCTATTACATTTCATAAAGTTATAACAATGGAACAATATTTATTTTATTCATCTATTGAAGATAATAGTATTATACAAGAAAATGTAGAACAAACTAATTATGATACTGTTTTTGTATTGATAACAGATTTTACATATTTTAATAAGGCAAAAAGAACTATTATTGATTTAAGAAGTAAAGGAAAATGGAATGGTCAAATTATTTTAGTAACGATAGATTTTGATTTAAATTCTAATTTTAAGGATTTTTACAATGTTATTGAAGTTAAATTTTCAAAGATAGATAAATCACAATTACTTGACAAAATTAGCAATGAAGGATTTATTGATACCACTGATAAGAGAGAAATTACTAAGTTGAATCAATGGGAAAAATTACATGTATTTGACGACTATTTTTCAAAATGGTCCAGAGTTGTATATTTAGATGCTGGATTACGTGTATTAGATGATGTCAAATATTTATTAGTTCTTGATTATAAGGGTAAATTATTAGCTCCAAAAGATGGTAAATTATATGATCATCAAACATTTAATTGTCAATTAAGTTATGATAAACCAGAGTTAATTGACTCGTTAAAAACTGAGTTTGGAGAACAAATTTTAACATCAAATTATATGCTTAATTGTATATGGATATATGATACAAATATATTACAAATATGTAATAAAAATCAACTGATTGAAGCTATGAATAAATATACATTTTGTAAAACAAATGAAATGGGAATAATGAACATATTATTTCATTTTAAATATAATTTATGGGAAAGATTACCATTAAAGGCTTCAAATGGTAAAATACTTTTTGATTGGTGTGAATATAATAACCCTGGAACAAAGTGGAATGATTATTGTTTTATAAAATATCCTGCTACTATTTCATTTGATGATTGTTAAAAAAATTGAATTAATTTTATTATTTATAATAATTATTAAATAATAAAAAATAATAAATAAAATGAATATCAATTAAAAAAATTTGATAAGGTATCATTTGAACTGAATGATGAATTACAAGAAATAATATATAATGAATTAAAAGAAGCGCAAGGTTTTGATTCACTATTTCATTTATCAAAAACATCACATTATCATTATTTTCATGTAAAACTTCTTCCATTTTCATATAATATTCATGAATTTCTCCCGCTTTTTTGGTTTGAGCTTTCAAACATAATGACTTGAAACATTTTATCGTTAATAATATTGTTTGTTTATTTTGTCCGCCATTTTGTTTGACAGTAGGTTCTTTTTCAGAAACCGCTTTCCCGTCAGAGAAAGCGGTTGTGTTAGTTGAAGTTGCTCCTCCAACTTGAGGAGCGGTTTTGTAATCTATATCTAACTTAAAATATTTCTCTAGGCATTCTTTTGCTCTAATTTTTTGACTAAAACCTAACCATTTCCATATGTCATCTAAATCAACTACAAAATCTATATTTTTATCATAATTTAAGTAGCAATAAAAACTACTTACAAATAATTGTGATTCAAAATCAGTAAAATTATCCTTAATTTTATTTATTAATTTGTTATTATAAGCGTTTGACAGTTTAGAGATTGGGTTTTTCTCTATGAGTTCTACGATGTTAAGTTCTTGCATCTTATTATATACTTTATAATAGGATACTCTTATATTGATCTAAACTGCTTATATATTTTGAAAACGCTTTTTATAAAAGCATTGTTTTCTATTTTTGATACACTTTTTTGAAAAGTATTACCATTTTGTTGATTTTTTTACTGTAATTCTTGGTCCTGCTCCTTTTTTCTTACTCTTTGTTGGATCATAATGCTCTTCTTCATCTTCATCTGGCATTCCCTTAGATAACTCCCAGAATTCTTTCGAACCTAACCTAAAATCACCATGATTATCAGCTTTATAATAAAAAACTTGGTCATTTAGTTTATTAGATTTTGAATTATTATTAATAACTAAGCACTCATAATTTTCAGTACATTGATCCATTACTTGACAAAAGGCTTCAAAAGTTGGAAACATACCAGCATAATTTTCATATATTCTTTTTCTATTCGCAATGTAATTTTCTCTTAAAATAAAAACATAATCTATATTGGTTCTAAGTGTGGGAGGAATACCTAATGGATATTGCATTGTGATAACTAACATGACCTTCCAATGTCTTCCGTTCATAAATAAAAGACGCATCATTTTATCACGTGCCCAAGTATTATCATATAAACAATCATCTAATATAACAAATGCACGAGGATCTATTGTTGTCCTTTTATAAGTCTCCATTTCCTTCTTAATTTGCTTCAAAACTGTCCGCTGTCTTTTTAAAACGTTTTCTATAATAGCTGTATTATATTCATTATGAACAAATAATTTTGGCACCATTTTACCATAAAATCCATTTCCTTCTTCTGTACCAGATATAACAGTACCAATAGGAATAGCTTGTTGATAATAAAGTAGATCTCTTACCAAGAATGATTTGCCAGTATCTCTCTTTCCAATTAAAACAACGACAGGACCTTTATTCTCATCAGGTTTAAAGCTTATACTTTTCATATCAAATTTCTTCAATTCTAGCGTCATTATTAAAGAATATAGAAATTATTTTTTAAACTTTTTAACGCAACAAAGAGAGAAAACATGAAATATAAATTTATATAATAGCGTTAACAATAAGTTAAAAATACAGTAAATTTATATATTAATTAGCTAAAAGAATGATAAACGTAAACTATCAAAAAAGAAAGAATACTGAACTTTTTAAAAGTTTAGAGAAACCTGAATTACTGTTTCTCTCAAATGCGCAAAATTATATACCTATTTACAAAAAATTTTTTACATTAAATGAAACAAACTATAACAGTATTAATTTTAATAATAAATGGTATATTTCAAATATTAATAACTCTAGTGAAGAAGATTTTCATTTATATAATTGTAGACTTAAAAATGTCAATAATTGTAAGGTTAAGGATAAGGAAGTTTTTTTTAAAATGGCTCCGTTGTTAGACCCATTTAAATATTTAATAGGTAAATATAATATTCTTGATAAAAAATTGTTTTCCTTACCTAAAATAAACTCAACTGAATTAGATTGTCACACTAAGTTTATTGATGAAAACAATTCTGCTTATGTTGATGGATTATTTTTATATTTATCAAGTAACTTAATACATACACACGGTTTTTATCATGGGGTAGATTATTATGGTTCTTTTTTAGGTATAAAAAATGATTTTATTTTAAATGTATTCGATGATATTGATTACTTGAATAATTCAGATTATTTTAATAAAAATAAAAATGTTTTATTTAAAATTGATAATTATGAACATTTATTTCAAGATGAAAATACTATCCTTAAACCAATTATAATAGATCATAATATTAGTGCCAAATCTCAGTTGTCAATTAAATCTTTTGATAATGAGTTATTTGAAAATGTATTTAATGAAAATATATCACTCTTACAAACAGATTTAATTGATTTAACTAATATTGAAACTTTGAATCAAAAAGAAACTATCCAAAATATCACGTTAAAATCAAATTCTACTTGTTCGTCACGTTCTTCATATACTGATAATGGTAATGAAGATAATGACGATTGTGATAATTGTGGAGAAATAGTAAACTTAAATAGTGATGAAAATGAATATATAGAAGATGAAGATGAAGATGAAGAAGATCATGAGGATGACGATGGTTCTTTAGAAGAAGAGAAAATAAATGTAACGATACCGCAATTTCCAGTTCAAGTTATTGGAATGGAATTTTGTGAAACTACATTTGATGATTTAATTTTAAATAGTGAATTAACTGAAGAAGAATGGTTTTCAGCTTTTATGCAAATTATTATGATTCTAATTACATACCAAAAAGCGTTTAATTTTACACATAATGATTTACATACTAATAATGTTATGTATAATGAAACTGATAAGAAGTATATTTATTATTGTTATAAAAAAAAATATTATAAGGTTCCAACATTTGGACGCATATTTAAGATAATTGATTTTGGTAGAAGTATTTTTAAATTTGATAGCAAACTATTTTGCAGTGATAGTTTTCATATAGGTGGTGATGCGGCAACTCAATACAATACAGAACCGTATTTAAATGAAAAGAAACCTAGATTAGAACCAAATTATAGTTTTGATTTATGCCGTCTTGCTTGCTCAATATTTGATTATGTTATTGAAGATTTTGATGAAATTAAAGATTTAAGTAAATGTAAAGATAATGTAAAACGTTTAATAGTTGAATGGTGTTTAGATGATAAAGGGATTAATATGTTATATAAAGGTACAGGTGTTGATAGATATCCTGATTTTAAATTATATAAAATGATAGCACGATGTGTTCATAACCATACACCACAAGCACAATTAGAAAGACCTGAATTCAACGCATATTCTATTTTTAAAGATAAAATCCCATTAGATGTAATAAACATTGATAATATTCCTTCATATATTTAGAAAAATAGTTATTTTTTTCTGTATAGCTTCATAATACAATAATATTTTAATATATTATGAACTCTTTTGGATTTATTATTACAAGACATGTTAATTCTGAAATAACTAATAAATATTGGAATCGTTCTATAAAATTATTAAAACTATTTTATCCAAATAAAAAAATTGTTATAATTGATGATAATAGTGATATTAATTTTTTAAAACCAGATTTTGATTATAATAACATTGAAATAATTCAATCGGAATTTCCAGGCTCTGGGGAATTATTACCTTATTATTACTTTATTAAAAATAAATTTTTTGAAAATGCTATAATATTACATGACAGTGTATTTTTTCATAAGCGTATTAACTTTGAAATATTAAATGGTGTAAAGGTATTACCATTATGGTTTTTTAATAAAGATACAGAAAATTTATCAAATACATTAAAAATAATAGAAAAACTTAAAAATAATATTATTATTAAAAATAAATTAGAGATTAACTCAAATACTATGTTTAGTTTAACTGAATCTAAATGGTATGGTTGTTTTGGATGTCAATCATATATAAACCATCATTTTCTTTTATTTATTGAACAAAAATATAATATATCATCTCTAACAAAAATTATTAAAAATAGAGCTGATAGATGTTGTTTAGAGAGAATTATAGGTTGTATATTTTACACAGAATCTCCTAAAATTATTACAACAAAATCTATATTAGGTGACATAATGACTTATCATTTATGGGGTAAATATAATTATAATATGTATGATAATGACTTTAAAAGAGGTACCATACCTAGAGGAGTTATAAAGGTTTGGTCAGGGAGATAACTTTCTTTAAGTAGGAATTTCAATTTATTATTTTAAGGTTCTTTAAGTAGGAATTTCAATTTATTATATAAAAGTGTAAAAAAAGTGTTGGGAAAGTTTTTATAGATTTGAAAAATGGACATTTTTTTTGTCCAATTTTGAAAACCTTGGATATTTTATGGCAAAAAATTTAAATTTCGCTGCATAAACTATTTTTAGCATGTGGTGACCAAAAAAATAATTATATTTTTGTTATGATAAATTTTTTATTATTTTTAAAAATAATGATTTAGGAGTTTTTTCTATTAGGATTATATACTAATGAATCCTAATAAAATTACATCAATTTTACATCAAAAATTTATGTGTATTAATTGTGACTTTAAATGCTCTAAAAAAGGTGATTTTAATAGACACTTATTAACCTATAAACATAAAATCCTAACAAATCCTAATGAAATTACATCAAATTACATCAAACATACTTATACATGTGATTGTGGTAAATTGTATAAACACGCGTCTTCATTATGCTCACATAAAAATAAATGTATCTATAAAAAAGAATATTCTGAATATAAGCCTATAATTACGACTGAATTAATAATGGAGTTAATTAATGACAACAAAGATATGAAAAGTATAATAATGGAACAAAATAATACAATTACAACATTAGTTAAAAATGGTATAACAAATAATTCTCATAATATAACTAATTCAAATAATAAAACATTTAATCTACAATTCTTTTTAAATGAAACGTGTAAAAATGCTATGAATATTATGGATTTTGTTGATTCAATTAAATTAGAATTATCAGATTTGGTAAATGTCGGTAAATTAGGATATGTAGAAGGTATTTCTAATATTATTACAACAAACCTAAAAGCATTGGATATTACTCAAAGACCAATACATTGCGCTGATAAAAAAAGAGAAGTAATATATGTAAAAGATGAAGATAAATGGGAAAAAGAAGATGAAGAAAAGAGAAAAATTAAAAAAGCGATACATAGAGTAGCTTGTAAAAATCAAAGATTAATACCAAAATTTAAAGAAGAACATCCTGATTGTTTAAAAGCATCCTCAAATTTTTCAGATCAATATAATAAAATTATTGTTGAATCAATGGGAGGTTCTGGTGATAATGATAAAGAAAAAGAAGAAAAAATAATAAAAAATATATCAAAAAATGTAATAATTGAAAAAGAGTAATTTTATAAGATATAATTAAAATATTAAGACATAATTAAAATATTAATTATATGTATAATAAATGCCAACAACTTATTTAATAACTAGTAGTAAAATTGTAACTTTTTTACACCTCACACTTAAACAGAATGGTGGTAATAGTAGTTCAGAAGATATAGGCAATGGATTAAAAAAATATACAATATACGTTCCTGATTCATATGATCCTCGTTATACTTATGATGGAGTTGATGATCATACAGTTAACTTGTACTCAACAAGGTATACTAGTGATTACGCGGGAGTTAATTGGAAATATTCCCCTCTTGCAGATTTAATCTTTCAACATCCATCTTATTGGAGAAGGGGTATTAACAATTTGTTTATGTTAGTTGTAAAAGGAACAAATATGGTGAAAACTCCTATTATAACTAATTTTTATATTCCAACACAAACATTTGGCGATATTCCTTTTACAATTCCTCCTTTTACAATTCCTCCTCCTACAAGTACTAGTCCTGGAACATTTACGTACACTAGCTCTAATACTGCGGTAGCAACTATTTCTGGAAATATCATGACAATTGTTGGTGCTGGAAGTTCAACAATTAGAGCAACTCAATCAGAAACCAATAACTACAATTCAGGAACGATATCTACATCATTTATAGCAATTAAAGTAATACCAACTATACCAACTATAACTAATTTTTCAATTACAACAAAAACATTTGGCGATATTTTTACAATTACTCCTCCTACAAGTAACAGTCCTGGAGCATTTACTTATACAAGTTCTGATACTTCGGTAGCAACTATTTCTGGAAATATCATAACAATTATTGGTGTTGGAAGTTCAACAATCACAGCAACTCAAAAAGCAACCATAAATTACACTTCAGGAACAATAAATACTCCATTTCAAGTAAATCAAGCAACTCCAACCATAACAAATTTTTCAATTCCAACACTAACATTTGGAGATATTCCTTTTACAATTACTCCTCCTACTTCAAATAGTAGTGGAACATTTAGTTACACTAGCTCTAATACTTCGGTAGCAACTATTTCTGGAAATATCATAACAATTATTGGTGCTGGAACTTCAACAATTACAGCAACACAAGCAGACACAACTAATTACACTTCAGGAACAATATCTACTGTATTATTAATAAATAAAGCAACTCCAACCATAACAAATTTTCACAATTTATCAAAAAGAGTAGGAGATGCTCCTTTTACAATTACTCCTCCTACTTCAAATAGTCCTGGAGCATTTACATATATCAACTCTATATTTCATATAAATGTAGCAATTATTGATAATAAAGTGTTTATTAAAAGTCATGGAAATGTATACATTACAGCATTTCAAGCAGCAACCAATAATTACAATTCAGGAAATATAACTAATATTTTATCAATAGCAAAAAAAACTCCAACCATAACAAATTTTTCAATTCCAATAAAAATAGAGGGAGATCCTCCTTTTAAAATTACTCGTCCTACTTCAAATAGTAATGGAGGATTTATTACGACTACTAGCTCTAATAGTTCGGTAGCAACTATTTCTGGAAATATCATAACAATTATTGGTGCTGGAACTTCAACAATTACAGTAACACAAGCAGAATCAAATGATTACAGTTCAGGAACGGTATCTAGTGTATTAGTAGTAAAAAAAACTACAACCATAACAAATTTTTATATTCCAACAGTAACATTTGGAGATACTCCTTTTACAATTCCTCCTCCTACTTCAAATAGTGATGCAGCATTTACTTATACAAGTTCTGATACTTCGGTAGCAAGTATTTCTGGAAATATAATAACAATCCATAATGCTGGAATTATAACAATTACAGCAACACAAGCTGCAACCAATAATTACAGTTCAGGAACAATATCTACTGTATTACTAATAAATCAAGCAACTCCAACCATAAGTAGTTATTCAATTCCTCAAAAAAAATTTGGAGATACTCCTTTTCCAATTACTCCTCCTACAAGTAACAGTCCTGGAGCATTTACTTACACCAGTTCTGATACTTCGGTAGCAACTATTTCTGGAAATATAATAACAATCATTAAAGATGGTATTTCAACAATTACAGCAACACAAGATGCAACCAATAATTACACTTCAGGAATAAAAAATGCAAGGTTTACTTCATGGACATATATCCCAGGAGGTCCAACACAACCACCATTGCAAAATAATAGATCACCACTGAAACCTACCATAAGTAATTTTAATATTCCAACAAAAATATTTGGAGATGTTCCTTTTACAATTACTGCTCCTACAAGTAATAGTCCTAGTGAATTTACTTACACAAGTTCTAATACTTCGGTAGCAACCATTCAAGGAAATATAATTAAAATTATTAGTCCTGGACTTACAATTATTACAGCAAAACAGAGTAATATATTAGTATTCGATTTAGGAATAATAAGTGCTGCATTTCAAGTATTTCCATCAATATCGACAAACCCAACCGTTTTAAATGGTGGATATGAATTATTATATTTTATGGATACATCAGCAATATATGGTGAAATAACAAATTCTGTAGAAGTTCTAGATAAATTAGTGGCATTAGATTTTAAGTTAATAACTATTCCAAATAATAGTATTAAAATTACAAAAAAAAATATAAGTTAAAAAATATTTATACATTTAATTTTTGCTTTTATTGATGAGTTTATTCTAAATTTAATTCATTTGTTTTTATGTTTTTAAGATTTGTAATTACTTTCATTATTTTTATAACTTATGAAGAAAATAATGAAAATAATAAATTTAGAACCCTGGATTATCTGTAAATACTTGTGTAGCATTTGAGGTAGTAGAGCCACCTTTAATCATTGGATTAATTTGTCCAAATATAAAATCTCCAAAAACAACACTAAAATAAACCAATAATGAATCTCTTATTAAAAACTTTAATGGTTTAGGTTCTTTTTCAATAAATCTCATTTCGATAAATTTTGATATTAAAAATACTATGGAAATAATAGCAGCAATTATAAATATATTATCCATTTAAAATAATAATCCTATATTCTTATTTATAATTTTACGCAATTTTAATCTAAAATTTCAATGTCATCAATTAACAAATCAGGTAATAATTCTAATTGTGGTTCTTCAATATTATGAACGTCTAAAGCATCTAAGTTAAATGTTTGGTCTGTTATATTCAACATAATATTATTATCATTATCATCTTCTTCATCCATCTTTCTTTGTTGTGTTCTCATTTGACTAATTTCTTCTAAACGGTCAATTGATTTAGGAGCACTAACATTTGAAACATTACCATCTAATGTTTTAACATAATCAATATCATTAAAACTTAAACCGTTTCTTTGAGTTAAATTACCTTCAGGATTAGAAACAATATTTTGTTCAATAGGTTTTCTAATAGGTTCTTCACGTATTTCTTCCTTAATTTCTTCGATTACATCCTCTTCAATAGTTTCATCCATGTAAGCCTTTAATATCGCTTCTACAGGAATACTTTCTCTCAATGTATTCAATATACATTCTTGAACAATAATCTCAATTTCTCTATAATGTTTTTGAATTGTTAATGGTGGGACATTTATTTCAAATAAATAAACATTTTTGTAAATTTTTCTTGCAACATTTACATAAGTTTTATGAATAAAATCATCTAATTTTGGAATATTAATGTCAATTTTTTTTTGTTTTTGACCAACACGCATAGCAGTTAAAATTTTCAGTTGAATAATATGAACACAAGTAACTAAGTCTTCTAAATAATTACAGCCGGATTTCTCACAAATTCTTTTTCTCTCTGTTTCAATGATTTGAACATTCCATTTTGGTATTCTTGAAATTAAATTTTGAAATGTCATAAGATATTTGTCCATTTCTCCATTTTCTTTACAAAGTTTAATAGATTCTTCTAAAATAGATTTATAACCATCAATAATTAATGGTGTCAATATTGTTACTAAACGGGATCCCCATTCATTTTTTGATTCATGAAGTGCGCTAACATTGAAGTCATCCATTTACATAAAACTAATATTTTCTAAACTCAATTCTGAACTTAAAAAGATAAAATTTAATATAAATAAAATTAATATCTTTTCGTTTCTAAATTCTTTTCTAACACGATTAAAACATATTAATAATTCATATCGTTTTTCTATTGATAATATTGAATCTAAAAATTTGCCATTTTCTAATAAATTAATAATATCTAATCCCGAATATGCTCTTTCATAAAGTTTTATACAAAAAATAATTAAATCATCTAAAGTAATTTTTGAATTTACAGATTTTAATAATTCTTTCTTCAACCATTCGACTCTATGTTGTTTAATATCTACTGTATTAAATATATTATTTAAATTATATTGATAAAGATTAATTATTTTATCATTTAAAACAGGTTCTGGTACATAAATTTCACAAAATCTGGATAATATTGGTTTCATTAAATTATATTTATCTTCTGCAATTATAAAAAAACGTGTATTATGACTAAATAACTCAATACATCTACGTAAAGCAGACTGAGCATCTAATGTTAATTTATCTGCGTTTAAAAGAATAATACTTTTAAATGTATTTCCACCATTTGAATTTATATGTGTTTTTGCGAAAAACTTAAGTTCTTCTCTTATAAATTTAATTCCTTTTCCATGTGAACAATTAACATACATAACGTATGATTTAATAATCTCTCTATTACATTCATAAATTTTATGAATAAATTCATTTACAATTGTTCTTTTTCCACTTCCAGTTGGTCCGTGAAATATTATATTTGGTATTTTATGTTTCTCATGGAAGTAATTTAATTTATTTTTTATAGAATAGTGAATATCTAACATGTTATGTGTTTACTATATTTTAAATAGTGTTTTTATATTTTAATACAACGCAATAATATATAAAAATTAAAATTTATGAATTTTTCAATGCTCTTATTTTTATTTATACGGAATTTGTTAAAGAGTGAGTGTAAGGGTTATTTTTAAATGCTGTTAGTATATCAGGTTGTATTCGGTCACAACTAGCACATTCATTATAATATTGTGGAGCTCTAATAGCTCCATATGTTTGAACTGAAGGAGGTAAACCAGTTAATCTAGAAAATGCTGGATTAACTCTACCATCTAAACGATCAGAATCAGCTTTAATAGTAGTTAAATTCATTTGTTGATTAAAAATTTGTGTTCCACCTTGATTTGGTCTGTTTCCAATAGTTTGAGATTTAATATCATTGTTATGTTGTCTATAAGCTGCTTCATAATTCATGTCACCATAACCAGTAGCATATCCACCAGCAGCAGTAAAATATTCACAACTAGTTGTATCTCTTTGTGTTTCTATACCAGGACTAGCATTATTAACATAAATACCTTGTTTTTGATTATTAATATTAAAGTTAGGTGAATATATTGTTGTTTCTTTAACTGTTGTTTGTGTTGTATCCTGAGGATTATAAACATATCCTTTTGATATTGATG
>Ga0247841_10010582_pt1 | contig 12527 bp, 11 predicted proteins | sample LaCruzMarch2015__2_FD_192410 | JGI IMG/M metagenome (GOLD analysis project Ga0247841, IMG submission 192410) | Freshwater microbial communities from meromictic Lake La Cruz, Castile-La Mancha, Spain - LaCruzMarch2015_18m | ecosystem: Environmental > Aquatic > Freshwater > Lake | place: Spain... | reverse complement strand
GAAGGAAAACGGCTATCAGACCATCAGTTTAAAAACCCTGAAGAACATGATAAAGGATGATGCTGCTCTCCCCAAAAAAGCGATCATCCTTACATTCGATGATGCCTTTGTGAATTTTCGCAGGCAGGCCCTTCCATTGCTGAAAAAATATCATTTCACCGCAACGGTGTTTGTACCGGTCGCCTTCATGGGAAAAACAAACATGTGGGACAAAGGCATCGATGCCATCATGACGGCAGAAGAAATCAGGCAGCTTGCACTCAATGATGATATTGAAATCGGATTACATTCATTCTTACACAAAAATTACGGAGATCTTGCCCTTTCAGACATGGATGAAGATTTGATTAATTGCAGGCAAACCCTCGATTTTTATGGAATCCCCTTCACAAGGGCTCTGGCTTATCCTTACGGGGGATACCCTAAGAAAGACCCTGTCCTTAAGAGACAAATGATAAAAGTGTTTCAGCATTTCGGACTCGATTTTGCCCTCCGGATCGGAAACGATATCAACCCCTGGCCGATTCGCCAGCCATTTGAGATCAAACGTATTGACATCAGGGGAACCGACAGTTTTTACGTATTTAAAACCAAGCTTAAAAAAGGCCGTGCCAAACTGTTTGCATAACCACCTATGTATATAACCCGAAAACAATTCGAAAGGTACTGGTATATCCTCGCCCTTATGGTGATCATTGCCTCAATGCCATTTTCGAAACTGCTGATTAGCATCGGGCAATTTATGATTGCCGGTGGATGGATAGTCGAGCGGTTCAGCACACAGAAACTATTATCATACCTGGCCGGACGCTCATCCTGGCAGACGATACTTCGTTTCGTCCCCTATGCAGTCTATCTCGCCTTTAAGGGTATTATTAGTGGATTTTTGCAGTTTTTCCGGAATAAACCAGCCCTGCTTTTCAGTTCATTCATATTTATGCATCTGCTGGGGCTGCTTTATACCACCGATCTTGATTACGCCTTCAAGGATTTGCGGACCAAACTTCCCTTTCTTCTGCTGCCTCTGTTTCTTTCAACCTCCGGGGCCTTCGATAAAAAATCATTTTACAGGTTTATGGCTTTGTTCATCATTGCGGTTCTTGTAAGGTCATTCTACAATACATTCATGATCCAGACTCACAATTTCCTGGATATTCGGGATGTGTCACGCAACGTCTCACATATCATTTTCAGTCTCCTTTTAACACTCAGCATTTTCACGCTCCTCTATTTTTCTTTTAAAAACAAGTTATTGGCGATCTGGATGAGGTTATTAAGCGCACTGATCCTGATGTGGTTTTTTATTTACATCATTCTTTCACAATCATTCACCGGTTTCGCTATTACCCTGATCACTATCCTTGTTCTCATACCGCTTCTCATTTTCAATACCAGGAACCGTTGGCTCAGGGCCGGATTGCTGCTTTTCATTCTCGCGGTGACGGTTGGAGCCTTTTTTACAATTAAATCAATCGTCAATGATTATTACCGGGTTAATCCCGTGGATTTTACTAAGCTTGAAAGGGTTTCTTCGCGCGGAAATCCTTATATTCATAATATTAAATCACAACAGACTGAAAATGGAAATTACCTTTGGATCTATGTCCAGTGGGATGAACTGCGCGGAGCCTGGAATATTCGTAGTACGATCCCTTTCGACAGCCTGAATATGAAAAAGGAGCCGGTTGCCTACACTGTGATCCGGTTTCTTACTTCAAAAGGATGGCGAAAAGATGCGGATGCAGTAAACAAACTCAGCCAACAGGAAATTAAGGCTATTGAGAAGGGAACAGCAAACTATGTGTTTCTGAACGAATTCACCATCCGTGGCCGGATCTATGAATTCCTTTGGGGGTTCGACAACTACCTTGAAACCGGAAATCCAACAGGATCCACACTCATGCAGCGGCTTGAGTTCTGGAAAGCATCTATTGGTATCATCAGCGACAACTGGCTTACCGGCGTGGGCACTGGTGACATGAATATCGCTTTTACAGATCAATACGAAAAGATGCATTCAAAACTTTCCCCCGATCAGCGATGGCGTTCGCACAACCAGTTTTTATCAATATTTATCGGATTCGGAATCTTCGGACTGGTTTGGTTTCTTGTTGCGATCCTGTATCCGCCGATTATGCTTCGGAGGCAGGATGATTTTTTCCTGGTTGTATTCATGATAATAGCGTTTCTGTCAATGCTTACCGAGGATACTATTGAATCACAAACCGGGGTGACCTTTTTTACCTTTTTCTATTCTTTTTTCCTTTTTGCGCGGAAAGAAAAGGAACCATTATTTTCCAAAACCAGTTCTCATGTCTGAAATGAAAGCAGCCAGTCCCGACAGATGGCTTATTATTGTCAATCCCAATGCGGGGATTAAGAAAGGTACAAAAGACTGGCCCGTGATCTTGCAGATTCTCAGGGATGAACAAGTTGATTTTGATTTCCGCATCACCTCCGCAAGAGGTCATGCCATTGAGATTGCAGCAGAATCTGTCAGCCAGGGCTACAGGAATTTATGTGTTGTAGGGGGAGATGGTACATTGAATGAGGTACTGAATGGCATAATACTGCAAAAAGAGGTAAACTTTTCCGAAGTCACCCTTGGAATGATTCCGGTCGGAACCGGCAATGACTGGTGTCGCATGTTTAACATCCCATTCGATTACCGCAAGGCGATTCACCTCCTGAAACGGAAGATGACATTTTTACAGGATGCAGGTAAAGTGACCTATTATCATAATGAACAAAAGGTGGTGCGATACTTCATGAATGTGGCTGGAATGGGCTATGATGCACTGGTGAACAAGAAAACGAACCTGCTCAAGGAGAAAGGGAAAGGTGGGCCGTTGATCTACCTTTATTTTGTTTTTGCAAGCCTCTTCCAGTTTAAATTCATCGATGCGGTGATTGAAGTAGACGGGAAGATGATGTTCAAAGGTGAAATTTTTTCGATGAATGTCGGCATATGTCAATACAATGGCGGCGGGATGATACAGGTACCCTATGCCATCGCTGATGACGGGCTGCTGGATCTCACCCTGATAAAAAAAACCGGAAAATGGAAAGTGGTCAGGTATGCGCACAAACTGTTCGACGGAACCCTGGTTAATTTGCCAATCGTAGCTACCTTCAGAGGAGAGAATATCCGTATCCGTTCAACAGGTAAAGTCTTTCTTGAAACCGACGGGGAATCGTTGGGGCATACGCCCTTTACTTTTGAAACACTACCCCGGTGCATCAGGATCGTGACCGGAAAATAACACCACGCATCGCCCCATCAGGGCCCTACCCCGCCGGGGTGGCTGGTTTCTGACCAGTCACCGTTTACCTTTATGAGTTCGATCAGCGCTTCCACAGCACTCGATTCCCTAATGTTCTTTTGGATAAGTTGCTGTCCTTTATAGAGATGTATTTTTCCCTTCCCGGCGCCAACATAACCATAACTGGCATCGGCCATTTCCCCTGGCCCGTTGACAATACATCCCATTACGGCAATTTTAAGCCCGGTTAGATGTGACGTCCTGGTTTGGATATTTTCCAAAGCCGACTGAATGTTAAATTGTGTTCTGCCACAAGAGGGACATGCAATGAATTCCGTTTTGGTAATGCGCGCCCCTGCCGCCTGGAGGATATTATATGCGACCGGGATTTCAAACTCGGGATCTTCGGTCAGGGAAACCCGGATTGTGTCGCCTATGCCATCAGCAAGCAAACTGCCAATACCAATGGCTGATTTTATACGTCCGTCTTCCCCGGCGCCAGCTTCGGTCACCCCCAGGTGAATGGGGTAATTCATGCCCGACTTCTTCATTTGTTCGACCAACATCCGGTTTGCTGCGATCATCACTTTTGTGTTACTGGCTTTCATTGACAGCACCAGGTTATGAAAAGAAAGGCGTTCGCAAATCTGGGCGAATTCCATGGCCGATTGAACCATCCCCAGGGGTGTGTCTCCATAAAGGTCCATGATCCGCTCAGAAAGTGACCCGTGATTCACCCCGATCCGGATGGCTGTTCCATGGTCCTTGCAGATCTTAATCAGCGGTGAAAGAAGGGAGGCTGTTTGTTCCAGGGCATAATCCGGGACACGTGACACGTGACGCGTGACATCCTGTATCAGGTCGTTTCCGTGTCCAGTGTCCCGTGTCCCGGTTGATTTGTCCCGTGTCCCGTGTCCCGTGTCCCGTTTTTTTTGTCCCGTATCCCGTGTCCCGTGTCCCGTTTTTTTTGTCCCATGTCCCGTGTCCCGTGTCCCGTTTTTTTTGTTTCGGATTACGTAATTTCCCGGATTGATTCTGACTTTTTGGACAATTCCTGCGGCAATTTCAGCAATCTTTGGGTTAAAATGAACATCGGCAATCAAGGGCGTCGAATATCCCCGGCGCGACAGTTCTTTTTTTATTTCCTTCAGATTTTCGGCCTCTTTTATTCCCGGGGCAGCGATGCGAATATATTCACATCCTGCATCGATCATGCGAATGGCCTGTTCAACAGTTGCGTTTGTGTCCCGCGTATTTGTGTTGGTCATTGACTGAACTCTCACCGGGTAATCGCCGCCCATGGGCAGGACTCCAACATGGATGACTCGGGTGGGAAAACGCTGATATAATTGATTATGCTGGAACATTTTGCCTTTCGTAATTTGTTTTTCCGCACCTACGGAGCGGAAACGTTGCTTCCTTCTGGCTACCAAAATAGAGCTCCTATGGAGCTCAGGTTTTCATTAATTCCCTATTTCCCCATTTCCATGTTTCACAATTTCCCCATTTCACAATTTCCCCATTTTCCCATTTCCCCGTTTCACAATTATCCCATTTCACAATTTCACAATTTCCCCATTTCACCTCTCACAATTTCACTATTCATCATTTCACCTCTCACAATTTCACTATTCATCATTTCACCTTTCAAAATTTCACTATTCATCATTTCACCTTTCACAATTTCACTATTCATCATTTCACCTTTCAAAATTTCACTATTCATCATTTCACCTTTCACAATTTCACTATTCATCATTTCACCATTCATCATTCACCTTTCACAATTTCGCTATTTCGCTATTTCGCTTTTAATAATCAATGCAATCCTTTTACCCTTGGCTTCCCCGCAACAAAATCTTTCAGATAAAAGGGTTCAAAATAGGCAAGGTTTTCAAATTGACGCTGCCTCAGTTTCTCTTCTGCAAGACTGGCCATGAAAATTGCAGAAGGCTGGAAACCCTCCATGAAAAAAGCATTCGGGTGTTCACCCAGGTGGGGTTTGCACTTATCGGCTCCCTCACCACCGAAAATGACCGGATTGTCGGACAGGAATTCCTGAAACGAAAAACCATCAATTATTTCGGCCCTCACCTCCCTTACCTCCCTGTTTTCCTGGTTATAAACAGCGCTGTAAACCTCCATACGCCTCGCATCAATCATAGGACAAACCAGGGCAATACTTTCTAATTTTGTATTTTGCAATTTACATTTTGCAATTTGCACTTCGTCCTCAGAAAAGTAATTTTTAATTTTTAATTCATAATTAATTCCCACCGCCATCGCCCTGAGCGTTGAAACCGCAATCAATGGTTTGTCGAGCGCGTAGCATAATCCTTTGGCCGTGGCAACCCCAATACGAAGTCCGGTATAGGAACCTGGTCCCATGCTTACCGAGATGGCATCAAGGTCACCCATCGGATAACCCGACAATTTGATTATTTCATCAATGAATATGGTCAACATGGCAGAATGAACATTCCTGGCTGCAGATTCCCGGATTGCCAGGATTTTTTCATCACGGACCAATGCCACGGAACAAACCTCTGTGGATGTTTCAATGCATAGGATCAGTCCCATGCACTATTTCTCTTTTTCCTTGGTAAACAGATCTTTTTTATCAACTTTTTTAACCTTATCCCCGTCCTTGAGAAGTTTCGAAACGGCGCTGTAAGGCGCGGTGATAATTTCATCTCCATCCTTCAACCCTGTAACAATCTGGATATAGGTGTTATCCTGGATGCCTGTCTTAACGTCAACTTTTTTAGCGGTACCGTCACTGAGGATAAACACACATTCCTGGATTTTATCACTTTTTTTCGTTGTACTCACCACCTCGACCTCGTGTTCACCGTCTTTGTTTTTGCTTTTGCTGTTTTCATTTATCTTGTCAAGACTATCTTTGGTCAATCTCGTAGTAACAGCCTGAATCGGAACTGTCAAGGTGTTTTCAGCGCTTTCGGTCTGAATTTCAACTGTACAGGACATCCCGGGCCTGAATGGAGAAAAATCGATCGGTTTCCCTTCAAGCAGATCGTCATAGGAATCTTTTATAACGTGTATTTTAACATTGAAGTTGGTCACCTGGTCAACACTGACCCCGGTACTATTGGCAGAGGTAGCAATTTCAGTCACCACCCCTTTGAATTTCCTGTTCAGGTATGCATCAACTTCAATCAGCGCGGTGTCGCCCATGCTGACACGAACAATGTCATTTTCATTGACCTGAACCTGCGCTTCCATCTCATTGAGGTTGGCGATACGCATGATCTCTGTTCCGCTTGAGAATTGCGAAGCGCCGGTTACCCGTTCCCCTTTCAGTACGCCCAGTTTGGAAACCGTACCATCGTTGGGTGAGAAAATGGCCGTGCGCGTAAGATCTTCTTTCGACCGTTTGAGGGCCGCTTCTGAATTCTTGACCATGAATTCGGAGGCTTTAATGTCCTCCTCCCCGGCTGTTACCTGTGCCTGTGCAACCTGGAATGATGATTTGGCCTGATCATATTCGGCCTTTGAAATTACATTCTGCTGATAGAGTTTTTCCTGGCGGTCATAAGAAAGCCGTGCATTTTCAAATTGTGCCTTAACCTGGGCAAGCCGTGCTTTTGAATTAGCCAGATTTGCTTTCTGGGTATTCACGGAGGCCTCACTCTGGTCAAACTGGGAGATATAAATCTCAGGATCAATTTTAGCCAGCAGGTCGCCCTTTTTTACTTGGTTTCCCTCCTTAACATACAATTCCACTACCTCTCCTGAAATATAGGGGCTTATCTTGATGTCTTTTTCGGGCTGAATCTTGCCATTGGATGAAACAGTCTGGATTATGGTCCGTTTTGATACCTTTTCAGTGGCAACCTTAATTCCTTCGTTTCCATTGCCTTTAACGATTGCGGCAATTACAATAATGGCGATTACTGCAACAATGGCAATAATGATCCACATTTTCTTCTTTGAAATCTTCCTTGTCATGGGCAAAAATGTTATTGATTATTCACGATCGATTCTGATGGGATTCCCAGCGTAGAAGTCGAGAATGGTCGTTTTAAATATAAAATCATACTTGGCCTGGAGAAGTTCAGACTCGGCTTTTGTAAGGTCTTTTTTGCTGTTGTTGTAATCGAATGAAGTCATCACGCCAACATCAAATTTTTGCTGAGCATATTTAAATGCCTCCGACTGAGCATTTACCTTCTCCTGGGAGGCGTTGAATTTCTGGAGCGCTGAAACTGCATCAGCATAGGATTGTTCTATGAGTTTTCTAAGGTCCCGGCTCGTAATCCCGAGGTCGAGTTCAGCCTGTGACTTCTGTATTTTTGCCTTGTTTATGGCGGTACGGCCTTGCCAGCCGTTGAAAATCGGAATATTCAGGTAAAATCCAACGGATTGATTGCTGTTTTCCTGCAACTGGTCGCCAAAAGATTTTACCTGAGAGGTATAATTGATTTTTGGCATCAGAACGAGATCTTTTGATGTCTGGGTTATTCCAACAGGGGTCCACACAGTATCAGTTGGATCATACTGTTTTGATATACCTGAATACCCGGTACCCCACGATCCGCTCAAACTCAGGGTGGGCTGAACATAGCCCCTAGCAATGGCAAGCCTTTTTTTTGCACTCTCCACCCTGAGTTCAGCGCTCTTTATTTCAGGGCGGGCTTTCAATGCATAGAGATAAATTAGTTCAGCGGTGACAGTGTCACTGGGAGCCTTTACAAGTTTAAGTGATGGTTTTTCAACCCGGAAATCACGGGTGACCGGCAAATCAATAAGTTGCTGTAGTGAAAGATTGGAAATATACAGCCGATTTTCCATGTCCACTACATTCAGCTTTTCCGTGGCTTTTTGTGCCTGGATATTCAGCAGATCGCCTTTTGCAGAAGAGCCTGCATCAACTTTTTTCTGTATGCGCTCTACTTCGGCTGTGGTAATCCTTAGTTGCTCATTCGCAACATCAAGCAATTCGAGATTGAATAAAATATCGAGGTAAAATCCTGCAACTGAAAGCGAAATATTGTTTTTGATCACATCCAGGTCATACTGGCTTGCCAGCAGGTTGATTTTATTCTCCTTGAATGTGTTTAATTTCTGCAGTCCGCCATATATGGTTACGTTGCTGCCAATGTAGAAATTATTGGAACGTACAGTAGTGGTTGCAAATTCGTTGGTATACTGGTCGATCGTTTGACCGTAATTCCACACGTTGGTTCCGTTTGCGTTGAGGTTGGGAAGCATGTTGAGACCACTCTGAAGAAGAGCGTCTTTGTTGCTTTCAACATTCAGGAGTTGTTTATTGATATCAAGGTTGTTCTCGATCGCGTAATTAATACAATCTTCCAGAGTCCAGATTTTTTGAGAAAAACCAGTTTGGGAAAATCCTGAAAATGTCATAATAATCAGGACCAATGGCCAAAACCTAAATTGACGCACTTGCATTTTATTGGAGTTTAATAAAACATCAAAATTAGTGATAAATTATTCACGAGGGCATTATGACGAAGAAATTGTTATTTGGTTACACTATCAATTTTCCAATTCCAATATTATTTTCTATTTTTGCAACTCATTAAGTGTTGTAAGTAGTTTCATGACAGCAATTAAAATCCGTGTTTCTTTTGTCGTCCGTTTGCTTCTAAGCTCTCTGTTCGCCATATTTCTTGCAGGTAGTATCACTGCCGCCCTTCAGGATAAAACTATTCTGGTTGCTGCAAGCGACAGTACGTTTGAACAGCAGGAGCAATCCGCAAGCCACAAAGAAGAGGGCAAGTTCAATGCCGGTGAGATGATTATGGAACATGTGGTTGACAACCACGAATGGCATGTAGCCGAAATAGGGAGTATTCATCTTACCATCCCCCTCCCGATTATTTTACTTTACGATAGCAAGCTTTATACATTTTGTTCCAGCCGGTTTCATAATGAAACACACAGCTTCATGGGGTTCAAACTTGAACAGGAGGGGCCTCATAAAGGAAAAATAGTAAGGGAAAGTTATCAGGGCGGTGTAGCGGAACATCCGGCTGTTTATGATTTTTCAATTACCAAAACCGTTCTCGCCATTCTGATGAGTTCCTTTTTACTGATCCTGATCTTTGTTTCGGTTGCCAGGGCTTATAAGCGAAACAGGGATAAAGCGCCCACCGGAATACAATCTTTGCTTGAGCCGCTGATCATTTTTATCAGGGATGATATTGCGAAAAGCTCGATCGGAGAAAAAAAGTATGAAAAATTCATGCCATTTTTATTAACCGTCTTTTTCTTCATTTTCTTCAACAACCTTTTTGGGCTGATCCCCTTTTTTCCGGGAGGCGCAAACGTAACAGGAAACATTGCCGTTACGCTGGTTATGGCCGTGTTTACATTCGTCATCACAACTGTTAACGGCAATAAGCACTATTGGGTGGACATAATAAATACACCGGGCGTTCCCTGGTGGCTTAAGTTGCCCTTACCGCTTATGCCGATCGTGGAGATCATCGGAATCATAACAAAGCCGTTTGTACTGATGATTCGTCTCTTTGCAAATATTACAGCCGGGCATATCATCGTGCTTGGATTTATCAGCCTTATATTCATCTTTGGGGAGATGAATGCTGCCGTTGGATATGGCGTTTCAGTGTTTTCAATTGCCTTCATGATATTTATGAACCTGCTGGAACTTCTTGTAGCATTTATCCAGGCCTATGTTTTTACACTTTTATCGGCCCTCTATTTTGGGTTGGCCACCATTGAACCGGAACACCATTAACGAATTACAAATTACGAATGACCAATTTTGAAATGATTAACCACGAAAAGTCAAATCAGCCATTCATTTGTAATTTGTAATTGGTCATTGGTAATTATAACTGATTTTTTAGTAGTAACCTTTTAATACCCTTGAGTATGTCATTATTAGCAATTTTACTGCAAGTGGCCAGCGATTTCGCACCAATTGCAAAAATGGGAGCAGGACTGGGAGCGGGAATCGCTGTGATCGGCGCCGGTATCGGCATCGGAAATATCGGCAAAAGCGCCCTCGAATCTATTGCCCGTCAGCCTGAGGCAATTGGCGATATCCGTTCTAACATGATTATCGCTGCTGCACTCGTTGAAGGGGTGGCTTTTTTTGCTATCGTCGTCTGTCTGCTGATCCTTTTCATTTAGCAGATGCGGCAGGTTCTTTACGGTTTAACGGTTGGTTATACCGTAAAGGACTTTTAAATTTAAGGAACAATAAAATTAGATGATATGGAATTAATAACTCCGGGGCTGGGCCTGGTTTTCTGGATGACACTGGCATTTTTATTCCTTGTGTATATCCTGGGAAAATTTGCCTGGAAACCCATTCTTCAAATGCTGAAGGAGCGGGAAACCTCCATCCATGAAGCATTGAACTCTGCCAATAAGGCAAGGGAAGAGATGAAGCAATTGAAATTCAGTAATGAACAACTGCTGCAGGAGGCAAAAAATGAGCGGGATGCCCTGCTGAATGAAGCCCGAAAAGTCAGGGATAAATTGCTCGAAGAGGCCCGCGTTAAAGCCAGTGAAGAGGCCTCCCGGATTGTGGAATCAGCGAAAGCAAGCATTCAGAATGAAAAAATGGCAGCCATGACTGACCTCAAAAATCAGATAGCCGAAAATTCACTGACTCTTGCCAAGTTTGTTCTGAAACGGGAACTTTCCGATCCCTTAAAACAGGAAGAATATGTTCAGGAATTATTAAAAGAAGTTAAATTTAATTAACCTGAAATGAATATTTCCCTGGTAGCGGAACGTTATGCCGCAGCGTTGTTTGAACTTGCCATAGAGAAAAACCTGGTGGAGGAGGTATATGCTGACAGTAAGCTGATATCTCAGACTTGTGAAAGCAGCAGAGATCTAAGGTTATTTTTAAAAAGCCCGATTATCAATACTGGAAAAAAACGTTCAGTCCTGCATGCCATTTTTGAAAAAGATGTTCATCAGATCACTCTGACATACCTGCTCATCATGGTTCGTAAAAACAGGGAATCGCTTATACCTGAAATTGCACTTCAGATTATTGAACTTTACCAGAGCTATCAGAACATTCTTACTGTTCATTTCAAATCGCCGGTATTGCCCGATGCCGATGTTACCAAAAAGGTTTTGGAACTGATGAGGAGTTATACCCAATGTGATATCGATCTTAAATCGGAAATTGACGAATCGCTCATCGGTGGTTTCATCCTTTCCTGGAAAGATAAACAATATGATGCCAGCATCCGCAGGGAAATTGAGGAAATGCGCAATGCCATTGCCAGAGTGAATTTATATAAAAAGGGATTTTAATGAGAAGAGAGTGATTCCGCTTAGTCGAATTTCACTATTTCACTATTTAAATATTAAATTATGGCTGAAATCAAACCCGCCGAAGTTACTGCGATTTTACGCCGGGAACTTGCCGGTTACCAGACTGAAAAGGAACTTGAAGAAGTTGGCACCGTTTTGACCGTTGGCGACGGCATTGCCCGTATTTATGGGATGAACAATGTTGAAAGCGGCGAGTTGATTGAATTTGAAAAAAACGGACTGAAAGGCATAGTTTTGAACCTTGAGGCAGACAACGTAGGCGCCGTTTTACTTGGTGATTACTTTGAAATAAAAGAGGGCGATATTGTCAAACGAACCCGCCGAATTGCCTCTATCGAAGTGGGTGAAGGATTGCTTGGCAGGGTAATTGATACTCTGGGAGAACCCATCGACGGTAAGGGAAAAATTGAAGGTGTCAGGTATGAAATGCCCCTGGAACGTAAGGCCCCCGGTGTTATTTTTCGTCAGCCGGTAAACCAGCCTTTGCAGACAGGGATCAAGCCCATCGATGCAATGATACCGATAGGCCGGGGACAGCGAGAACTGATCATCGGTGACCGCCAGACGGGCAAAACAGCCATTGCCATTGATACCATTATTAACCAGAAGGAATTTCACGCCCGCGGCGAAACGGTCTATTGCATTTATGTGGCAGTGGGCCAAAAAGGCTCCACGGTGGCCAATATTGTGAAAACACTTGAAGAGAAAGGCGCTATGGCTTATACTGTTGTGGTATCGGCTACAGCCTCCGACCCGGCAGCGATGCAATACTATGCTCCCTTTGCCGGAGCCGCCATCGGTGAATTTTTCAGAGATACCGGTCGTCCGGCCCTGGTGATTTACGACGATTTATCAAAACAGGCTGTTGCTTATCGCGAAGTGTCTCTTTTGCTCCGCCGCCCTCCCGGACGCGAAGCCTATCCGGGTGACGTATTTTACCTCCATTCCCGCCTC
>Ga0247841_10010581_pt1 | contig 12528 bp, 10 predicted proteins | sample LaCruzMarch2015__2_FD_192410 | JGI IMG/M metagenome (GOLD analysis project Ga0247841, IMG submission 192410) | Freshwater microbial communities from meromictic Lake La Cruz, Castile-La Mancha, Spain - LaCruzMarch2015_18m | ecosystem: Environmental > Aquatic > Freshwater > Lake | place: Spain... | reverse complement strand
TAAATTTTTTAATTAACGAAACAGGAATCGTAAGATTCACATTCTCACGATTAAAAACTTTCCATGTATTTAGCCCAACAACCAAAAAACCTGTCAACTCGTTACTATCCGCAATTAACAATGGACTTCCCGAACTTCCACGATCAATTTGAGCGGTATGTTGAATAACAATTGTTTTAATATCCTCGTCAAGAGTCTCCATCGAAAATGCAGAGTTTGAAACAATACCTTTGCCAAGTTGCCATGATGGTTTTCCACCCATACCCGGAAATCCGGCTGAAAATACTTCTTTGCCATCTTCTACAGTATTAGTACTAAAGTTTAAAGCTCTATTTACCACTGCATCGTCGGGGAAGGCTAAAAGTGCAAGATCATTGGTTTCATCTATGTCAACAATTTTACAGTTAGAATAATAAACCTTACTACCATCGGTATTCGAAAACTCAATATTCGCTGTTTCAGCCTGCATAACTACATGTCGATTGGTAAGAATATATGATTTTCCGTTGTCGGCTTTTACAATAAAACCCGAACCGAAACCTTTTCCCTCTGAATATGTTTTTAGATATTCAGATGCATTGATATATCCGTCCTTTTTAAGATTATCACTAAATTTCTTAAGAAATTCTGTTGTGCTTTCGTGATAAACCGGTCGTACTATTACTACAAATTCTCTTAATTGTTTTTGTGAATACGAATAGGTGCTGTAAATGACTAGAAACAAGATTGGTAGAAAACGTTTTTTCATTTGACGATTATAAATTAATTAATAATAAAAAAAATTGACACAAAAGTAAAAATTAAAATCCATGTGATTGCTATAAAATATGTGTATATTGTATAATAAGCGTCACTATTATTAGCAAATGTGTTATGGAATTGCAGCTGTTTGAAAAAAAGAAAGTAAAAAAAGTATAGCAATGTAATAAAAAGGCATTACCCTTCCGCAGAAAAATGTTTTAATAGTTAAATTACATTATTCACACATATGATTTGCAAATGATTCAATTTGACAAGTACATTTGATAATTTGAATGTTTTTTAATACACAAAGTAATGTGAATTAATAAAACAACTTTGAACTAAGTAATTTGTTAACAAGAAACATGATTCAAATTCAAAAATAATATGAGTCTTTTTTCGCAGGTATTTACTTTACCTTAAAATAAAGAACCATAATTGAATATGTTCATTACCAAGATTTTATATGTTTTGGGGCTCGTATTTAAAACAAATGCTCACTACCATTGTTGGTTGTGAGCATTTAAAGAGGTACTTGGCGTACCACTTCTATCCCTTATTTACAGTCTTATATCTTTAATCGGTCTACAGTTGGTCTATTTTTTTTATATCTGTAGAATTTGCTTTATTTTTAAACAAATTTTCTTTTTATTTTTCAATAATATATTTCGTATATTACTGTATGCTACTTTTATAGCAATTTTCTAAAAACAAAAATTTCATTTTGACTCTTTCTCTAAAGATCAAAATCATTTTTTAAGTTCAAACTTTAATTGTTAAGTTGCTGTCATTATCCCTACGAAAGAATAAATAATTTTTCTACGTTTTATTATTGATATTGCAAGCCTCCTTATCGGACAGATTAACCTGCTTTTGCAGCCCTCACATTCGCCACTGCACCCACTTTTTCGTTTTCCAGTATTCTAGCTTCTTTATAAAATTCAGCTAAATCTCTATGTAATTCAATATTTTCTTGTAATAATTCAATCCATTTTTCTTTATAATCGACCTCAATTATTCCAATATCTTGTCCTTCTTTAGCTTTTTCTCTTCCAAATAACAACCAATTTGCATCAAGTTCAAAGGAAATAATCACTGACTCTACAAATGATAAACTAAGCTTGGGTTTACCATTAAAGTAATTATTTACTGTTTTAGGATCACAATCTATCCGATTTGCAAGCTGAGACATATTTAAATTCTTCTCGGATAATAACTCTTTAATCCTTTGTATTATTGCTGCTTCCGTAACTAGAAGTATTTAATTGAGCCATACATTGGAATGAATGTTCCATTTAATTCCGTAAAACTTTACAAAGTTACTTCTCTTTCGGTTACATTGCACCATATTTCAACAAAAAAATGCGACTTTGTTACATTTTTTATATAAACAAAAAATTAAACACTAAAATGATTAAAATGCCAAAAGCAAAATTACCAAAACCAATGATCCCAGTGACTAAAGTTGATGTAATAGGTACACTTGTCATGCTAGAGTTAGGACAAGAAGAATACATCCTTTTTAGAGATGTAAAACCGTCAACTTTGAGAACAACTTCATCAAGACTGAAGGGAAAGATTTTCGATATTTCGGAATTGGGTTTAATGGAGTGGCAGGACAACGCTCAGGTATTAAAATGAAAGTATTGCGTTCGTTCTATGTAAAGTATGACAGGAAGTTAGTGGAACTGGTCAATGACTTTTGCCATTACTACCGTCACACCCAACGTAAGGAAGTGATTTACTACTACGATAACACGGCATTGGGTAGCAATTATGCTGTAAACTCCGATGACTTTGCATCAGTGGTTATCAAAACTTTCAAGGCGAATAAATGGAACGTAAAAGGTGTTCACATTGGAAAACCTGTTCGACACATTGAAAAGCATAACCTTATCAATATGGCACTCAAAGGGCAACAAGGGTTGTTTCCTATGTTCAACCGTAATAACAATGAAGCATTGCTATTGGCAATGGAGCAATGTGGCATCTATCAAGGTCCTAACGGGTTCAAGAAAGACAAACGTGGGGAGAAACTCAGCGAGAGCGAAGAAGACCGCCTGGAGACTCGCACAGATGGTACTGATGCATTTGATACGCTTTGGGTAGGCATGAACAACTTTCAATCGGAGATTACCTACAGTGGCAGCATGGTCAATTCGTTTGTGTAATGCTGAGAATAATTGTGTAATTACACAATTGCGAATATAAGTAATTGAATAGTAGATGGTATTTCTCTGTCTGCTATTTTTTTTGAGAAAATAATTGGATATTACTTACAAATTTTTCGTTCCTCAAAATTTTGTAATGTAATGGCATTTTTACCGCCCGTTTTTTCTGCTTTCCCCCTCTGTAACTTCAAAACGCCATTACATATAAGGCGAAACAAGGCGATGTAATCACATAACGTCGGGCAGTGCGGGGCGGGGTCTATCGACAATTATCGGGCTTAAAAAAAGCCCTCCGAAGACATATAATCCTATAAATCAGATTTTTAAAATGTAAACGAGCGGAAAAATACTGGAAATCGTTTGGAATTTCATGTAATATCTATGTTATCTTTCTCTTTTTTAATCATTTATCTATAATATTAGTAGTATAAAGAAAGAGAAATATCAAAGAGCAGAAAAATGTTTTTCCGCTTACAACATTACAACCCTACAACAACGCCAGTTATATTTTTATATATCAGATGTTTAAACGTTGTAACCTTTATTTATTTGCAAAACAAAGCAAGTTACAACCACTTACAACAAAAACAAAGTGACAACAAAAAAATGTCTGTAACTATCAGAATAACACTATTTTATAATAATGTTGTTTGTTGTCAGTACTTTCCCAATATTTATTTTTGTAAAAACGCACTTTTTTGATATATAGACTTAATAAAAAGACAGTTACAAAATTTTATGCTGTAATTTCGTAATTTTTGCCGTTTTATCATTTTTGATTAAAAAGTTTTTTTCGTTCGACATTCGGCATTTTAGTACAGTTTCTTAGTTTGAAAATGTAATGGAGCTTGAAAAATGAATGTAATGTGCTGAAATAAAGCTAGTTATATTTGCGTATATCATTTATTTTGAGTAATTTAGCAGAGCGAAAGGGGGAAAGGGTTTTTCTTCACGCATATTATTAACAATTTAATTCATACAAAAATGAAAAGTAATGCAGCAACAGCGCACAAAGCGCAAGAGGTCATCCCAACAATGACAATTTTAGACAAAACAGCGACCGAAAAAACCGCTAAAGTGATTAATTTCAAAGCTACAGCCGAAGAAGTAACGAGCGAAACCATCACGGACGAAGTAACGAGCGAAGTAACAGCAAACGCCACCGCAGAGGAAACAACAACCGAAGCAACACCCGAAACCGTAAGTATTTACGATGTGATTGAAAAAGTAAATGCACAGTACAACAGTGAAGAGCGTATTTTGCCATCCGAAGCAGCACGCAGGGCAGCCGAAGAAGTAACAGCAACGGCAACCAATATCGAACCAACCCCAACACCAGCACCCATCATCGAAGCCAAACCAATACAGAGCATCGAGGACATCAAGCGCAAAAGTGAGGTTTTAAACCGATTGACAGTAAAATGGGACACGTTGACCGAGAAACGCAGAAAAGTAGAAAATTTTGCTATCTCTCACGATGGAGATACATCGGCTGCAATTGTAAGAGATGCACACGGAGAAGTTTTTGAAAGTAACAGCCCCAAAACCATCGGCAAGCTGATAGAATTTTGGAAAGCTGAATTTTCGGAAGCTATCGCCAACGTTGAAAAGGAAATGCGAGAAATCGCATAAGAGATTCAAGAGCCAAGATTCAAGAGCCAAGATTTTTGAACCAAGAACCAAGAATCAAGACAAAAGACAAAAAAAAGAACCGTTCACAGTTGGACGCTGTGAACGGCTCAAAAATCAATTATTAATAATCAATTTTTTCAAACACAACAAAAGTATGACAAATACATCGAACAACCAAGCCAAGCGCATGGAATTGAAAGAAATTTCAAAGAATTTTTTGGAGTTAAAAAACAGCGGAAACATCGCCAGTGTAAACGAGGGATTAAAAACCCTATACAACGAGCAAGGACACGCAGAGTTAAAAACCTTTGAACAATGGGAAAGGGCAGGAATGCACGTTAAGAAAGGAGCGAAAGCCCTTTATTTGTGGGGAAGACAAACCGCCAAAACCATCACCGAAGATGGAGAGGAAAAAGAAATTAAATTTTTCCCAATGGTAGCCCTTTTTTCCGATTTACAAGTTTATAACACTGAAAACAACAAATAGACCATGAACACAAAATTTGATTTCCAAAACAACAATATCGAAGTCTTAGACCTCGACACGCTGAAAGCCACACACAAAGAAAATGATATTTACGGCAACCCATTACGAGGCGTTTATCATTATGAAGTGATTAACCGGGTAATGGATATTTGCAAAAATTCCGGCTTGAATTACGAAGTAGAAGAAATTTTTGCAGCCCAGAACCGGAGCAGACAAAATCCGGGTGTTGTTATTTTGCCACAAGTGGAAGCCATACACGGAGCAAACGCAGCACAAGCGCACATTCTTAGACGTGTTTACACTACTATAAGAATACACGACCAAGAAACGCCCGAAATGACATCTAACATCGTCATCGCCTACCATCAAGATGGAATACAAATTGCTTTTGGTCCATGCGTTCGCATTTGTCACAATCAATGTATTTTGAATAAGGAGCGCATCGCAGCGAATTACGGAACTGATAAAGTTTCAGATGAACAGCTTTTTGAAAGTGTGGGAGATTGGATGTCTAACTTTTTCGATTACAGAGAAACAGATTTGCGCATACTCAATAAGATGAAAGAAATCAACTGCACACAAAATGACGTTTTCCAATTGATTGGACTTCTGACATCGCTCAGAGTAGCACACGACAGCGACATCGCAGCACTAAGAAGCGAAGTAAAAACGTACCCATTGACACAAGCGCAAATTTCAGAATTTACAGAAGATTATTTGGAGAAAGCGCAGGAAAGCACCGTTTTTTCGCTTTGGGATATTTACAACATTGCAACGGAACTCTACAAGCCAGGCAAAACGGACATCCCAAACCTCATCCCGCAAAATTTTGCACTGATGGAAGTATTAACAGATAGATATAGCCTGAATTAAGATGGAAAAATTACTAACAGTATGCCACAGCGCACAGGGTAACAAGTACACGAACGCCATCAACATCAAAGGCGAATACTTGAAAAAATACGGTTTTGAAAAGGGCGATTTTGTAAAAGTTACGGTATCAAAAAATAAAATCACGATTGAAAAAAACGTAAGTACGGAGCTTTTAAATGCGATGGGCTCGAAAAATCCCGCTTTATTCACGATGATAGAGGGTTTAGGAATGACAGTTTAAGGGGCTGAAAACGGCTTAAAATAGGCTTCACAACTCTAATTTAGAGGGGTGAAGCCGTGTTTTCCGACTACTTTTGTCGCGCCAAAAGTAGCAAAAGGCGCTAAGAACGCCCGAAAATAATAGGGCAGAAGGGAATGAAACATGTAATTTTGGATTTAAAACAGATAGTGTTTTTTTAATAAATATAACGACAAAGTTCGAACTGGAAAATAATGCAATACAATGCAATTGAACAAATCCAGCCTTATTAATCCTAATTGACAATTTACAGTTGGTTCAAATCTAAATCAAAAATTAAACTCATAACAATATTCAAAAATCATATACTTTCACCAACAACAAGTAATCAGGCTTTTAAATCACAATAATCGAACAGTAGATTTACTATTCAAGAAAAGATTAAAAAAATAAAGACAACAAACACTATTAATAACATTTAGAATACAAATTATCTGGCACACACATTAAAGTGAATTTTATTGTTGTATTGTCGCATCTAATACGTAGCCTTATTTGTAAAAAAGTGCAGATTACTTCAATAATTGATTCTAAATTAAATGCCAAAAACCATTTGTTACAAAACAACTAATTTTTGATATTTCATCGTTAATCCCTCTTTGTATTTTGAACTAATTTTGTCGAAATTCTAACAAAATAAAAAATCAAATTTATGAAACTACGTAAAATTACTTATTTGACTTCAAAGATTTTCAGAATCTTTGCTTTTGTGATCATTGGTTTGGCAACTACACAGATTGTAAAAGCTGCCGATGTAACCTTTAATGGTACAACAAATACCGACTGGGCTGAACCTACAAACTGGAGTACGGGTACTGTACCAACTTCAGTTGATGTAATTACGATTGATGCAAGCAAATCAGTTGCAATTGCCAATGGTACTACTGTAAGTGTGGAACGGATGATTTTACTTGCAGGAGCAAGTTTAACCAATAGTGGAACTTTGACAATCGCTCCGACAGGTGCTACAATCGGTTCAGCTTTCACTGTTTCGGGTAATTGCAGCTTTGTTAATCAGGGTACATTAACACTGACCTCAGCCAATCAAACTACTGTATCGAATACCATTACAATTAACGGAGCTACAAATGCTTTTACATTTAATGGAACAAACACCTTAGTAGGTAAAACAAGAAATATATTTGCAGTTGGTGCAGATGCTTCAGCTACTATTGGTGGTGCGGGCTTTACGGTTGGTACATTTGCAGTTCCATCTTTATCTACCGTTTTTCTTTTAGATGGTGTTAATGCAGCTCTTACAGTAAACAGTGGAACTGCTATTAATATGTTTATTGGTCTCGGTATGAAAGGTGTATCTCAGAATAGTCCAACTTCGTTTACCAACAATGGGGTAATTAATATTCAAGCAGGCTCTGCTGTTACAGGTACTACTACTCAGGGTGTTTATTTATGGAATTCAATTGATAATACCAGTTCTACATTTACGAATAATGGAACATTATCATCTACGGGCTTTGCACGACCAGCAGTGTTTGGAATAGGTAGTACTGCAACTGTTGGTCAACAAACATTTACCAACAATGGGACAGCTACATTCACAAGTGCCGATGTTGCCGGCGCATTAGCTGTTTTTATTAATAAATCCTATCAATTTACAATTGATAATACCGGAACATTGAATTTATATTCAGGCTACAGAGCTATTCAATTGTACGACAACACAATAAATCAACAAATTAACAATACCGGAACAATCAATATCACCAAAGGAGTAATTGCAAGTGTGGCAACTTCTGTGGCAACCTATCCTGGAATTAATAACAACACGGGTGGTGTAATCAATTTCAACTTAGGATTTCCTAATGCAAGTAAAACAGTTACCGAAAAGTTTGTGATTAAAAACAACAGTGGTGCAACAATAAATGGATCTTGTACTTTTGCTGCAAGCACCTTAGTAACAGCTGCTGGAAGTACTCTTTCGCCTGGTGATATTTTCGGAGGTGTAAGTGGATATGGAATTATGATATTAACTCCTCCGACTCCAGGCACTAAATTCCCATTGTATGGTAATGTATCGATGCAAATAGAAGGAAAAACTACTGCAGGTACCGACTATGATAGACTAAACTGTACTGAGATTGATGTAACCAATGCAACAATGTCAGTAACACTAGGTGTTTTTTATTCGCCAGTAGCCAACGATGAAATTCCACTGATTTATGCAGCAACATCCAAAACTGGCCCGTTAAGTAATACTACAAAGCCAAGTAATTGGGTTTCAGTAAGCAATTCGAATAATGAATCGGTAAAATACTCTACAACTGCTATCATACCTAATTTTGAGAACAATCAAATATATTTTCATTTTACATCCAATGGTCTGATTCTTAATCTTTCAGATGAATATTATTCAAGAGTTGAATTAGTTGACTTAAGTGGTCGGATAATAGAAAGTAAAATTGCAAAAGGTGAAATTATGATCGGGAAACATATTAAGGGTATTTATTTTATGAGATTAATCACCAATAATAAAGTATATACTACGAAAATATGTCTTTAAAGGCAAGCCGAATTTTGGAAATCAATTCAATTTGTTATATAAAAATCAATAAAAAATGTATTATGAAACAACTTAAAATCTCTTATTTGACTTCAAAGATCTTCAGAATCTTTACTTTTGTAATTATTGGCATGGCAACTACACTGACTGTACAAGCAGCCGATGTTTCTTTTAGTGGTAGAACAAATACCGACTGGGCAACTGCTTCAAACTGGAGTACGGGTACTGTACCAACTTCAGCTGATGAAATTACGATTGATGCAAGAAAATCGGTAACAATTGCTAACGGTGCTACTATATCGGTGAGACGCATTACTTTACTTGAAGGAGCGAGTTTAACAAATAATGGTACGTTGACAATTCTTCCAAGCACATCAACACTTGGTTCTGCTCTAACTGTTATGGGACAATGTACTTTTGTGAATCAGGGTACATTAACAGTGAGCTCAGTCAATCAATCTACAGCTTCGAATACCATTGCAATTCTTGGAACTGCAAATGCTTTTACATTTAATGGAACAACTAATTTGAGTGCGAAAATAGGTGTATATATATTTACTTTTGCTGAGGCTGCTTCTGCTAGTATTGGAGGCACTGGATTTACAGTTGGTTCGGCGGCAGCTCCTTCTCTTGCTACGGTATTTGGTTTAGGTGGTTTAAGATCATCCTTAACAGTGAATAGCGGTACTACTATTACTTTGTATATTGGTACTGACCAGAAAGGTTTTCGCTTAAGTGGTTCTACAGCATTCACCAATAATGGTATTGTTAAAATATATCCTGGTTCAGCAGTAGCAGGTGTAACTTCTTTTGGTATTCAACTGTGGAATTCAGCGAATAATCTTATTTCTACACTTACTAATAATGGTACTCTTACTATTTCTGGATTTGAACGACCAATGGTTTTTGGATTATCAAGTGCTACAACTACGGGTTCGCAAACATTTTTAAATACTGGTACCGCAAATATTTCTACTTCAGATGCACCCGGTACATTCGGTTTTTTTATTAATAAAAGCTTTGCATTTACTTTTAATAATAGTGGTGTGTTAAATTTACAATCAGCTTACAGGTCTTTCCAATTGTTCGACAACACACTAGCCAGTCAACAAATTAATAACGTCGGAACAATCAATATCACTGATGGAGTTGTTGGAAGTGTGGCAGCTTCAGCTTCAACCTATCCTACTATAAACAACAAGTCAGGTGGTGTAATCAATTTCAACTATGGATATCCGACAGGAAGCAAGATTGCAACCGAAAATGTTATTATAAATAACAACAATGGAGCACAAATCAATGGTTCTTGTACATTTTCTGCAAGTACCTTAGTAACAGATGCCGGAAGTACTCTTTCGCCAGGTGACTTTGCCGGAGGTGTAAGTAGTATTGGGTTTATGATATTAACTCCTTCTGCCCCTGGAAATAAATTTCCACTGAATGGTAATGTATCAATGCAAGTGAATGGTGTTACAACTGCTGGTACGGATTACGATAGAATAAATTGCCCCGATATTGATGTTACCAATGCAACAATGACGGTTACAACATATCAATCTTTTACACCCAAAATTGATGATTATGTAGCACTTATTTATGCAGAATCCTCTAAAACTGGCACATTTAGTAGCACAAATCTGCCAAATGGTTGGATTCTTCAAACTTCAGAAAAAAACGAAGCAATTAAATTTACAGGAGCTTCGGCCATTTCTGAATTAAAAGTGGATTATAAAATTACAAAATCCAATGGAAATTTAACTGTTGATTTCGACAATGATTTCTCTGCCAAAGTTGACCTCTTTGATTTGAGAGGAAATGTTATTGTTTCAAGAGAAATTTTCAGCCAATTTACTTTGCCAGTTGATACATACAAAGGTGTATATATTATGCGTATTGCAAGTGGAAATGCATCAACATATATCAAATTAATATTCAACTAACAGAAAACAAATATTTCAGTACAATATACCTCTGGAAAAAATACAATATTTTATCCAGAGGTATTTTTTTAATTTGAGAATAAGCATATTTTTTTGCAACAAAAAAACTAACTACTTCAATTCTTAGTTCAAAAACAGATAATAATTGATATATTTGCTTTTTTTTATACCTTTAATTTGTACGTTAATATTTGAAGAATTTGCACATGAGAACGCTATTGCTTTTATTCTTGCCTGCTCTACTATGGGGACAATCAACTACGGAGCTAAAAATCAATCATTTTTCTGTCGATAATGGTCTCTCACAGTATGACGTAACTTCAATTTTACAAGACAAACTTGGATTTATTTGGGTTGGTACTTATGATGGTTTAAATAGGTTTGACGGTTTTCAACCCAAGATATTTCGCCATCAAACAAATAGTAATTCTATTTTAAAAAATAGAATTATGATATTAGAGCTTGATAATACTGGAAACATTTGGATTGGTTTTGATAACGGTGGATTAAGTATATATAATATTCGAAAGGCTACATTTTATAATGTAAAATTAGATGTTGACGATCCGTTTCAGGAAAGCACGTTGTCACTTATCAAAAAACTTTCGGATGGTAGGATGATGATAGCATTAGAAAATGGTAAACTTTTCGAAGTCAATATTATTGACGAAGATGTGAAGGAGAATTCTATTTTACTTTCCGTAAACCAAAATCAGTTGACTGATGCAGCTTTGAAATATATTACATATGCTAAAGTTTTGTTTGAGGTCAACAATCATCTTCTTATTGGTTCTGAAGACCTTGGGCTGTTCGAGTTAGTAAAAACCAAACAGAAAAACAGTTACAAGATTCAACAGATATTAAACAAACCCGTGATTTCGACATTCGTTGATGCCGAAAACCATATATGGATTGGGACTAACTCGGGTATTGTTTTATTGAAATATATTGAAAATTATTCCAGCTTCATCAATCTTACAGAGCGATTACCACAAGAACTAAAGGTGGGTAAAAGAATAACCTCAATTTGTGAGGATAATAAAAATCAAAAATGGATAGGAACAGCTTTGGATGGCTTATATCTTCTTCGAAAAAATAATTCAAATGTTGAAGAGTACGTTTATATACATTATTCCAAATCGAACTCAAGCCTGCATTCAAATAGAATAAGAAATCTGTTTTTTGACAAATCAAATATTTTATGGATAGGTTCTGATAATGATGGATTGGGATTTTCCGACCTTTCCAGGAAGATAATTAAAAATTACAATCTGTATACGCCAGAGAATACTCAAAGTAACACTTTTGTGCTTTCTGTTTTTTCTGATAATTATAACAACGTTTGGGTCGGTTCAAAGGACAATGGGCTGTTTCGTATTGATAAAATGAATGACAGAGTTTTGAAATACTCTGGACAGCATTTTAATATTTCTAAACAGGTTGTAAATACTTCATTTATAGAAGATAAATGGGGTAATCTATGGTTCGGAACTTGGGAAGGTTGTTATTACGTAAAACATAATGATATACTCAAAGAGAATTTCAAATTTAATAAAGTTCGAACAGATAAATATCCCGACTTAACAAATGCTGCTGTTTATTCAATTGCCGAAAGTGATGATGCCAATATTTGGTTAGGTTCTAAATCAGGTTTATTTAAGTTAAAGCGAAATAATACAAATGGAAATGTAGAAAATGTATTCAAATATATTGGGAATGAGAATGGTATAAATGCCAATGTATTTGCTGTATGTGCATTGCCCGGCAATCAGGTTTTTGCTGGCACAAAAGGTGACGGTGCCAAGTTAATTAGAGTCTGTCCATAAAGTGGCACATTTTGAGCAATTGCAATTGCAATCACATTTTTTTTGAAGTAGGATTTCTGTTCAAAATTTTTAAATTTA
>Ga0247841_10010578_pt1 | contig 12534 bp, 7 predicted proteins | sample LaCruzMarch2015__2_FD_192410 | JGI IMG/M metagenome (GOLD analysis project Ga0247841, IMG submission 192410) | Freshwater microbial communities from meromictic Lake La Cruz, Castile-La Mancha, Spain - LaCruzMarch2015_18m | ecosystem: Environmental > Aquatic > Freshwater > Lake | place: Spain... | reverse complement strand
CCATCGGTTTTCGTGATACAAGATCCCGGTGTTGGATGTTCGGGAATTTCGGCCCATCAAGGATCACTTGATTGCCGGCTCTCTTCACAATCCCCTTTTCCAAGCCATGAGTTCCAATATTTCCTAATGATCAAATGGGATATTTAAAATGGTTCCCCGTAAAGCATTCACCTTAGTCGCTTCCGTTTATGCGGTGTCTGGATTGCCATGGATTGTCAGTTACCCCGTCCCCTTGAAACGTTCATGGTTATGTCCCCCTGTCACAATTATCTTGCTGTAGAAATTTGTACAAAAATCTATACTTTGGTATCGATTTTCATATAATATGATAAAGAGAAACGATGAAATACATAAAACGAGACCTTCAGCAATTGATTGAAGAATGGCTTTTTCGAAATAAAATCATTATCCTCTATGGTGCCAGACAGGTCGGTAAAACCACTTTAGTGAAAGAAATTCTCAAGAAGCATAAATGCGTAAATGGTTATTTTAATTGTGAGTTATTGCCAATTAAACAGCTTTTAGAGCGACAGGATTTAAATGAAATCAAACGAAGTTTTGAAGGTTTGCCAATCGTTGTTTTGGATGAGGCACAAAAAATAAACCAGATCGGTCTCCTATTAAAAATGATTCACGATACCTATCCGGATATTCAGCTGATTGCTACCGGTTCCAGTAGTTTTACACTTTCCAGCCAAGTGCAGGAACCATTAACTGGCAGAGGTCTGGAGTTTATGCTTTATCCGTTTTCTTATGCAGAGATGAGCCAAATCTATCGACCCATCGATTTAACAGAAAAAATCAAATCTTTCCTTCAATATGGTTTGTATCCAGAGATAGTGACTCAGTCAGAATCAGAAAGTGTATTTTTATTAAATAACTTGACAAGTAAATACTTGTATCGAGATGTATTTGAATTTGAAACGATCAAACGCCCTGAACTGATTGTCCAGCTCCTGCAATCCCTGGCATTTCAGATTGGTAGTGAGGTTTCTCATCATGAATTGTCTATACAAGTAAAAGCCAATGTAAAAACGGTGGAGCGATATCTGGATTTGCTGGAGAAAGCCTTTGTGATTTATCGATTGAAAGCACTGAGTCGAAATCTAAGAAATGAGATTGGCACAAAAGAGAAGATTTATTTTTACGACATGGGGATGCGAAACAGTTTGATAAATCAATTTAATCCCGTCCCTTTACGGAATGATATTGGAGTGCTTTGGGAGAATTTTTGTATTATCGAAAGAGTAAAAAGCAGGCAAATTCAAAAGAAATACGGTCCAGTATATTTCTGGAGAACCCATGATCAAAAAGAAATAGATTATGTGGAAGAGGAGAATGGAGCTTTTCACGGATTCGAATTCAAATGGAACCCAAATGCAAAACTAAAAAAACCTACCCTATTTACTGAAAAGTATTATGGAACTGTGACAGTAGTTCATCCGAACAATATTGATTTATTTCTCAAATAAGTTACTCCAGAAAAACTCTTCTTCTTATCCTTTCTTGCGATTATTTTGTATTGTGCTTTATTACAACAACTCATCCTGGATGCTTTTGATTGAAAGGCTAACAGGTATTAATAGGGGAGTAGTTGTTAAATCAGAATTGTCTATCATGCAGAAAGAAATTTCCAAATCGATAACCATAGGATAAAGATTTTAAAGGAGGTGAAACACTAGAATAAACCCTCCAATTACCTGGCGGTTGTTTTGGTAATGCAAGATGATTTCAAAATTAACTAATTTAATCGTCCTGAATGTAAAAGGAGCATGAATCAGAAATGGGTCCATTTCCGTTATCGTTACTGGCACGTATTTTCCAATAATATTTTCCTTCCATCAAATTGAATATTGTCGTATGTGAAACCCCAAAGATAGGCTCCATTGCAAATGCTAAAGAGCCATCCTCCCGAAAAACAAACAATGTATAGTACTTTGCACAAGGGACAGATTTCCATGAGAATGTTACTTTGTTAATTGCTCTCTCACCACCACAGGGGGAAAGCAGGCTTGCTTTCCCCGCAGGAGGTTTATCTGGTTCATCACAAGGACCATCCTTGCCCTTATCTTTTTTTCTCATATACGTAACTGGTTGATCACATTTATAAATATTATTTTCATCGAATTCATCAATTTCGTTATTGGAATCAACGATTATGATGATCCATACGAGAAACTGACGCTGATCGCCAGGGATGTGAGGAAATTCTTTCGTAGTAATCGTAGGAATATCTTGCTCTTCCGGAATCATTGTACTTGCGGATCCTTCTCCGTAAAAAATATCATCGGATAAAACTGTGTCATCTTTCAGAGACAACAAGACTTTTACATGACTTCTTTCTGCTTTTGCATTGCCAATATTTTTAAGAACAGGATGTACATAAAAATAACTGCCCTCTGTAACAAAAGAAGCAGGTATCCTGATACTTTTACATACTAGATCTGGTTTGCGATTTTCTTCACTATTTTTATCTTTGAGGATAAAAACATCTTTACTTTCTGTAAATTCAATTACCTCCTGCCACGTCTTATCCACATACCCTTTAAAAGATAGACTGAATTTCCAGTTGCCTTTTGTGCCAGTGATTGATGCATACCCCAATTTGTTGGTTAGATGCTTAAACGTTTTATCCTTACCATCATATCCCGATATCATTACTCCGGTAAGCAATGGACCATCAAATTTCTCGGAATGAACAGAAAGTGTTACTGTTACTTTGTCCTTATTGGGATCCTCAGGAGGTGGTTTTTCATAATAATCAAAAAAGGAAGTTTTGTTTTTCCCGCCCAAGACCCAGCCTTCTACAGAATCTTCCCAACGAATATAATACCATGACCGCAACTCACCATAACTACTCTCATTTACACACAATTCATCGTAGTCATTGTGCATTTTTACAGATCCAATGGTTCCCTTTGTCTTATTGGTAACTGTTTTACTCTCAAAACTTGGCTTCTCTTTGACTTCCACAGATTCACAAACAACTTGTATGGGATCATTCACAGAAATCGTACTAGCAAATAATGCCGACTTGAAATCGATTTCATCCAAATGTATAGATTTGTTCCGTTGGTTGACTGGATCTAAAATTGATAGAATATCTCTGTGGATTGAATTGAATCCATACCCATTCACAATTACAGAGTGTTCATTGTATTGGAAAAAAACAGGCTGACTTTTATCAATTTGCTCAACAATCCATTTGTAAAAATTTTCACTGGATTCTAGTTTATCAACAAAATTGATTAACAACCCATGTGCACGAAGATAGGTGGCAACTCTATCTGATATCGAATCGCTCTTACCCTGGTTCATAATAAATCCATATGCACCCGAAAATTCTTTCCCATCGGGATCTTTAGATGTTTCTGAAAAAGAATAATGATTGATTTTATACGGCATGCAAACGTAATAACCATACCCACTCAAGTCTAAAGCATCTGTTTTCTTTTGTAGAATTCCATAATAGGCACAAACCATGACACTATTGACAGCGGATCCAGAATTGATTCCATTCATCCCATAGGGTTTTGTGTCAGTAATTTGATGAATAAATGGCATAACGCCCTTTATGTATTTATATTTAATCGGATGATAAACAGATGCATTACTCACTTGCATATCTGAGACAGGGGAGAATAAAAATAATATCGAAATCATTAAACATATAAAGTTCTTATAAAATTTCATTACAATTTTATTTAAACTTTTATTTTATGATAGTCAAGAAAAAATAAATAAAATCAAGGGATGCAATTCTAGACAGATATAGTAAAATCGATGAATGTTGAAAATGAAAAAGAAATAAATTTAGAGGAGCGGAAAAATGGATGAATTGAAATATGAAGTAACCAAGGAGCTGGGTATTTTAGGCGAAGGATCCAAAGGTTGGACAAAAGAGTTAAATATGGTTAGCTGGAATGATCGACCGTCAAAGTTTGATATCCGTGATTGGGCCCCAGAGCATGCGAAAATGGCGAAAGGTATCACCCTGAACATTGAAGAAGCAAAAAAGTTGAAAGAAATCCTCAATTCGATCGATTTTTCAAAATTGGAAGCAGAATAAGTTAAACACCCGACTTTAAGGGTATAATTGGTTTATGAGAAAAGAAAAGTTCATTATTGTTTCATTGCTTTTATTTGCCATCTTATTTTCAAGCTATGGCAAATCCACATACGGCTCAACAGATTATTCTATTACCCAGATAGAGCTCATCGCCAGAAAATACTTGATCAAAGTGGATGGACAGCCAATTAAATTGGATGTGAGTCCTGTATGGGACACAAAAAACAATTATCTTTTAATCCCATTACGTTCTTTTGCGGATCTACTTGGATATGAAATAAAATGGGATGGGAAAACAAGTATTTCTTCTTTCCGAAAAAAAGACATCTATTTTGAAATTGATCTTCATTCTCTAAATTTTAAATCCACGACTCAGTTGAAGAATTTCCAAATTGTTTTAAAAAACAATCGAATTTTATTGGATTCTGTATCAATAAATAAATTGTTTCGATTAAAATCCGACTTGGACTCGCACAATCGAATGGTCACATTCTTTACCGATCGATCCCAAATCCATTTGATTGCACCGGATTTTAGTTTAAAAGACATTCCTGGGAAAACTTTTAACTTTTATGAAACCTTAAAAAGCAAAAAGTACAAATTTGTAATAATCACATTTTATGCCACGAGATGCCCCATTTGTGCCAAAGCTTATCCAAGTATGGAAAAACTATATGAAGATTACAAAGACAAAGGAGTTCTGGTAGTTGGTATCAATACGGATACGCAAAATATGGAAGACCAAAGGGATGAGGTGATCGCAAAGTATCATCTAACCTACCCAATCCTATTGGATGTCGATGCCACCATTTATACCCTATATTCTGTTTCCGGTATACCTAACTTGTTTATGGTCAACCAAAACAAAGAAATTGTCCAGCACCAATTAGGCATTTCTGAAGATTATTTTGCCTATCTTCGAACTTATTTAAATAATAACCTCAAATAACAGGTTTCTTCTATTTGGGATAGGTGATTGTCACTTCCTTTGTTTCATTGTTCCAGTCTACCTGACTATTCAAACTTTCCGCCACAAACCGGATTGGGAGCATCGTACGCCCGGGGGGGACTACAATGGGTTTTACCTCCGAGTTGGCGGAGTCGATTGGCTTATCCACTCCATTAACTTTCGCGATGTTCTTACCAATCCATAGTTCGATCGTGGTATCTTTAAAGGAAATCGTCGTCTTACGATCTGCAGCATTCCAGCTAACCTGAGCTCCAAGGGCTTCCGCTATATAGCGAATTGGCAGCAAAGTACGACCTTGTAGTATCATTGGCTCCGTGTCCATTTCTTTTTGGATATCATTCACATAAAAGGTTTTCTTTCCAATCATGAGTCGAATGATTATATGTTCAGCATTGGTACCAATAAACGCGCTCAGGGGCTCTGATGCTTGACTGTTATAATAAGCGTTGGCAATGAGGGTATACTGCTTCCCCTCCTTCACCTCGATAGCAGTCCACATGTCTTGATATTCGAACAATTCTCCTGGTTTGATGCTTTCAAAATTCTTCTCCCATTTCTTGATTACGTTTGTTTCATCCAGCAGTTTGAGTATTACCTGTCCACTCAACGCAACCGATCCCGTATTCTTCATTTTAACCGTGAAAGATACATTATCCCCGGGTTTGATTTTTTCTGGTTGGAGAAGTAAATCGGTTAACTTTGCCTGAGCTATACCAATCGTAAAACCCGTTTGCCGAAAATCAAGCATTTCTCCTTCGTAATTCTTAATCTGCAGTGTTGCAAAAAATCTGCCTGTTAGATGTTTTTCGTTGTTCCATTCGAAGCTGATTGACAGATCTTTGGTTTGCACATCACTCAGGTCCTTGATAGGAAGCTTTTCTACCTCATTATTATTAGCATCCATGAGGATTACAGCGGCAATTAAATTCTTTGGTTTGTTTTCGGTGTATGTTAATTTAGATGATAAAGTAACAATTTCGGTCGGATTAAATTCTACCTTATCGGCTTCAAATTGATTGATTTGGACGAAGGTGTTGATATAATTCACGTTGAACTGATATCCTTTGTAGTACTTGTATTCTGTTGTATATTCATTGTAGTAGAATGGGTACATCGAAATCGTGAGTGTTTTTGATCCATCTGGATTTTCTTCCACCGACCACTCAAACTCTTTCTCCGGGAACCAATCATTCACTTGGAGCGTTCTCGTATCTTTTTTTGGATTTTTTGGATCCATTTCAATTTTGTAGATTGGTATTTTTAATCCTTTTCCCTCTTTCATATCCTTTCGGATAACAATTTCTACGTTTTGAACTGAGAAATCCTTGGAATAGGTATATGTTTTTTGGAAAAAAGGTATATAAGGCTTGCCTAAAATACCAATGGGCTTACCATCTGGAATCTCAACATAATCATACCCAGTTACTTGTTTGACTGTAAAATCTTTCAGGGAGACCTCTACATTTTTGGGTGGAGTTTCAGCTTTTGTTGGGTGCAAAATTGCAAGACTTATGATGATTGAAAAAACAATAATTAGAGAAGAAAAAAACAAAATCCATCGAATATTTTTCATTTTTCCTATTCCTTTCTTATGGAACAGATCCAAATTTTGGATCTCCAAAAAATTGATATTCTGCAGACCACCAGACATCACCAATGGCATCCACCCGGGTCTCTTTCCAGGCGAGTCCCAATGGTTTTTCGGGATGATTGATCCAGTGGATAAAGAATTGCATTGAGTAATAATTATTTGAGTTTCGCCCCGAACCTTCGGTAGAGCCAATATATACAGAAGCTTTTTCCATAAAGGCGTCTGCCATACCGTAGATAGCCTGGTAATAGCCTGAATCACAACAACAAGCAAATACAAATGGGCGGTAATTTCCAAAATTAAGTCCACTTACCGAAACAGGACCAGCAGCGCTCGTAGCGACAACGACGCCATCACACCAGCAATCTCTTCCACCATGGTCCCGATAAAATAGGACGCTTAAAGTGCTGGCTCGGTCTTTAATAGAATCATATGGTTTGATGCTGGATTCTAACATCCATTTGCTTCGGCCTTCTGCGACACTATGAAACTCTTCCTGGATTTTGATGCCATTGTTTTGAGCGCTTTCCCAAAATTTATCTTCTCCATCCCCTGTACCTGAAAGGGTATACGCATTGGAATGTACATTGTGGTTCCGGTAGAATTCTGCTGTGCCTAGTTTCACATCAATGCTTGCCTTAATTGGCTTGATCAGCTTTTCGACGCTATTCCCGATGATTCGGCCGATACAGAGCTCCGGTCCAATCTCCGCGCCTGATGTATTGGCATAGGGAAAATCTGTAGTACGGCAGTCATGAGCTGTATTGACAATATGGTGGTTAATATCTTCTTCATTCCACCAATAGGTACGAGTATAGGAAGGAATGATATCCGTCTCTCCCACAAGTAACAGATATCCATTGCTCGAGTACCCACTCTTTAAGTAACCACTCCAGGAATTTATTTTAGATTTGACAGAATCCGCTGATAATGTGCCAGTTGATAGTAAACCTAGAACCCCTTTCTTAAGAGAAGCAAGCCGGGCCATCTTAGACAAGAGTTCATAAATCTGCGGTTTTTTGCCTGGATTGTTGGATAAGAGATTGGTGTAGTTAGTCATAATAAGGTAGTCTGCATTGTGAGCCATCCAGGCAATATCAACAGCGGCATCGGTTGAAATATTTTTCGTGTTCCAGACAGGCACAATGGGGTTTTCGTCCCAAGTAAATTTGTATTCGACTTTGTTGATAATATCATAATCATTCCAGTTCAAGCTTTCAACCATTACAGGCACTAAGTCGAATGAAAAAGTCCAAACTTTATTAGGGCTCTGGTAATCGAGAAAAGAACGTTTGAGCTCTGCGACCTGTTTTTTATCATCGGTCAACGTGACGGCAGCCGTTTCAGAAAAATTAGTCATAAGAAATCCAGGCATAAAGTTCTGTGTGATTTTTAGCGTGATATCTTTTGCATGCCAAGTTCCATTATTTGCTACGTTAAAATTGATACGGTAGTTTGTACCGACAGAGGCAGTGATAGAAGTAGAATAATAGACAGACAAAGAAGGTTTTTTCCATATGGGCAGATGGGATGTGAAACTAATCGAAGCTGACCCATAGACATCGAAACTGTCCTTTGCCTTAACGGTTAACGTATGTTTTCCGGGTGAAAGCTCAGAAATTGAAACACTTACCTTGATTTTCTTTGGCAAATCTTCTTTATTAGCATAATTCTTGCCTTTAACCCTGGAAAAGAGAGTTTCTGTTAATTTATCATCAATTAATACCTCAACCCGTTTGATATCATAATTTTGGGGATGATTGATTTCGGCTTCAATACTTATCAGCTGTGTTGATTTATCAAAATCAGTGTTATCATCGGGAGACATTATTTTGACGGAAGGACCTTTGTCCAGAACTCTGAGAAGGTTATTAATATTGATTGTTTGGGAAAGTTCAATCTTGGCTCCCTCCAAATCAACCCCGCTGATTCCTATTTTGTGACTACCATTTTTGTACAAAGCTGTATCCATATGAAAATCAAAAGGAGGAGAATAATTGGTGGAAGTGGGTGTATCATCAACGTTTAACCGGAAGAATCTGTATCCTCCCATACCAGTGATTTCTGGGGAGATTCGAATCACTCCATTTACAGAATCCGGAAGTTTAAATCGGAAATTAGGTTTTATTGTCAATCTGTTTGGTAGAGTCTTAAAAAAGGCTTCATTGCTTTTCACGATGTTTCCCATTTTGTCTGTTGATAATACGTAAAATTGGTAGACTGTGTTTGAAGTGAGTCCCGATAGGTTAATTTTGTGTTTTTTTACCAATGGATTTGCAGATTCTTTTTTTTCAAACGAATTTATCTGTGAATCATAGAATACTACCGAATCACTGTCCTGATCGGTTTCCCATTCTACATTCGCAGAAGTTTGCTTAATATCAGTAACCGTAGGACCGCTCAAGATGTTGATTGGTTTTGATGGGTTGGGTGGCCGGGGGGGTGTTGGAGTTTCTTCGCAACAGTTCGGGTATTTATCAGGTCTTGCGCGCCAGGCAGTGATATTGCCAGCTTCATCAATCCTGACATCTGCGCACCACTTCTCCTGATTCGGATATTTCTGGATGTATTCCGTTAATGTTAATGTAAGGATGTTATCCTGTAAGTCCCGAGATATTTTTGTTGTAAGAGGTTTTTCCGTATTGCAGTTCTCAAAGAATCCGTACATTGGAACTGTCGCAGGAATGGGACGGAAACAACCGCATACCCATTTGCAGTTTGGATCCTTAAACGTTAATACAGCGGTTTTTGTTTCCGATTGCCAAACGATATCGGTCAGCCCTGTAGCGCCAAGATTGTAACTAATGAGACGAAGGGGAAGTTTTGTCCTTCCTTCATCAATGATTGGAACTACTTTTTGATTGTTTTGGTCAATTTGTGTAGAAACACCATTAATTTTGGCGATTGGATTACCAATTTGAAATTCAAGAACTGTCCCATCAAGCGTTTTTATCGTAACGGTTCGAGTGGAAGCATCCCAAAAAACTTCGGCTCCTGTTTCTTCAGCTAGGGACCTAACAACAAGGAGGAACCTATTTTCAAAAATGATTGGTTTGGCATCCATTGGTCCTTTTTGGATATCATTCTTGTAATAATAAGGATTGTCAACCTGATATTTTAAAACCATCTTACAGTCATCTTCTGTCAGCTCAGGTGGCGGAGGAGTCTCTTCCTGACAGGTATACGCAGCACATGCTTCTTCGGATTGCAGAAATTCCCTGTCATCAGCATTCACTGCCTTAATATAGTAACAAAACGTCTTTCCAACCTCTAAATCAATGGAATCTTTGTATTCAGTTTCAGAAATGGGAAAATCAGTAAGGGGCGTTGTATACTCCAAGCCTTTCCCTGGACCTCGATACACATAGTATCGAAGCGCATCGGGAACAGGATTCCATTTGAGGAGGATAAACCCGCATTTTGGTGTCGCAGTTAATCCAAAAGAATCTGCCTTAATGGATTGGGCGGGACATAGATTTGCTATCAACAAAAAAAGAACGATGAAGGAAAACAATTTCTTATTCATCATTTCGCCTCCCTAAAACACGAAAGAACTTATATGTACAAAAAAAAGAATGAATACAATTAAGATAAGTCCAATTCATAATTCTGTCAATAAAAAATATGGGTAGCTATAGTCAAAATTTGAGAAAAAGTATCGGGTTACAGCAATCCCTTCTTTTGAAAGCTGAAGTAGTCTTCCGGATTGGCTCCGACGATGACATGATCAATTAATTTTACGCCTACCAGGGAGCAAGCTTTGGCAACTCTTCGAGTGGTTTCTTCGTCTTCCTGGGAGGGCGATGTTTCCCCGGATGGGTGATTGTGAACTAGTATAATAGAAGTAGCTCCAAATTGGGCAATCCGACGAATAATATCGGAAATATCAACAATATTCGTGTCTATCGATCCAAGAGTCGAAAAGAATGTTTTAATTGGTTTCATTTTGTTATCAAGAAGTACAACATACAAATACTCTTTCTTTGAGTCTTGCAGTTCAAGGCCAATCTGTTCTGCAACATATGTGAGTACTAATTCGGGCTGGTTTAGACGAACTTTGCGATCGATTCTTTCTTTTCCAAGACGCTTTCCGATTTCTAGGGCTGCTTTTATTTGAGCAGATTTTGCCAGACCAATTCCGTCGGTTTTGCATAATTCTTGAATCGGAGCTTCTGCCATTTCCCGAAAGGTATGATATTGTTTGAGCAAATTTTGCGCCATTGTCAGGGCACTTACCCCAGGTCTTCCCATCCCGAGTAAAATAGTTAACAACTGCGCATTTGTCATATTTTCAGCCCCATTTGCCAGAAGCATTTCCCTGGGTCTTTCGCTTTTTTCCCAATTTTTGATGGAAACAGGATGGTTCACTTTGTTGTATTTCTCCTGGATGTACTCATTACAATTTTTTAAATCCTCATCACGATGATGGACAAAAAATTTGAGAATAGCAGTTGTAGTGTCCTTAGAAAAGGATTCGGGAGGTTTTGGTCTTAAAAAAATGGTTCCTGATTTACTTCTATGCAGATACGTACGATGTAAAGAAAGATAAGATAGCGCATCAGTTATATTTGCAAATGATGGCAACTGGTTTAGGTTTACGAAGTCGTCAGAAAGTAGTTAAAATCCATACAGTAAGATATAACATAAAGAACTCATTAAGAAAGGTGAACTTGAAAATTACACAAGAAAGATAAAATTAGATTGAGGTAAGTACTATAGGAGGCTGTTAATGGCTATAAAAAAGTTTTTTGTATCGTGTATCGTTACTATTTTCTTCTTTTTGATTCTACCGTCGGGAAGGACAATATTTGCTTCTGTTCCTTCTCGAATCAACAAGGCATTTTTCGAAAGTGTAAAAAATTCTTCTCAGGAAGAAACAATTATAATCAAGTTTAAAGAAGATTCAGCTGTTACATTTTCTCAGAAACAAATTCAGTCCTTTACTAGTTCCCAATCACAAATCAATCAAAACTCTTTTCCGATAGACGAAATCTATGTAAAAAAGTTACAGGAATTTCAAACAAATTGGGTGAACGAAACTAAGACAAAAATACCTTTTACGCTGATCCATTCCTATCAGCATGCCTACAACGGTGTCGCAATCAGGATAAGAGGCTATAATATCCGAAGGGTATTAGAAGATCCCAGAGTGGATCGCCTGTTTGATACCAGAGACCTGAATTACATCAGCCGACAATTTTCCATCTCAACTTTATCGGCAAAACAAGCCTGGAACTTAGAAGATAGCGGTAAGAATAAAATTACGGGGAAAGGAATACGGGTTGGCGTTCTCGATACCGGTATCGATTATTTTCATCCTGATTTTTTAAACAGCGAAGGGAAACCAGAAAAAATAAAGGGCGGGAAAGATTTTGCAGATTCTGACGATGATTATTATGATTCCGGCTCAACCGGGCAACCAGGTTTTGTGCCTCATGGCACCCATGTGGCAGGTATTACATCAGGCAATAATCTAACCAATCCACTAAAAAGAGGCATGGCTCCTGATTCCGATTTATTTGTTTACAAAGTATTTTCTGACAAATCTACGGGTGCCAATTCATCGAATGTCATTGCAGCCATCAACCAATCCGTTATTGATAAGTGCCATGTTATTAACTTGTCGCTTGGAAATTCTAATCCTGTCCCTTCGGTTGAACCAGGCAATCCATATTATGATTCAATTCTTAATGCCATGAAAGCAGGCGTTGTAGTAGTATGCGCTGCTGGCAATGATGGATCCCGCAACCAAAAAACTCCCTATCCAATCCATGCTCCCGGCACGTATGAGCCAACGATCCAGGTTGCAGGTTCGGACGATCGAATGAACGTTGCTTTTTCAGTAAAGTTTTCTGATAACACAAAACAGTGGATTACTTCCCGGAAATTTACATACGCTCCTCC
>Ga0247841_10010577_pt1 | contig 12535 bp, 10 predicted proteins | sample LaCruzMarch2015__2_FD_192410 | JGI IMG/M metagenome (GOLD analysis project Ga0247841, IMG submission 192410) | Freshwater microbial communities from meromictic Lake La Cruz, Castile-La Mancha, Spain - LaCruzMarch2015_18m | ecosystem: Environmental > Aquatic > Freshwater > Lake | place: Spain... | reverse complement strand
AGGAAATTGTTAAAAAACCATTTTACAGAGGAGATCCAATGATTTTTTCTGAAACAAAAAAGAAATGGTTTGTAATCAGCAAATATGGCGAATGGCTGGAATTTGCTGATAAAGAATCCACAATTGAGTGGAAAATAATAGATAAGTAAAAATAAAAAAATGCTAACACATACAGATTTAAAACCGGGAGTACAATTCATTTATGAAGGTCAGCCATGGGAAGTGCTGACAGCCGACATGATGAAAATGGCTCAAAGAAGACCAGTGATTCAAAGCAAAATAAAAAACCTAATTGACGGAAGAGTTCAAGAAAAAAACTTTCAGCAAGGAGATATGTTTAACGAAGCCGATTTGCAAAAGAAAGATATAAAATTTTTATATCAGTCTAAAGGACAATATTGGTTTTGCGAAATAAATGATCCTTCAAAAAGATTCTTTTTTACAGAAGACCAAATTGGAACTCAAGCAAAATTTTTGAGACCAAATGAAGTTGTGACTGGAATTATTTTTGATGAAAAAATAATAACTTTCAAATTACCAATAAAAGTGCAACTCAAAATAAAAGAATCAGCGCCTGGAGTTAAAGGAGACCGAGCTCAAGGCGGAACAAAAGAAGCAATATTGGAATCAGGAGCCGTCATTCAAGTCCCCCTATTTGTTGAAGAAGGCGACACCATTGAAATCAATACTGAAACAGAGACATACGTAAAAAGAGTATAATTTAAAAACCCGCATCAGCGGGTTTTTTGTTTTCTATTTTACTGGTGGAGTTATTGGAACGGGTGGAGAAATCTCTACAAATGATCTTAGAGAAATTTCTTCTTCAACTATTGCTTTTGGACGAGAGTATTTTAGTTTTGATATTTTTTTAATTGCTTCAACAATTTCTGGTTTTCCATTTGGTACCATCATTGTCTTCATTTTAAATGGAGTAGAAATTTTATTATTAATCATCATTTTGATAATAACATTTTGATTATCAAGATTTACTAAATCAAATCTTGAAAACCCAGGCTCAAATTGTTTTTCCAAATTTTCTGCATCTTCAGCTCCAATTCTAAATGCGCCGATTGTACCAACGTTTCCCAAAACCGCATCTCGAATCTCTTGTTTTAGTTGTGGCATATACTGGTGAGCCATTATTAAGGTTAATTTATATTTTCTGGCTTCGGATAAAATAGATGCAATTGAATCTGTTGTAAAATTTTGGAACTCATCAATATACAAATAAAAATCTTTTCTTTCTGATTCAGCGATAGCGGCACGTTTCATCGCCGCCATTTGTATTTTTGAGATTAAAATCAATCCTAATAAAGAACTGTTTACTTCTCCTGTCAAGCCCTTTGATAAGTTTGCTAAAAATATTTTTTTCTCATTCATTATCTTTGCCAAATCAAAACCAGAATGTGATTGGCCAATAATATTTCTCATCATCTCGTTTTCAATGAACCTACCAAGTTTTGAAACCACATAACCCAACATATCAGATCTTGTAGAACCTGTTGTTTGACCCCACTCCTTTGTCCAAAAAGATCTTACTATTGGGTCAGAAACTTTCTTCAATCTATCTTGCAAAAAAGCGGGGTCTGTAAACATCTTCGGAATTTCAACCAAACTACCAGGGTTATCTTTGTCTGCCATAAGCGCCAACATCGCGTTTCTCATATAATGCTCAAACATAGGACCAATAATTTCTGGCGGAAAAAGTTTCATAAATATAGCGATCATTTCCTGCACTGCAAAATCTTTTTGCTCGGGAGAATCATATTCTAGCATATTCAAACCACATGGCCTTTCTATATCAAAAGGTTCGAACATAACAACATCATCAACCCTTTCTTTTGGAATATTGGCCAAGATAGTTTCAACTGTTTCTCCGTGTGGGTCAACTACTGCGACACCTTCACCATTTATTATGTCTTGGATAATCATACCTTCCATAAATTTTGATTTTCCGACACCAGTTTGTCCAATGATATAAAAATGCCTTTGTCTGTCTTTTTTGCTTGCGAAATAAACTTTTTGAGTTTCATTTCTATAGTTTACTTCTCCGATAGCAATTTCCCCGGCGGTTGGTAAATCTGTTGGAGGTGGAGCTGAAACAGACTTTGCTGCTTTAATATATGGAGTTTCTATATAATGGGTTGGAAAGTGATAAATACTAGCTAATTCTTCTAAATTTAATACACAAGATTGTTTAGGGTTAAAATTTCTAAAAGAAAAATCGTAAACGAGTTTTTTCAACTCCCCTTTCTGCACTTCTTTGGGTTCTAAGCTGTTTATTGCCGACAAAGAAAATTGACTGAAAGCAGACGTTAAATGTGCTAAAATCTCCTCTGCCCTACTTTGAGATTGAGCAGAAGCCATAATTCTAATATTTGTTTCAAAAGGTTGTTTTTGAATTTTTGTTTGTATCGCGTCATAACCTTTTTGATCAAAACCTTGCTCTCTTGGCTTTCCGAATTGGTCTAGATTAGGATTTTGATTTTGATTTTTATTAGGTTTTGGTGGATTCATCAAGTCGTCGATCATTTCCATAACAATTCCATGGAAGGCCAAATGAACAGCCTCTCTTATCGACTTACCTTCCCTAATTTTTTTTAAAGCTTTTTCTCCTTTTTTTCTTAAATTTAATTGGGATGATCTGATAATCACCTGAACTGCCGCCCCCTCGTTGACTCCTATTTTACTTAAATCATTTGTTACCAAAGACAATGGATCTTTTTCTAAATTTTGATAAGTGCTTATCGGAAAAAGAGGATTTTCTGACAATTTTAAATATGCGCCGACAGTTGCCCCTTCTGGTTCAAAAATAGTATAATCCTGAGGAACTTTATCAACCACCGCATTAGGATAGATACCTTGTACGTATTTTTCGAAAACAGACTCTAAGTATTTTGGAACTGCTACATAAAAAGATATGTCCGAACTTCCTGTTTGGGAAGCAATTTCAAAAGCAGCACAAGGTGGCTCCTGAAACATTCCCGTTTTTTTAAGATACAAAAAATTAGAAAAGACCTGCTCCATTTGAGCTATTATCACTTTTTCCTCTTTTTGTTGATCCCCTTCTTTTTTAGCTTGATTTTTGGGCATCATTACCAAAAACAAAACCATTTCTAATCCGCCAAAAACAGAGGCTCTCTCGTTTGTTTCGGCGTTAAGAGCAATAATAAACGCCACAACAATTAACAAAAAAAAGAAAATTAATCCGGGAATAATTATGCTCATTTATAAAATTTATGTTTTATTTTTATCATCGTTATCGTCATCTGTGGGTTTTCCCATTTTTTTGTAATATCCTTCTTTTGATAAAATATCATGAAAAATATCCAAAATATATGGCTCATTCATTTTTTTTGCAACTTGAACCGCAAAAACCACACCCTTTTCTCTTACCAGTTGTAAAAGATGTTCAATTTTTTCTTTTTCCCCTAAATATTCGATTTTTTTTGCTTTTTTTTCTGCTTCAGCTTTAGATTTTTCATCTAATTCTATCAAATCTATTTCTTTTTTTAATTGCTCCATCACGGCCCTTTCATCAGAAGAGATCTCTTTTTTTTCTATCTTTTTTTCTTTTTCCCAATCAAAACGAACTGCTTGTTCGGTAGCCGAACTTTTCTTCTCTTGAGTTGGAATGGCTTTAGGGTCTATTTCTTTTTTATCTTGATCCATTTTTTTTCTTTTGATTTCTATTACCTTACTATTAAATCTAACAACCCTGTTTCTAAATCACCACCAGAAAAACTATTTGGATCGTTATCTTTTCCGGTTAAAACCGTCACCTTTAAACCAGTAGAAATTTTTGCAACCTTATATATTTTTGTACATGGTGTTGGTTCAAATTCCGGTTGCAATAACGCTTGACAGGAACTATCATCTGGAATCCATGGGGATACAGTGTATGGATCTACCGGAACAAACTCTCTTCCTTCCGAATCAATAATATTTCCAATATCCCAAGATCTATCAGATATATTTACCTTACCTTTATTTTGGGCACCAATTGTTACAATTATAAATCTTTCTGTAGTGGTCATGTCTTTTAGATAAGAAGTATATTGTCCTTTTGCACTAGAGGCCCTTAAAGTATTTCCTAAATCTCTAGAACTCTCAAATATAAATTTGATATCTGCTAATTGTATGTCATAAACTGGCATAACAACCTTAATTGGTTCTGGCCCGGGAGGTGGCGGAGCTGGTGTTATCATTCTCATCACCAAAAAAACTATTATCACAGCGACAAATACAATTATTGCCAAAACTAAAAGTAACCTTGATGCTTGGCCTGAAGATTTATTGAATTGAAACATATTTTTTAAAATTATATTATTTAATTTTAACTCTAATAAAATAAAAATACAATTATTCGTAGCGGAGGGCGTCAACTGGTTTTAATTTTGAAGCAGTTCGCGATGGAAAATATCCCGAAGCGCATCCTACCAAAAAAGAGAATGTTATCGAAAAAAGTATAAGGCCTGGACCCACGTCTGCTTTTAGATAAAACAAAGGGTGGATTTGAAAATATATTTCAATAGCCTTTGCAAAAAGCATACCCATTAATGTTCCGCCGATTCCACCTAACATACCAAATATTCCAGATTCTATTAAAAATATCGTTATAATTGTTCTGTTTTTTGCTCCTATGGCTTTCATAATACCTATTTCTTTTGTTCTTTCAGAAACAGCCGTATACATTGTATTCATAATACCAATTCCTCCAACAACAATAGCTATTGATGCAAAGCCTATAATAACAGCTTGTATCAAACCCATAACATTTCCGACTATACTCGCCACCTTTTCTGAAGTAAGCACGCTGTAAGAAGAATCATTTTCTTTTTGTCCAATTTTTCTTTTTCTATTTTCGTTGAGGTTACTTTTCAGTTTTTCAGCAACATCATTAGCCAAAAATCCTCCTTTTAATTTTACCATTGCTTGCTTGACGCCAGTGCGCTCTCCCGTGACCGATCTAAAAACTCCTAGATCAGTTCCAATCATTGAATCATCTTGCTTTGAACCTACTGACTCTAAAATTCCTACAATCAAAAATTTTCTACCTTTTATGTTAGCCTCTGTCCCAACTTTCATTCCAGGAAAAGTTTCTTTTGCCACAATACTTCCAGCAATTAGCTCGTTCTTTCCGGGCGAAGGCCACCTACCTTCTGCAATTTTCCAGCCAACATCATTTTTAAAAATATCCAGTCCGTTGCGCAAATCTGCTCCGTAAAATAGAACTGTTTTTTTCTGGTCGCGATATCTTACAGAAGACGTTGTATAATCAATGCTCGCGATTTTATCAACGCCATTTGTTTCTTTTATAATTTTTATGTCTTCGTCTGTGAGTTTTTGGCCAGCAATCATAGAACTAAAATTGCTTATGTCGCCAGGCATAATAATTATCAAGTCTTTTCCCATCATATTTAATTGACTCAGAACCGCATTCTTTAATCCTTGACTCAAAGAAAGCAAAGAAACAATCAAAAATACTCCGATAACAATACCGATTGTAGTAAGCCATGACCTCACTCTTCTGGTAGTCAGGCTTTTATAAGCAATTTTAAAATATTCCTTTAAATTGTTAAAATCAATTTTAAACATTTTCTTTTTTCCATAAAATATCTTTCTCGTTAAAATGGTTTGCCACAATCTCTCCGTCCTGTATGTGAATTATATTTTGACTATATTGGGCAATATTTGGGTCATGAGTTACAACGATTATTGTTTTATGTTGTTCTTTATGCAATCTTGTTAAAATTTCCATGACCTGTTTACCTGTTGTTGAATCTAAATTTCCCGTTGGCTCATCTCCTATTAATATCTCTGGATCATTTACCAAAGACCTAGCGATAGCGATTCTCTGCTGCTCTCCCCCAGACATTTCTGTGGGCTTATGCATAACCCTTTGTCCTAAATTTACCGAATCTAAAAGTTTTTTTGCCCGCTCTCTTCTCTCTGCCTCCGGTACTCCTTGAAAAATCATCGGCAACATAACATTTTCTAGCGCCGTTAAATTTTGTAGCAAATTAAACTGCTGAAAGATAAATCCAATTTTTTTCCCTCGTACTTGCGCCAGTTTATCTTCTGAAAAATTTGATACATCTTGACCCTCTAAATAAATTTTGCCTTCTGTAGGCATATCTAAGAGCCCAAGCAAATACATCAATGTGGATTTTCCTGAACCCGAGGGGCCCATAATAGTAGAAAAAGAACCATGATTTATTTCTAAATTCACTTTTTTCAAAATCGGCAACTCTCCGTCGCCCGCAAGCTTATATTTTTTCCATACATTTTCTAATTTTATTAAAGGTTCCATTTGTCGCACAATAAATTACTTTCTCTATTTTTTACCAACAACTACTTGGTCTCCCTCATTTAACCCCGATATAATTTCATAATAATCGTTTCCCTCTAGTCCTGTTTTAATTTCACGACTTTCTATCTTATTATTATTTACAACCTGCACAATACTCTTATCGGCGATATTTTCAACCGCTATTTTTGGTACGCGTAAAGTATTTTCTTTTTTATTTGTCTCAATTGTAATGTCTGCTGTCATCCCAGATCTTATGTCGTCTGGCTGGTTTATAAATTCAATTGTTACTTGATAATATATAACATTATCCACTATTGTCTCAGCAGGATCAATCAACAAGACTTTTCCTTCAAATGTTTGTTTTGGAAAAGCCACCAAACCAATTTTTACATCGTTTCCCACTTTTACGTTAACAATGTCTTGCTCATAAATATTAACTTTTATTTGAAAGGGCTCCGTAGAAAGCATATTAATAGATGGTTGAGACGGTGAAACAACTTGCCCCCTTTTTATGTTTACATCCGTAATTTTTCCATCTATCGGACTTATAAGATAGTTATCATTTACTTGGCTTTGTAAAGAATTAATATTTGCTTGCGCTTGTTTTATTTGAGATTGAGAAATATTAATATCCTCTGGTCTAACATTTGCTGTCTTTGAAGCTAGATTGTCTTCTGCTGCTTTAAGCGCCGCTCTATAAGAAGCGATGTTGCTTTGCAGACTATTAATACTAGTTAAAGCAGTACTTATGTAAGTTTTTTGAGTATCTAAGGCCGTCTTATCTGTAGCTGAAATTTGAGAATAATAGGTCCCAGAATCACACTGATTGCGGATAATTTTTAGATCGTTGTAAACATTATTAAGGGAAGCGGCTACAGTAGATGCAGCAAGATCGATACTATTTGGACTCAAAGAACCATTGCTAGCATTATCTATATATTTTTTGTCGGTTTGCAGATTTTTTTCTATATCGTCTTTAGCTGCCGAAACTTGAATGCCTTCGGGATCAGCTGTTAAAAAATAATCTTTTTGTAAAGTAGATACTGTTGTATATGCGTTATATATTGCGGTATAGGCGTTATTTAGGGTGTTCAAAGAACCGTCATAAGTGTTATTCAAATTTGTTTTTGCCGAAGTAACTGCGTCCTCATAAACTTTTCTATCTTCAGTAGTTAAACCATTGATTAATTTGTCATATTGAGTGTTCGCGGCATCCAAGGCGGCTTGGGCTGATTGTAGTTGAGCAGAAGTTTGGCTAACATCTAATTCAGCCAAAATGTCTCCTTTTTTGACATTGTTCCCAACAATAACATTAACCCTAGCGATTTTTCCAATTGATTTAAATCCTAAATTAATTTCTTCAGCCGCCCTTACGCTCCCCGTTTCAGAAACCTCTTGCAAAACTTCGCTCTTTTGAATTTTTTCTATAATTAAACCTTCTGTTGGGCTCTTAAAAAAGGGCTTTATAATATAATATCCCGCAATCAATACAATGGCACCTATTACGACCAGCCAAACTTTTTTTATTTTTATTTTCGAATTCATGAGCGAACGAATGAATGAACGTCGCTATTTTAAACCTGATATATAATTAACTTTGTGGTTTAAAATTGCGACGATGCAATATTCTTTTTAATTACTATATGTTTCGGCTCCCCTAGGGCGTGAACGAATATTACGATAATTTTAGCGGAGCGAATTAAGACAATTTTCAAGGCACGAGGAGCAAACGATGTCTATGCGCATCGTTTGCTCCGAAGCAACGATGAAAATTGTCTTAATTCGCCCGCCCAAAGGGAAGTCCAAAAAATGGCTGATTTCTTTATTGCTCCTCTTCGGCGTATCCTATGGATACAACCTCCTCGTCGCAACTTTGAAATCATCTCATTTTTTGGCTTCTAAACATTATCGTAATATCCGCTCGCGCCCTTAAGCCATTTCGCAAATTTACAATCTGAGCTGTGGGGGGGAGGAGTATCTTTTCTTAAAACCCCAACCGCATCTTTAAAAATTTCGTAGATGTCTGATGGATTTGTATCAATTTCTACCATTTCTTTCCTAAATGGAAGTCTATCTATAAATCCTTTGCTTTTATCTACAACGTAAAATGCTAAATATCCTTTGTGCGGAGTTTTAAATCCGTTTTTCTCCATTAAAAATGTATACGTATCAAGCTGTAATTGGAATCTATCATATATTTTTGCTGCCGTGCTTCCGGTTGATTTATAGTCTAACGGCGCAATCTTTCCATCTGCAAATTCTAAAACATCGTCAACTGCACCAAATAAGGTTGCTGATAACTCCTGATCAAAATATCTTATGCCCGCCAAATTATTTCTCCATTGATTTAACAATTTTTGATTTGAAAATAAGTGTGCTTTTATATTATTCTCTTTTAACAAAGGGTGTACTAGTTTTTTGGCGCGATAAGCGTCAAATTCTTCTTTTAATAAAGCGTCCACAGCAGAATTCAAAGCATAAGGATATGGTGGCGGACGTTTAATTCCTAAATTTTTATCTAACCAAAAACAATGTGGACATTCTAAATATAAATTTAACGAATTCGGTGATAATTGAATTGCTTTCTCGCTCATAATTCAAGTTTATATTATTTTAACATTTTAAAAATAAATAAAAAGCCCTCCTTAAAGGTAGGGCCATATTTAAACTTTTCGTATTCAGCTCCACTGAACTCAGTTGATCTGAATGTTGAATTCGGCGGGTTTTGCAACACGAGCCGGCAATGGCGGTAACTCACCTTTGATGACGCGGTTGATAGCTTCCCAAAGCCCTTCTTGTCCGGTGTAAACCGAACCGGAAACTTCGTCCATGACAACCGGAGTGCCGGGAAGTTGACTGATGGAAAGCTGAGCTGCGAGGAGATCCTCACTACCCGGCTCGCCGAGAGCAACGCCAACAACACGGATATCCTTACTAGCGGCATGGATTTCAGCATCCATTGCGCCGGGTAAGGCAAAGGCTTTGCTCCCCGCGCAAATGACGGTTTGCGCACCCATACAGCCAGACTCGACGAACTTGCGCAGTTCTCGAGGATTGCGGTGACAGCTGAGAATGTGGACTGCCACCTTGCTGTTGGGCAACGTCATAGCGTGATCCACCGCCCGCTGTACCTTTGGCAGATCACTCTTGCTACCGAGGACGATGGCGATGGGCTTCTCTAAGTCTTCGACGAGAATACCCATCTTGTTTCGCAAATACTGCTCGATAGTGTAGCCAGTCAGTCGCCAAAAGATGTAGCGATAAATCTGGGTGGTTTGGCAAATCACCAATTCGGGCAATACCAATGAGTGAACCTTGGCAACGTCTGCAGGATTGGAAGGATCGAGCTTGTTGATTCCCTCACCAATGCCCCACACGCGTACGCGTTGCTTATCCAAAGCCGAAGGAGCCTTGCGGCCGATCTCGGGCTTGCGACTTGCAAGCCACTCGCGCAGATCCCAGAATCGGGACGAGTCGGGCGTTCCGACTTCATCACCCAGCTCATCTGCGCTTCCTTCAAACTTGGTGTCCGCGAACACGATACCGCAGCTTTCCGCGTGAGACTTGATGACTTGGAAAGCATCTATCAAGTTGCACACGGCCTTAGGATATTTAGCCGCGATTTGCTCGGCGCTGATCCGCTCGTCATGACCCACTTCCTCCTTGGTTGTTGGGTCAAAGATGACGTACGGCAAACGGTCCCCGTCTTGGAGTCCTTTGGGTAACATATGCCCATTGAGTTCACCGGTCTGCAAATACTCCTTCAAGCCTGATCCTGTCAGGCAGTCGCGAAAAACAAATTCCGCGCCAGCCATTTTGAGTTCCTTGACCACCATGGCTCGAGACTGAAGACCCGCGTTTCCACGAAGCGCTTCCGGCAAGTAACTGTCGATGTCGACACCGGCCGCGACAAGATGGGTTTTAAACCCGAGTCCGGTCAGCTTGGTCAACCAGAAGTGATTCATCGCGGTCAGGATAATGCCCTTCATGGGCACCAAGGCATTCAAGACGAAGTCGAAAATGGAAATCCCGTCCGTTGCAACGACCAACAAAAGGCCGTTGCCGAGCCGATATGTATCGCGGACTTTACCGCGAGACAAAAGTTCCAAACCCGAAACCAACGGAAAACCAGCGCGAGCGGGTGAAAGTGTAGCCATCTGAAAGACCTTTCCGATTCGAGTACAAGAACTGATTGGCAAAGTGCCAAGAGCAAAATGCTCAAAAAACCCAACGTAGGGTTCTAAAAATATCCTAACATAAATTAAAAATTGCGCAACGCTTCGACAAACTCTGCGCAAATAAAAAATCCTTGGTGTTGTGAGCAACAAGGACCTGCTGAAATTTTTTGCCGAAAATTATCCGGCGTACTTTTCAGCCATTGAGGCGATTTGAATTGCCTTTGCGTAGGCCTGACCCGTGTATTGTGTTGCATCTTCCAGAAGCAAAACAATATTAGACGGAATGTTGGCCACAGCATCAGCTAAAACAACGTCTGACTTGGCCAACTCTTGAACTGAGTAAATCAACGGCCGGCCGCTTTTTTGGCTCAAAGGCATTGCTTTCCGATTAACCAACTCGTGCGCGTCATCTCGATACCCCGCCATCTGGAGCGCGATATAGAGTGGCTCAGCTAAAACAAAACTGGCGCTGGTCTCGAGGTTTCGGCGACAGCTTGCTTCGTTGACGGTCAGACGCTCCAAAAAGACGCGACCGCTGTTGTCCTGACGTAAAAGAGTTTCCATCTGTAAGACAAGGTTGACCAACAGAATCGGAAAATCTCGCGCCAGCGAACTACCAACAAGATCGCGCTGGTGTTCAGAAATCATGGCGTCCAACACCTTGCCGAACTCAGACTTGTTGCGCAACCACATGCCTTCCATGTTTTCGAAATTAATGGGATTGCGCTTCTGCGCCATTGTTGAAGAACCAACTTGGCCCTCAGCAAATGGCTCCCCGATTTCAGCAATTTCGCTCCGCATCAAATGCCGACAGTCACGACCAAATTGGCCGAAAGATGCTGACAGCATCAAATTGCTGAAAAGAAAATATGCCAGCGGCTCGGGCGGTAAAATCTGCGTGCTGGTAATGGCAGGGTTTAACCCAAGTCGCGCAAGGACGCGCGTCTCAAAAGAAACCTTGCCACATTTTTCCCCGATCCCCAGTCCAATAGCCGCGTTGCTCGCGCCAACAGCTCCGGAGATTTTTCCAACCAGACCGGCCGCGAACTCGTCGGTTTGTTGGCAGTTGTAAACGATTCGACTAAGAACCGTTGCCATCCAAAATCCGACAGTGATTGGAAGCGCGTGTTGGCCGTGAGTTCTGCCGATTTGCAAAATACTTGCGTACTTTTTAACCAAGTCGGCGAGAGTCAGGATCACTTCCCTGGCCTTCGGTTTAATAACCCGATGGTGCGCTCGCGCATACTGAAGAGTGCGTCCGGTTTCCATGGGGTCGTAACTGGTAAACGGAACATGCACCCAACGCCGGAGATTTTCGGGAAGCATATCTTGGATGATTCGCACCAAAGCACGGATGTCATGCTTGGTGACCTTCCGCTCCAGCTCGTCAACAAGACTGGTGCGGATTCGCAAAACTGACTCGATAACATCGGGCGTGAGAAGTTTTGCATCCTGCCCGGAAATCACACCGATGTCGGCCAAGGTCATCAACCCGGCGAGCTCAACTTCGGCAACCGGAACGTACAGGTTGTCGTATCCAAAAATCTCAACCAACGACTTGGGTTGATATCTCGGATTTCCCGGAAGCATAAGATTGTCTGACATGACTGAAAACTTTCCTGCAAGAGTTTCTGGGATCAAAATGGCAACGAGCCACGATATATTATATTAATTTAAATTAAATTTTAGTCAACAACACTGTCGCACAATAAATTTATGCAAAAAAAAGACGCTAACCTTGAAAGGAAAACGTCCATACACTCGACCTAGGTCGAGTGTTTAGTGCCCGAAGAATCCTCGGGCTTCGCTGTCTGGCAGTTGCACCAGTTTAACGCCTCGCTCGGCGCACAATGCCTGCGTCAACTTGTCGTTGATACTGCCCGAAGTGGAAAATATGGCCTTGACGCCAGCGTCAATCAACACTCCCGGAGCATCTGGCTGCGGAAAGAAAGAATCACTAGCAGCCGAAGAACCTTCGAGCTTATCGCCGTGTCCAGCTTCCCTGGCGCGCTGAACCGCCAACTTAGCGGCTCCAACACGGTCT
>Ga0247841_10010576_pt1 | contig 12538 bp, 10 predicted proteins | sample LaCruzMarch2015__2_FD_192410 | JGI IMG/M metagenome (GOLD analysis project Ga0247841, IMG submission 192410) | Freshwater microbial communities from meromictic Lake La Cruz, Castile-La Mancha, Spain - LaCruzMarch2015_18m | ecosystem: Environmental > Aquatic > Freshwater > Lake | place: Spain... | reverse complement strand
CTCTTCATTAATATATTTCATAACCTTATCTAGTCCGATAGCGGGTGACGCGGGAGATGCCTCGAGCCAAATTTGGCGAGAGGCGCTCCCGCGGCAGGACCCGCTAATTACTCCGCCTTACTCAAAGCTGATTTTACCGAAACTCCAGCAACTTTGCCTAATTTGCCCGTCAAAGCGCCTAATCCATCTGTAGTAGCATTCACAATTAACACAATTACGCTTAGCTCTCTTTTAACATGCGGAATCCCCATTCGCCCCATAACTAAATCCCCAAACTCAGTTAAAATACTATTGACCTCCGGAGCAGCTTTTTTACGATTATGAATAATTACCCCCACAAAACCTAAACGTTTCTCCATCTTTCTCCTCCTTTGTTAATTAAGACACCCCGCGCGCTAATACAGAAATACTACGCTTGGGGACACACTTAAGTGTGTCCCCAAGTGTGTCCCCAAGTGTGTCCCCGAAACACATAAATTAAGAATCCCAACTCTCCTGACAGATCATCCTGCAGAAAGGTTGGGATTTTAAAATTTTTATCCCCCTTGGATTCAGAGCAAAAAAAACTCCTTACCGCAGGACTTGATTTTAGTTTTATTTTACGTAAATCGGCCTAGCCTTATAATGCACATGCAGAAGTTTTTCCGACTTCTCGCCTAAAGGCTTACCTAAAAATTCCTTATAAAGTCTTTTAATGTACGGATTCTGATGACTACAGCGAATTTGCCTTTGATCATCATCCTGATACAACGCCTTTGCCCTTTTTATTCTCAACTCATCGGTAACCATATAAGGCTGGCCACCACCTCCAACACAACCTCCCGGACAAGCCATTACTTCAATAAAATGATAAGGCATCTCTTGATTATTTTTCTTTGCCTCCCTAACTTTATTTAAAATATACTCCACGTTACCTAAGCCATGAGCAATGGCAATCTTGAGTTTTTTTGCGCCAATTTCAACTTGAGTTTCTTTAACACCCTTTAAGCCACGTACACTTTCAAACTCTACTTTTTTTAATTCTTTACCCGTAACAAAATAATGCGCAGTTCTTAACGCTGCTTCCATTACCCCTCCGGTAGAACCAAAAATTACCCCGGCTCCAGCATATTCACCTAAAATACTATCGCATTCCTCATCAGGCAAACTATCAAAATCTATACCCGCCTGTTTAATCATCCGCACCAACTCCCTAGTACATAAAACTGTGTCTATATCCTGAAAACCTGAAGCAGACATCTCTTCATTTCTGGTAATTTCGTATTTTTTAGCAGTACAGGGCATAATAGAAACCATAAAAATATTAGCTGGATCAATCTTATTCTTTTCTGCATAATAAGTTTTAGACAGCACTCCTAAAATTTCATGCGGGGATTTACAAGAAGAAAAATGCTCAATCATATCCGGATAAAATTTTTCCATAAAATCTACCCAGGAAGGACAACAGGTAGTAATTAAAGGAAGTGGACGATTGCCACGTAAAAGTCTTTCTTCAAATTCGCTAGCCTCCTCCATAATCGTAACATCCGCAGCAAAGGAGGTATCGAAAACCGCATGAAATCCTAATCGCCTTAATAAAGCGTAAAGTTTTTTAGTAAAATTCTTTCCAACATAACCAAAAGCCTCACCTATGGAAACCCTGACTGCCGGGGCAATCTGCACCACGCAATATTTATCCGGATTCTGCAGCGCCTTCCAAGCTTGGGCTGTATGATCCTGTTCGACAAATGCCCCGGTAGGACAATGTGCCGAACACTGACCACAACGCACACACGGAGAATCTGCTAATTGTATATCCCCGGCAGGAGAAATACGGGTTTTTATCCCTCTTTCCAAAAACGATAAAGCCCAAACATCCTGCGCTTCTTGACAAACATACACACATCTACCACAAAGAATACATTTCTTAGGGTCGAGGTCAACCGCCTTAGTAGAAGTATCAATCGGCAAGTCTCTTAAAAACTGCGGGAAAGATTCCTCTTTAATTCCAAAATCCGCGGTAAGTTTTTGCAATTCACACTCATTATTTCTACCACACTTAAGACAATCATTAGGATGGTTGGATAAAATAAGCTCAATTACTGTCCTGCGAATTTCAACTATTTCCGGATCATGAGTAATAATATCCATCCCCTCATCTAGTGGTGTACAACAAGAACGCAGCATTTTATGCGCACCCTTATTTTTTACAATACAAATACCGCAAGATGCTGAAGCAGGTAAATCCGGATGTTTGCAAAGAGTAGGAATCTTTATCTGCACCCGCTTAGCTGCCTCTAGAATAGTCGTACCTTCTTCTACCCTTAACAAAATACCATTGATCTTCGCTTGAATTATTTTTGCCATTTTTATTTTTTAAGAACCGCCTTAAATTTACAAACATCAAAACACCGGCCACACTTTGTACACTTATCCTGTATTATGCTATATCCTATCTCTTTGTCTCCGGGAATTGCATTTACCGGACAGTTAGTAACACAAATCCCGCAACGTTTACACTTCTCTGCAATTATACTATAAGTTACCAGACTACTGCATTTACCTGCCGGACATCTCTTATTTAAAATATGTTCGTTATATTCCTGTTGGAAATATTTTAAAGTAGAAAGTACCGGATTAGAAGCGGTTTGACCCAATCCGCATAAAGATGCTTTTTGCATCGCCAAAGATATGCGTCTTAATTGCCCCAAGTCTTCCGATTTGCCATTTCCTTCAGATATTTTTTTTAAGTAACCCAACATTTGAAAACCGCCGATACGACAAGGCGCGCATTTTCCACAAGACTCTTCCACGCAAAATCCCAGGTAAAATTTGGGGATATCCACCATACAATCATCCTCATCCATAACAATCATTCCGCCTGAGCCCATAATCGAACCTAATTTTTGCAAATTCTCATAATCTACGGGAGTATCTAATAACTCTTTAGGAATAACCCCTCCGGAAGGCCCCCCGGTCTGTACGGCTTTTATCGGTTTACCGGATAGCGTCCCACCACAGATATCCACCACAATCTCTCTTAAAGTAGCACCCATAGCAATTTCAATTAACCCCGAATTTCTAACTTTACCGGTTACCGCAAAAACCTTCGTTCCTTTTGAAGTTTGCGTACCAATACTCGAAAACCATTTTCCGCCTTTTAAAATAATCGCCGAAATATTCGCTAAAGTCTCTACATTATTGATCACTGTGGGCTTACCCCATAATCCTTTTACCGAAGGATACGGAGGACGCGGATGCGGGGTTCCCCTTCTGCCCTCAATCGAAGAAATTAATGCAGTTTCTTCTCCGCAGACAAATGCTCCGGCACCCAACCGGATATCAATATCTAAATCAAAAGAGCTACCTAATATATTTTTCCCCAATAACCCACAATCATATGCCTGCTTAATTGCCTTATCGATTCTTTCTACTGCCAGCGGATACTCTGCACGGATATAAAAATAACCCTTAGAAGCTCCAATTGCAAAAGCAGCAATAATCAGTCCTTCAATAACCGAATGCGGATCTCCTTCCAAAATACTCCTATCCATATATGCCCCAGGATCTCCTTCATCGGCGTTACAAATGACAAATTTTTCTGCTGAAACGACTTCGCGGGCAAAATTCCATTTCATCCAGGTAGGATATCCTGCTCCGCCCCTGCCCCGTATTCCGCTGATTTTTATCTCTTCAATTAACTTCAACTGGCCTAATTCACCAAGAACTCTTTTTAAAGCCAAATAACCGCCACTGGCAATATATTCCTCAATACTCTCCGGGTTAATTTTACCGCAATTGCGCAAAACAATCCGGTGTTGCCTAACTTTAGGTTTAAAAACTAAATCCTGGATAACTTCATTTTCCTTTAAAACCGCATCAATTATTCTTTTAATATCTGAATCTGTAACATTAACATAAGTAATCCTATCCGGGAGTATCTTAGTCACCATCCCCTGGTCATAGACACCGATATCCGCAACCCTAACTACCTGAATCTGCTCATGCAGGTTACTCTCTCGGAGTTGTTCTAAAAAGCGGGTATAAAACTCACGCGTCTTATCCTCTCTTTTTAAATCCGTATCTTTAACTAAAACAACTTTAGTATACATAAGTTAGTTATCCCTGATTCTTAAGCCAAAACTTCAAAAATACAATCATTAACCAGCATCTTAGAAATTACATGCTTTTCTAATATCTTAATCGCCACATCCTTATTTACCGCTCCATAAATTACTGACGGCAAACCTTCAACGCTTACCTCAACCAACGGCTCAGCATAACAAGCACCAGCACAGCCGCATTTTTTAATTTCAATCTGCAGGTTTCTTTTTTTGACCTCTTCTACAAAAAAATTATAGACATCATCTGCGCCGGCAGCAATACCACAACTGCTCATACCGACCTTGATCCAATCCTTAGGTTTATCGTTAGAAGCCTGGCTCATTTTTTCTAAATCATTAGGGGTCAATTTATTCACGTTAATTATTCCTCTTTAATATATTTAGACAAAATATCCGCAACCTCATTTTTCTTCACCTTGCCATACACCTTATTATCAACCATCATTACCGGGGCTAATCCACAACAGCCTAAACACCGCACGACATCCAAATAAAAAAGTCCGTCCTTGGTCGTCTGACCTTCTTTAATTCCTAAGATATTTTTTATTTCATCCAGAATTACCGCAGCACCTCGCAAATAACAAGCTGTTCCCATACACAAGGCGATCCGGTGTTTACCAGGAGGAACTAACTTAAAAAAATTATAAAAAGTAATTACTTCATAGATCCTGGCCAAAGGAACATCGAGCATTTTAGATAACTCCAAAGACAGCTCCCGCGGCACATAACCATGATGATTCTGAATCTCATGCAGAATCATGATTAAATTGCCCTCTTTGCCCTTCCACTGCTGGACAAGAGCGACTAATTCCGGATTAAGTTTTTTATGTTCCATAGTTTAAAAATTTTTAAGAATAATTTTTCGAAGGATCCTTAAGTTTTTACTTTAATTCTATTGATGGGGCTAAAAAAACAGGAGGTTCCTAGATGGTTAATGTAAAAATTTTACCATATTTTACCTAAAAAACAAACGGATTTTTATTTAAATTCTGCTTTTCTGTGCGTATAATGCGTGTGCAATAAATGATGCGATTTTTCTCCTAGCGGCTCACCTAAAAATTCTTTATAGAGAGCCTGCACTGCCGGATTTTCATGCGATTTTCTTAATGTTTTATTTTTATCCTCCCGGTAAATTGCCTCCATCCTCTTAGACTTAACAGCAGGATCCGTTGAAATCGGTTGGCCTGCCCCACCCAAACATCCGCCGGGACAAGTCATAATTTCAATAAAAGCGTAGGGAGATTTACCTTGTTTTATTTCTTCTAATAATATGCGCGCGTTACTTAAACTATTAGCCACGGCAACCTTTAGGTTTAACCCGTCAATGTCAATTGCAGCAATCTTAATCCCCTCTAAACCTCTAAGCTGCATAAAATCCAACTTCTCCAGCTGCCTGCCGGTAAGCACTTCATAAGCTGTCCTTAATGCCGCCTCCATTACTCCGCCGGTTGCGCCGAAGATAACCGCCGCTCCCGTAGAAATACCTAAAGGCTCATCAAAATCTTCACCCGTCAAATCTGTAAAATTAATTCCCGCCTCTTTAATCATTCGACTGGCTTCCCGGGTAGTTAAAACATAATCCACATCATTAAAAACTTCATTTTCTTTTAAGCCTAATTCTTTCTTCCAATAATTAAATGCGCTTTTCATCTCCGGACGTAACGCCTCAAATTTCTTGGCCGTACACGGCATAACCGAAACCACCACCATATTTCTAGGATCAATATTATATTTCTTGGCATAATAAGTCTTAGCAATTGATCCAAACATCTGCTGCGGAGACTTACAACTTGAAATATGCGCTAATATTTCGGGGAAAAAATGCTCAGCAAATTTTATCCATCCCGGAGAACAGGAAGTAATCATCGGTAATACACCCTTATTCTTAATCCGATTAATTAACTCATACCCTTCTTCCATAATCGTCAGATCAGCAGAGAATTGTGTATCAAAAACTTTGGCAAAACCTAATTTGCGCAAGCTTTGAGCTAATTTAGCCGTAACCAAGCTACCTGCCGGCATACCAAACTCCTCGCCGAGTGCGGCCCTCACAGCCGGAGCAACCTCCACCACTACAAATTTCTTAGAATCTGATAATGCCTTCCAAACGCTTTGCGTGGCATCATTTTCAATAATTGCTCCGGTAGGACAAACCAAAAGACACTGGCCGCAATTAACACAAACGCTATTTCCCAGCCCCTGGTCAAAGAATGTCGTTACTTTACTAGACTTGCCCCGCCCGGTAAAATCAATAGCCTTTACCGATTGTAAGTTAGAACAAACTGCAACGCAACGACCGCACAAAATACACTTATTAGGATCACGAATTAAAGATACAGAGGTGTCATCTAAGGGCATTTGAGTCTTAGTGATCTTAGGAAACCTTAAATCCCTTATCCCCAGATCAAAAGCCATCTTCCTTAATTCACAACTCTGATTTCTATCACAAACCAGACAATCTTTAGGGTGCCCGGCTAAAAGTAATTCCAAATTTAATTTTCTGGCCTCTCTTACCCGCGAGGTATTGGTAAAAATCTCCATGCCTTGGCTAATGAAAGTAACGCAAGACCGTAATAAAGTCTTGACTTTCTTTACCTCTACCAAACAAATTGAACAGGCAGCCTCTTGATTGATATCTTTCAAATAACAAAGCGTAGGAATATCAATTGAGGCTTCTGCGCAAGCTTCCAAAATAGTCAGGCCAGCGCGAAATTCATAATCTCGACCATCGATTTTTAAAGCTACTTTATTTTCTTCCATTAAATGAGCAGACAACTTATGGAGCGATAGCGACATAAGTTGTAGGCCGCCAGGCCGTCTGCGAATTTATCCCGTCGAATATACCAAAATTCTAGAGAATTTTGGCATAGCTTCTAAGACGGGACATACCTTTAATAAATACATTAACCCTTAACATCACACCTTAAGCACCGGCCGGCTTCAACACAAGCCTGCTTTAAGGATAGCCCCAAAGAAACTTCTTTAAAATTGTTGTGCCGTTTTTTTATCTCCAATTTCTTACCTTCCTGTTTCTTAGAGGCTTTTGGCTCTAAAGGAACCTGCTTTGCATACGTAAATTTGCTAAAAAGCTTAAAGAATCTATCTTCTTTGGTTAATGCCAGATCAATAGCTCGGGCGGCTTTCTTTCCGTCAGACATGGCCTCTACCGCAGTGGAAGGACCCATCACTAAATCCCCCCCGGCATAAACTTTATCCAGATTAGTCTTTAAATTAAATTTTTCCACCTTCACTGTCCCATCTGGATTAATCAGAATCCCACTTCTAGCGATAAACTCTGCGTCCACTCTTTCTCCAATCGCCAAAATTACGGTATCGCAAGGAATTTGGAAAACCTCATTGGTGGTAACCGGTTTTCTTCTTCCGGTAATATCATATTCTCCTAAAACCATTTTGGTTGCACTTAGCGCCTTTAATCTACCGGCGGAATCTCTAAGTAAAGCTTGGGGGCCAGCTAAAAATATAAACTTAATACCTTCTAATTGAGCTCCTTTAATTTCATCTTTATTCGCCGGCATATCACTTTCTTCTCTGCGGTAGACAATGGTAACCTCGCTGCCTAGCCTAAAGGCTGTACGTGCCGCATCCACCGCCACATTTCCGGCTCCAATAATTACCACCTTTTTACCCAAGGACGGTTTTTTACCAACAGACACATCCTCCAGAAAAACAGTACCGGATAATACCCCTTTAAGATCTTCTCCAGGAATACCTAAGCTCATATTTTTATAGGCGCCAGTGGCCAAAAATACGGCATCTGATTTTTTAATCAAATCTTGCAACTTCTGCGCGCTGATTTTTTGATTACATAAAATTTTTACCCCCATCTTGCGCACAAAATCAATCTCTTTCTTTAATACACCTTTGGGCAGACGATATTCGGGAATCCCATAACGCAAAACTCCACCGGCCTGGGAATTAGCTTCATAAATGGTAACCTCATGACCCAGCCGGGCTAGATAAAAAGCAGCAGTTAACCCGCTGGGGCCGGCACCGACTACGGTAATCTTCCTGCCGGTCTTAGGCAATTTTTCTTTAACTAAGCGCTGAATAATTTTTGTTTCTTGCTTAGATTTATATATATTATCAGCAATATACCTATGAATTTCACCTTGAGATACCGGGTAATCAATATCTTCCCGGCGACAACGCATCTTGCAATGAAAATGGCAAATTCTTCCGCTAGATGCCGGAAAAGGATTATCCCGGATAATGCATTCAAATGCCTCAGAAATCTTTTTCTCTTTGAATAACTCCAGGAATCCGGGTATATTCATATGCAAAGGGCAGCTGTTCTCGCAAGGAGAAACAAAAAGATCTAAACACACTCCCCCATCGCAGCGAGCCTCTTGAATATGCTTCTGGTATTCATCTTTAAAATACTTAAGCGTAGTTAACACAGGATTGGGCCCGGTTTGGCCTAATCCGCAAAGAGCAGTATCTTTAATCACCATTCCCAAATTATACAATTCCTCCATATCATTCTGCGCAGCTTTTCCTTGCGTAATGTTAGTGAGAATGTTCAAACTTTGAGCTAATCCTTCCCGGCAAGGGGTACATTTACCGCAGGATTCGCTAGTTGTAAATTCCGTAAAATACCGCGCGATATCCACCATACAATTATCATTATCCATAACCACCATACCCCCAGAACCCATAATCGCACCCAAAGAAGCTAATGTTTCATAATCAATCGGAGTATTAAATAGGGTTACCGGGATACAGCCTCCGGAAGGCCCGCCGCTCTGTACCGCCTTAACCTTTTTATTTGTACCGGTTCCTGCGCCAATATTATAGATCAACGTCTGTAAGGAAGTGCCCAGTGGCAACTCCACTAAACCGGTATTCTTGATTTTACCGACTAAGGAAAAAACTTTAGTCCCGGAACTATTTTGTGTTCCTGTCTGTTTAAACCAATCCGCACCGCGAGCCATCACTACCGGAATATTGCTCCAGGTTTCCACATTATTAATATTAGTAGGTTTACCTAGATATCCCTTTTGTGCAGGAAATGGTGGACGCAGGTGCGGCCGGCCGGATTTTCCTTCGATTGAAGAAATGAGCGCAGTTTCTTCTCCGCAAACAAAAGCACCCGCACCTTCAACTAATTGCAAATCAAAAGAAAAACCACTACCAAGTATATTTTCACCTAATAAACCAGAACTCCGGGCTTGGCTAATCGCCTTTTTAATTCTCTCTACCGCCAAAGGATATTCTGCACGCACATAAATAATTCCTTGTGATGCGTTCATCGCATAGGCGCCGATAATCATTCCCTCTAAAAGCATGTGTGGATCACTTTCACTTTCATTACGATTCATATAAGCGCCCGGATCTCCTTCGTCGGCATTGCAGATAATATATTTCTGGTCTGCGCTCTCTTTCTGCATTAATTCCCATTTTATCCCGGTAGGAAAACCTGCTCCACCCCTGCCTCTTAACTTTGATTGCTTTACTTGCGCGATTACTTCCTGCGGCTTAAGATCTTTTAAAACATGCAGAAGCCCACGGTATCCGCCTACGGCAATATACTCTTCTATATCTTCGGGGTTAATCAAACCGCAATCTCTTAAAACAATTTTTTTCTGCCATTTAAAAAACGCAACCTCATTCCAATGTGGAATCTGAGCAAAACCCTCTCCATATTTAATCTGAGCGGTTAAATGATCCCAGGATTCGATCTTGCATAAGGCCCTTCTGGGATTAATGATATCATTAGCAAGATCCTTAACTATAGACTCTACATCTTTAGGTAAAACACGATTAAGAATTACCAATGGCTGACCAGGCAAAGCAATATTAACTAAAGGCTCCTGGGCACAAAAACCAAAACAACCCACCTTAGTCAGTAACGCTGGTATTTTTCTCTTAGTCAACGCTTTAGTAAAAGCCTGGAATACTTCGCCCGCACCATTGCCCAGGCCACAAGTCCCCATGCCTACGGCGATACGCGTTACTTTAGGCAATATCTTTTTCAGCCCCTCTTCCCTAATCTTATCTAAATCTTCGATATTTCTAATTTTCATAACTTAGTTTTTTGGCTTGAGATATTTTTGATAATCTTACGCAATTTCTCTTCTGTCATATGGCTATAGATGTTACCATCAACCTCCACTACCGGCGCCAGTGCGCACTGGCCAAAACAAGCTACGGTTTTAACTGTAAATTTATTATCTTTAGTCGTTAAAGATGATTTTTCTCCTGCGACCAGATCATCATCTTTAAAACCAAACCAATTAATCAGATAATCCAATAAATTCTTTGACCTACGCGTATGACAAGCTGTCCCGCGGCAAACAATAATCGAATGTTCTCCCTGCGGTTTAAGATTAAAAAAAGCGTAGAAAGTAATAACCTTATAAATCTTGGAGACTGCGGTATGAGTTTTTTCAGCGATATACTCTAAAGCTTCTTTAGTAAGGTACTTGTGCTGATTTAACTTCTGGGCATCCTCTAATATTCCCAATAACTTACCCGGTTTATTCTCATATCTAGAGATAATTTCATCCAATTTTATTTTTTCTAAATCCATCTGCGAAGCTTTCATTATTTGGTCTTCTCGGTTACATTCATAAAATAAATAAGATTTTCTAATTCAATTTCCAGATTAACATTATTAATAATGCAGCCATCAGCGCTTTTAAGCCTCAAGGGGGCAAAATTAAGTATCCCCTTAATTCCCGAGGCGCAGATTATATCTGTAGCCTGCTGAGCAGCGATATCCGGAACCGCTAAAATAGCGATACGTATACCATTAGTTTTTATAAAAACCTTGGCTTCCTCCAGCGGCAAGACCGGAACAGAATTAGAGCGGTTAATCTTAGCTGGATCAATATCAAAACCGGCTACTATTTTTATGCCTTCTTTTTCAAATCCTCGATAGCGCATTAACGCGCTACCAATATGCCCTGCGCCTACCACAATCACCTTCTGCAGTTGATCTTTGCCCAGGATACTGTTAAGCTTTTCCAGCAGCGAATCAATCTGGTAACCCCCTTTTTTATTTCCGGAGATACCAAAAATAGAAAAATCTTTTCTTACCTGTGAAGCAGTAACCCCCACAGCATCCGCTAAGTTATCTGAGAAAACTTTCACAAAACCCAAAGCTTGCAGTCTATAAAGAGCGTTTTTATATCGGGAAAGTCGAATGATGCAGTTTTTGTTTGTAATCATATTGTTCCGTTTTTCACAATAACAGAATTAATATAACAAAAGCAGAATTTTTGTCAAGAATATTTTTATCAGATGGACGATCAGATGGGGACGTGCCAAAAAGGGACACCCTTGATAAGGGTGTCCCTTTTTGGCACGTCCCCATACTCATAAAAGTAAAGTCGCCTGATTCTGTAAAACTTGCAGAAATCCACCTGGCGATGAATCAATTACACTAGTATTTCCTTGGCGGGTACGTATGGTAATTTTACCGCCAGAAAGCCTGGCGACTAAAGGAGCGTGATCCGCTAAAACACCCATATAACCTGATACTGATGGCACAATCAGTGAAATCGCTTCCCCCTCATACAAGGTTTGATCACTAGAGTAAATTCCAACCTGAAAAGCTTTAGACATTTTATTTATCGGAGACTCAGTAACAACTGTTTATTCTTCTCTATCGCTTCCTCAATCGTACCCACCATATAAAAAGCCTGCTCATGCAAATCATCAAGCGCACCGTTAATAATCATCTTTACCCCTTTAATCGTATCCTCTAATTTTACATACTTACCTTTGATTCCGGTGAAATTCTCCGCCACAAAAAACGGCTGCGAGAAAAATCTTTGCACTTTACGCGCCCGCTGCACAATTAATTTATCTTCATCCGATAACTCATCAATACCGAGAATTGAAATAATATCCCGCAAGTCTTTATAACGTTGCAAGATCTTCTGCACCGCTAAAGCCGTATTATAGTGATCCTCTCCCAGAAGGCGCGGATCCATAATCCTGGAGTTAGAATCTAACGGGTCAACCGCCGGATAAATTCCCAGCTCAGAGATCTGACGCGATAAAACGATTTTGGCATCCAGATGCGAAAATACCGCAGCCGGAGCCGGATCAGTTAAATCATCTGCCGGAACATATACTGCCTGAATAGAAGTTATTGAACCATCGCGGGTGGAAGCAATCCTTTCCTCAAGCTGAGCAACCTCAGTAGAAAGATTAGGTTGATATCCCACTGCCGAAGGCATCCTGCCTAAAAGCGTAGAAACCTCGCTCCCTGCCTGAATATAACGGTAAACATTATCAATAAACAAAAGCACATCTTTTCTTTCCTGGTCGCGGAAATACTCTGCCATAGTTAGAGCAGATAATCCAATACGCAGGCGAGCACCCGGCGGCTCATTCATCTGGCCAAACACCAGAGCGCTATTTTTAATTACCCCCGAAGCATTTAATTCCAACCAAAGCTCGTTTCC
>Ga0247841_10010573_pt1 | contig 12539 bp, 13 predicted proteins | sample LaCruzMarch2015__2_FD_192410 | JGI IMG/M metagenome (GOLD analysis project Ga0247841, IMG submission 192410) | Freshwater microbial communities from meromictic Lake La Cruz, Castile-La Mancha, Spain - LaCruzMarch2015_18m | ecosystem: Environmental > Aquatic > Freshwater > Lake | place: Spain... | reverse complement strand
GCTTTTGAGATATTGCATTATGTAGGGATGGCTGATAGGGCCTATGACCGGGTAGATCGACTCAGTGGAGGACAAAAGCAGAGAGTCGCTATCGCACGAGCTTTGATGCAAAATCCAGAGATATTACTAGCAGATGAGCCTATCGCAAATCTAGACCCAAAAGCTTCCCTAATGATACTGGATCTATTAAACAGGATTCAACGGGATAAAGGAATTATTGTCCTTACAGTACTCCATGATGTAGTAAAAGTAAAAGATTACTTCAACCGAGTCGTTGCGATTCAAAATGGGGCGATTGTTTATGATGGGTTAACCAAGAATCTAAATGAAAATGAACTCTCCTATATCTATGAGTTTGAACAAAGTGAAGAACTAGTTTCTTTATGATAAAAGGGAATCTTTTTGTTACTTCTTTTTCGAAAACTTACAAATTATTACTTTTCATGTTCATTTTTTTCATCATTTGGCTTTCTTTCCGAGCATCCAATGTAGATTTTATTGAATTGTTTAAAGGTTTTTCGGATCTTTCAAAGTTAATAAAAGGAATGTTTCCGCCAAAGTTTGGAAATATTCCTAAAATTGCCATACTCACATTGGAAACCATCGGTATTGGATTTTGGGGTACGATTATAGGGAGTTTTTTGGCTATTCCGCTTGGTTTTCTTTGTGCAAAAAATACTTCTCCCAACCGTTTTATGTCTTACTTCGCTGTCATAATTGTCAATGTTTTGCGGTCTGTTCCAGAAATTGTTTATGCGTTAATTTTTGTTGTTAGTTTTGGAATGGGTCCCTTAGCTGGACTTATTTCAATAGCACTTACCACTGTTGGTATGCTTAGTAAGTTTATCGCAGAAATGACTGAAGGAATTGATCCGAAACCAGTAGAAGCTGTTAAAGCTACAGGATCAAAACAAATTGCGATTATTACTCATAGTGTTGTTCCGCAAATCCTACCTTTGTTCATTGGCTACTATCTTTATCTGATTGACTCTAATATACGAACTGCTATGTCGCTGGGAATTATTGGTGCTGGAGGACTCGGTGTAGAATTAGTTTTTCACATGAGTTTGTTTCATTATCAAAAGTTTTGCGGAATCCTGGTGATTATGTATATTATCATTACCTTTATTGATCGTATTTCCCAAATCCTACGCAAAGGTGTTTTAGAGGGAACCTTGTTTCGTCAGAAAAAAACAAAAACAAAAGAGATAATGGCTGCCTCAAGTTTTATTTTTGTTGGAATCGTATCGTTATTTTTTATCCCTACCAATCTTACTTTACTTGCACAAGGTGGGATAAATATGGCGAAGCTTATTCCCATGTATTTCCCCCCCGTTTGGGTTAATTGGTCAAATATTATTACTAAAATACTGGAAACCCTTGCTATTGCTGTCAGTGGTACCGTATTTGCTATTATCATTGCTATCCCCCTGGGTATTTTAGCTGCAAGAAACTTATTTCATATTAAATGGATTCGGATAGTTGTCATAGAAATATGCAACTTCTTTCGCTCCATTCCCGATTTAGTTTTTGCTCTAATTTTTGTTTCAGCCGTTGGTTTAGGTCCCTTCCCTGGTGTTATTGGTCTTGGGATTCATACGGCAGGTTTTTTAGGAAAGATATACGCTGAAGCTATTGAAAATGTCGATCTTAAACCATTGGAAGCCGTACAGGCTACCGGGGCACATTTTTTTCAACGAATTCGACATTGTATCATCCCTCAAATCATACCCTCTTTCACCAGTAATAGTCTCTACATTTTTGACAGAAACATACGTGCTTCAACCATCTTGGGAGTTATTGGAGCAGGAGGAATAGGTTTTGAACTGGTTGCCAATATGAGATCGTTTGAATACAACCGAGTGATGGGGCTGGTTATCATTATTCTTGTATTGATTATCATCGTTGACCGATTGTCCTCCTCTATTCGATCGAAGGTAGTTTAAATGACAACCTTGGAAAGAAAAAAATGGATGCAAGAGGCATGGGAAGATCTAAACCAAAAAGATATAGAAGATTTGTATTCCTGTATCCCTTTGGAGGAGATTCAAATCAAGAAAAAGCCTATTGCCGGTTTAATTCAGATGAAGGTAATTGATACCTTTGATACCGAGTTTTATATGGGAGAAGTTTTAGTGACAGAAGCGGAAGTAATGTACCTTGGTCAACAGGGATATGCTATGATTTTAGGGGAAGATTCAGAAAAAGCACTTTTACTTGCATCAATCGATGCATTGTTAAATTCTGAGAATTACCATGATCTCAAAGAATCGCCTTTTTTTCACAAACTGGAACAGATGATACTGAATTATAAAATTAAACGACAAACAGAAGAGAAGATTATTATGCAAACAAAAGTTGACTTTAAGACGTTTTGAGAGGTTACAGATGATAGAAAACGAATCCATTAATCAAGTAAACTTTCGAATCATGTTAAGCTGTATGAGTTTACCGTCTTCCATCGGTATTCTAGAATGTCCCTTTGAGGACAAGAAAAATCCATTCGCTTCTCTTTATTTTTTTGCTCAATTATTGTTAGATCCTGAAGTATCATTTTTTGTCTCAGGTGAAAGCTCAAGCGATATTTCAAGCAAAATTGTAACGACAACAAAAGCTACTATCAGCACCAACGAATCAGCTGATTATTTATTTTTATCAAATGAAGATATATCTGTAGAGATAAATCGAGCAAAAAAAGGAACTATGGAATCCCCAGAAGAAGGAGCAACTTGTCTGATATTTATAAAAGAAATATCTCACGAACCAAGCTCATTTCTCCTGACAGGACCAGGTATAGAGGATTTTTCCTTTTTTCCTTTGATGGAAGGTTTTAACTTGATTGAGTTTTCTCGTACTTTTGCTAAAGTAAACTGCGAATTCCCTATGGGGATAGATTTTATTTTTATTGATTCTTTACGACAGATCTTTTGCATACCAAGAACCACCAAGATAGAAAGAAAGGTGCAATAATGGCATATGTCGCTGTAAAAGGTGGTCAAAAAGCTATCCAAAATTCTATTAATTTGATGGAGTACAATCGTAAAAAGGGAAGCTCAGTTCTATTAGAGACAGAACAGATCAAAGATCAATTGTTTTTCTTAATCGACCGTATCATGTGTGAAGGGTCTCTATATGCTCCCGACCTGGCCGCAGTTGCCATTAAACAAACATGCGGAGATATTCTAGAAGCCTCTTTTGTATTAAGGGCTTATCGTGCAACCAAATCTCGAGTAGGGTATTCTATTGCCCATAAAACCGATAAAATGAGAGTTATTCGAAGGATATCTGCTTCCTTTAAAGAAGTTCCCGGCGGTCAAATTTTAGGTGCTAGCCTAGATTACACTCTACGGCTTCTTGATTATGATTTGGTGAAAGAAGATGATTTTGATAGGGAAGCTATGTTGGGTCAATTGTTTCCTGACTTAAATGGAGCTGATTATCCCGATATATTTCCTAAAATTGTTGACCTATTAAAAAAGGAAAAGTTAATCGAAATAAAGCCACTCGATCATTTTCAACAAGAACAAGAACCCTTCGATATCACCAGAGAGTCAATTCAATTTCCTGCTTCCAGGAGTGCTGTTCTCCAAACAATGGCAAGAGGAGAAACGGGAGGAATGCTTCTTTTGGCATATAGTAATATGAGAGGTTTTGGTATGGTTCATCCGGTGATTGGAGAATTACGAGTTGGTTATTTACCGGTAGAAATAGAGCATCCCTATGAAAAATCTATCTATCGGGTTGGTGAAATAAAAGTAACGGAAGCAGAAATAATTTCAGCAACTTTTTCCTCCGAACCAAGTTCCATCCCAAAATTTAGTCTGGGCTATGGATTATGTTTTGGTCATAATGAAACAAAGGCAATTTCGATGGCTGTTTTAGATAGGGCGATGCAAACCAGTCAGCCTAAATCAGCTTCAGAAGATCAGGAATTTGTTCTCAGTCATATTGATGGAATAGAATCGGTTGGTTTTTGTAATCATTATAAACTTCCTCATTATGTATCCTTTCAGTCAGCTCTTGACCGCGTTCGTTTTGCACAAGATAAGAAAAAAAAGGAATCACCAGAATGAACGGAAAAGAATGGCTCATGGATCAACAAAACAATAAGAAACCATTTTTTTATAACTTTGCCTATCTGGATGAAAACACGAAAAAAGAAATTCGTAGGAAAATCCTCAAAGCAGTGGCTATTCCAGGATACCAGGTTCCTTTTGCTTCCCGCGAAATGCCAATTGGCAGAGGCTGGGGCACAGGAGGCTTGCAACTTACCTTGTCGATTATTGGTTGTGCTGATACATTAAAGGTCATTGATCAGGGATCTGATGACAGTGTGAATGCTATCAATATAAAAAAGTTCATTCAGAAAGTATGCGATATACCTATAACCAACGATACAAAAGAAGCAACTGTCATACAAACTAGACACAGGATTCCAGAAGAGAGGTTAGAAAAGAATCAAATCTTAGTTTTTCAAGTACCAATCCCAGAAATCTTAAAGATTATCGAACCTTCTGATCAGGTGACCAAAAGAATGCATGCAGAAGCTGATTATAGTGGTATATGGCTTTACTTGTATGAAGATATTATCCATTTTAATGAGATCAGTATCGGCGCAGGATATCCAGTTATGGTGAATCACCGCTATATTATGGATCCTAGCCCAATTCCACGATTTGATATCCCAAAAATGAATCACAACCGTTCCCTTCTTTTGTTTGGAGCTGGACGCGAAAAGAGAATTTATGCGATCCCACCATTCACCGATGTTGAACCAATTGAGTTTGAGGATTTTAAATTTCGCACTGAAGATTTTAGTGGTAAAAAATGTTCGAAATGTAACGCTACCGATGTTTATCTGGATGAAATAATTGATGATGAATCGGGAGCTCGGAGTTATCAATGCTCAGATACCTCCTACTGTGAAAAAAGATGTCAACTATAAAACCTCTGTTATCAGTACGAAACCTAACAAAAAGGTTCGGAAAAGGATGCAAGGATTGTGAATCTTTGACAGGTCCAACAGAAAATCGCAACCAATGCCCTACCTGTAGAACAATTCTGGGATGTGGTGATGTTAGCTTTGACCTTTATCCCAATGAGATTCTTGGAATTGTGGGAGAAAGCGGATCGGGGAAAACAACCTTGTTAAGGGCTCTTCATTTTGATTTCCCTGTCACTTCGGGAGAAATGTTTTTTTCTTATGGCAAGGAAAACAATGAATTTGCTGATTTAATCAAGCAAATTGAGGATGTTAATCTTTTTTCAGCCACGAACTATGTCAAAAGACAATTCAGAAATTTTTTAACCGGGATTATTTATCAAAATCCGTTGATGGGCATTCACCTGAATATCAGTGCTGGAGGCAATATCGCAGAAAAAATGTTGATGGCAGATTGGAGAAATTTAAAAGCCATTAGGGAAAGATCAAAACATTTATTTTTAAAAACAGAAATGCCTCTAGAGAGGATCGATCAATCCCCAAAAAACTTTAGTGGTGGAATGCAGCAAAGGGTTCAAATATCGAAAGCTTTAGCTAGCAATCCCATTTTACTATTCCTGGATGAAGTAACTACTGGACTCGATCTATCTGTTCAAGCTGGAGTCTTAGACCTGATCAGAAGTATCCAGAGAGAATTTCATTTTTCCATGATTGTGATATCTCATGATTTTGGAGTCATTCGATTATTAACGGAAAGATGCATGGTAATGAAAAACGGAAAAGTGATTGAACATGGTCTAACCGATCAAATACTCGAGGATCCCGTCCATCCTTATACGCAATTATTGGTTAGTTCTCAACTCTAAGGGGAATGATGAATCAATTAATACTTCAAGTAGAAAGCTTAGAAAAAAAGTTTGAGTTGTATCTACCAGAAAAAAAAGATTTTCTTGCGTTCCAACATATTAATTTCAGTATTTCGCAAGGAGAATTTTTTTCCATTTCTGGCCCTTCAGGATCGGGGAAGAGCTCTTTATTAAAGTGCCTTTATCGAACCTACAAAACAACCAAAGGAAGAATTCTGTACCATTCTTCTACCTATGGAATCGTAGATTTTGCCAGTTTGGATGAACAATTCGTCCTCGATATCCGATCAACTGAATTAAGTTATGTGTCACAGTTTTTAAATGTAATTCCCAGAATTTCTGCATTAAATCTAGTAGCGGAACCATTGATCCGTAAAAATATTTCTCAAGAGATCGCCATGGAGAGAGCCAAAGAAATGCTTTCACGCTTACATATCCCCAAGAATCTATTTGATTCCTCGCCTCTCACCTTCAGTGGGGGTGAAAAACAGAGAGTTAATATTGCCAGGGCAGTTATATGGAATCCATCCATCATACTACTTGATGAACCAACAGCATCTTTGGATAAACAATCAGAAAAAATAGTAATAGACATATTATTAACACTTAAAAAAAATGGTTCCACTCTGATAGGGATTTTTCATGATCAACAAATAATTAAACAGATTTCAGATCAAGTTTTTTTACTGCAAAGGGAGGAATAATGTATCAATTTGATAATTATATTATTGAGAATGCTACAATAGTGCTACCAGATAAGGTTGTTACCCATGGCAATATCTGGATAAATTTTGGAGTTATTAAAGAAATTTCCATTAGTTACATTTCCGGAAACATACCTAGATATCAAGCAAATGAAGAATTCCTATTGCCTGGTTTTATTGATCTCCACTCTGATGCCATCGAAAAAGAAATTGATCCAAGACCGAATACCAATTTTCCTTACGATATGTCCCTTATTGAAATGGATAAAAAGCTAGCTGCAAATGGTATTACGACCATCTTTCACGGAGTAGCTTTTGCTGAAAGTGATTTTATTTATCGATCCAACCAAAACGCTCTGGATTTAACCTATTCCATCAAACAAGCAAAACAACTGCTTAATGTTAGAACGTATGTGCATTGCCGATTTGAAATCACCAATTTGAAGGCAGTAGACACGATTGAGAACTTACTTAACGAACAGAATATCAATTTATTATCATTCATGGACCATACTCCTGGGCAAGGTCAATACAAAGATGTGACTTCTTGGGTTGTTGAATCACCCATGGCAGGAAGGGGACAAATTTCTTTACCAAACGCCGATGAGTTTAATCGCTTGCTTCAACAAAGAACGATGGTACAAGATGAGGTGGCAGAAAAAGTGGATCATCTTGTCCAAGTATGCCATCAAAATAATGTGATCATGGCTTCTCACGATGACGATCAAATGGAAAGGATCGAATGGCTGAGTAAAAATCAGATTTCCATTGCTGAATTTCCTATGAATATGGATACAATTCAAAAAGCAAAAGAAATGAATATCTTTACCTGTATCGGAGCTCCTAATGTTTTTAGGGGAAAATCCAGAAATGGTAACCTAAGTGGGAGGGAGGCAATTAAGAATGGTTACGGTGATATCCTATGTTCTGATTATGCTCCTTCAACTCTACTATACTCTGTCTTTTTTTTACAAGAAAATCAAATCTTATCCTTAGTGGACGCTGTTAAGATGGTTACTTTGAATCCTGCAAAAGCAGTAGGACTAAATGATACGATTGGATCGATCGAGATTGGAAAAAATGCTGATTTCGTTTTGATTAATACAGAACAATCTATCCCCAGAATTCATAAGACTTTTGTCAGGGGAAAGGAGATTTTCTCTACATGTATCAAATAGGATGCAAAATTGATGAAGTGAGAGTAGACGGAGACCTTCAGGCGGTCAAAAAAGATTTACAAACATTTAAGGAATGGGGATTTCCAGTTGTTGAAATTCCAGTTCACGGATTAGATGTAGTTGTGAATGGTAAAATTAGTGATAGTAAAATGCAGCAGGTAGTGGACCTTTTAAGTGAGTTTTCTTTTCAGTACTCAGTTCATGCTCCCAATCCTATCAATCTGATGGATCAAACTGATCCAGAGATTCATTATCAAGTTTTGGATTCCACCCTTCAATTTGCTAGAAATATCCAATCCAAGGTAGTTGTATATCATGCAGGACGTTATATTGCAGAAGAGTGGTTTCCTTATTCAAATCCAAATCAACTAAATGATGATCTGATGTTTCAGATGCTACAGCAAGAGATAACCTATATCCGTAAACTTGCTGCTAATTACCCGGATGTTATGATTTGTATCGAAAATGCAAGACCTTATAACGTTTACTCGCCTTATTGCTACGGAGAAAATATGGACACCTTACTCAATTTGTTAGAAACAATCAACCGGAGTAATGTTAAAATGACTCTAGATATTGGACATCTTTTTATGGCAGCAAGTTTTTTTGGTTATGACCCCATAGAAGCTATCAACAAAGCTAAACCGTATATTTACCATATCCACATCCATGATAATTTTGGAAAGTCGATTTTATATACTGAGAAACAACAAACTCATCTCCTCCCTTTTGGTAAAGGGGATATGCATTTGCCGGTAGGATTTGGTTCCATTCCTTTTGCTGCTTTTTTACCAGTTTTGATAAGAGACTATCAGCAATTCATTATTATGGAAATACGCAGTCGATATTTTCAAGATATCAAGGAATCTAGGAAAAATTTATTCTCTATTATTGAAGAAACAATGAAGGAGAAAGTATTATGATAGAAATTAAAGAATCAACCATCGAAAATTTACCAGAAATTGTAAATCTCTACCAGAGTATTGAATTTGAATACTTTGAACCTTCTATGATCGAACTAGAAAATATTTATCTTAAGATGAAAAATTATCCTTATTACAAAGTCTTTGTGGTGGAGAAAAACGATGAAATTATTGGTTCTTATGCCCTTCTCATCATGGATAATTTAGCACATCAAGGTGCAAAATCGGGGATTGTTGAAGACGTGGTTGTAAAAGAGAACTTTCGAAGTCAAGGAATTGGTAAACTGATGATGGAACATGCGATGTCTATTTGTCGGGAGTTTAAATGCTACAAACTTGTTTTATCAAGCAATCAGGTTCGAGAAGAGGCACATCGTTTTTATGAAAATCTTGGTTTTGAACGACATGGGTTTAGTTTCCAGGTTTTGTTCTAAACCATCAGCAAATTACCATTCAACGTAGTGGTTTGCTTTAAAATCAAAGAAGAATATTTTATCAAATTTGCTGGATTCCAGTTCAATAAATTTGTTTTCTATTTGGTCTGAGGATAATTTTTGGGTTTCATGGTAGCCTTCCGAAACAATCAATAAAAAAATAGTACTACATTTTTCTTTGTATCGATAAACTTTTTCTTCTTTATTATTGATAATACGATGAAGATCATCGATGGAAGAGCCAATAAAATTTGTTTCAATCATCTTCCATTTGTTGGGATACTCCAGAATATTTGGTTCTATATCAACAAAATGAAAGTATCGATCTAGCAAGTCTTCTTGAAAGCTAACTATGTTTTTTAAAAGTCGATTCATCCCAAAAATATGATTGACAATTCTGTATTGTATTTGCTCAACCATTCGATTTTTTTCATAGCTAGAAATTTTATCAAGCATGCATCCGATATAGGGTAGGAATCTTATGCTATGATAACAATCTCCATATTTAGCTCGATATATTTCTTTTAGTTCATTGATAACGGATTTATTTTGATAATCTTCTTCCTTGCCTTTGTGTCGATTGTTACTTAAATCGCTGTAAAAGCCAACCATTTCAATACCAATAATGTTTTGATCACATAGAATCAAAAAATCAGGACTTTCGGATAATTCTAATTTACCCTTTGGAAAATTTTTAACAATTTCTTTAAACTTAAGAAAATAAAAAAGCTCTTTACTTTTTTTATCATCGATTGATGAAATTACAGTTTGCATAGTAATAGATAAACATATTATGCAAAAGAACCAACTTTTTAACTGAATCTTAATGGTATCGTTAAATCGATACTTTTCCGCCCCTATATTGTTGAGCTTGTGTTTTTGATCGATTCATTAATTTCTCCATAAGCAATTAATGTTGCATCGTACTGTTCTGATAGCTTGTTGTCAATTTCTATCGCTTTTTGCATTTGAGCCTTTATATCGTTAACTAACGCTCTTAGAGATTCTACTTTTTCTATTCGCTTATCTAAAGTTTTCTGAACAGCTTCGTTAGTCTGGCCAAGGGATTCTCCCAATTTTCTTGTAATTGCAATGTCTGCATCTTCGATTGCGTCGCTTGCTTTTGCTGCATCCTGTATGTCTCTTTGACCAATGAGAGAGGCAAGGGTTAAGCGTATCTTAGGCATAGTTTGACGTATGCTCTTCATAACACTGTCGTTGATAATTTCTGCTGATCGAATTGATTGGTTCATGATGGGGATCATTAATATAGCAGTCATAGCTGCTTCATGTAGATCCAACACACGGGTACGAAGACGTGTTAGAGATGTTCTCTGTTCTTCCACTAAGAACTTAAATTGAGGATCAGGTAATTCTGAGCTATTCAATTTTGTTTCCATTTGATCTAAATTACCAGCTTCTCTTTCTACTATTTTTTCACAGGCTGCTCCGTACATATATAGACCTGGTACAGCTTGGTTAAGCTTGTCTTTAAGATGCATAAACCAGGTAATTCTTTCTAACATTTTATTTGAGGTATCTCTCAGTTTTGCTTCCATCGAATCTAGCATTTTTTCGACACTTTCTAATGATCTAAGCCAGGCAATCCAGGGATCTAAAGCTTTTATTACTTTTGCCAAAAGACCGGGGTTTTTTAATGGTACATTAAAATCAATATTTTGAAGATTTTTTACAAAATCACTCATTGTGGCTCTACCTGGATTTAAGTCTCTTGCTTTCACTTTTTCTAGAATGGGTTTTGTTAAATCTGAAACCTGTACTTGTACAGAAGCTCCAAAATTGGAAATAGAAGTTTCGGTTAGAACAAATTTATTAGCAAGTTCGATTGCTTTTTGTCTATCCTCCTCTGATTTTAATACAGAAATTGCTGTAAATTTACTTACATCCGTGTTCACTTTTGTAACATCTGTTATGTCAGAAACATTCGTTATTTCTGCTGCATTTTCATTGACAATCTCGCCTTTCATCATTTTTCTCCTTTTATTTTTGTTACTTATTATGTTTAAAAAATTCTATGATTCGAGACATTACTTCTGGCCTTGGTAAAGGGATCGTAGAGTCTATGGTCTTTGGTATTTGAGTTAATCCTAATTCTTCTGGATTACTTTGAACACCTGCAAGACCTGTTCGAAATCCATGTTTCTTCCAGGCAATACTTTGAATGAGAGGATCTTGTAATGATAGGATTAATCGATCACTGTTTTGATTAAGAGAGATGATAGGATGACTGGACCAGACTGTTGGCTCAGGATACATCATGACAATCTGTTTCGATATGAGTTCTTTATATGACGGATTTTCCAGGATGAATTCAATGATCTGAGACTCATAGCCAGCGATTAGTGGCTTATCGCCCATACCTGCTGAAATAAATTGCTTAAATAGTTTAGCTGAACCATCTTCCAGGAATCCCAGGGATTGATAATAATCGTAAAGCTTTGGTAACACTTTTTCTACGGAATCCATATCAATTACTTTTCCACCATTCAACATAGCACTTAAAAGGGCGTAGAACATATTGCCTGAATTACTTTTGACGGGATCCGTCGAGATAATAACCAAGTTACCATAAATTTGTGTAAGTCCAATGTCTGACCATTTTGTTTCTTTCTCTAACAATTGGGTTAGCTTTGGCATATCCACTACGTAATAAAGTTGGCTTCTTTTCTGGACTATTCCCAGGTTTATTAGTTTATCTACGATAGGAGTCCAACTATAGAATACAATCGGACTATTAAATATTGTCTCGGATTTAACTTTGCTATTTATTGTTTTGAATAATTCTAAGGCAATACTATTACTTGGCCAAAGAAAGTCTTGACCTTTTGTGTCACCTTGAACCATTTCTATCGAACCACTAGTTTTAAAATCGACTGTCAGGTGATATTTGTCTAACAATATTTTTTTAACTTCGTGATCAGTAAGAAAATTTGACTTCTCAGAGCCAATGATGCCTTTAATCGTAATATCAGTATAAGGTGATTTTGTCTTTTCTGTTACCATCCGATATAGGAAAACTCCACCGATTAAAAAAACAAAAATAAAAATCCCAAACCATTTTTTCATACTAATCCTTCCTAGAAATCAATGCGACCGTGGGATAGCATTTTATTTTTTAAAAGCTGCGCTTTCATTGTTGCCAGCAAAGCTTCACTTTGATCTACATTTTCAGCTAATTTCTGAAAACCAATTTCAAATGTAGGTAATAGATCTTCAAAAAATTTGATTGATTCTTGCCGTTTGTTGGGATCGCTGATCGTAATATTGTGCTGCAAAATATCTATATAGCCCTGGATAGCTTCTGAAAAATCCTCCAAATAGGACCGGAGTTCTTTCAGTTTTGCTAAATCCATTCCATGTTCCTTAAGTCCTGTCAAAATAGCCTGAGCATACTTAGCAATTTGAGAGATTTGGTTCGATTGTGTCAGGTTGATTGACTTTTGTTTTAACAGGGCAGAAAACTGTTGGATA
>Ga0247841_10010572_pt1 | contig 12540 bp, 13 predicted proteins | sample LaCruzMarch2015__2_FD_192410 | JGI IMG/M metagenome (GOLD analysis project Ga0247841, IMG submission 192410) | Freshwater microbial communities from meromictic Lake La Cruz, Castile-La Mancha, Spain - LaCruzMarch2015_18m | ecosystem: Environmental > Aquatic > Freshwater > Lake | place: Spain... | reverse complement strand
AATAACGCTTGCCCACCCACCCGTGCGCGCGTTATGTTAAATGAACTCCCTAATTTTGTTTGACTAAATGCTAAAAATTTCATATACTAACTCTTGATAAGTGATGATTTTAATACTATATAACTATAATAGTAAAACTATACGAATATGTCAAACGAAAAATCCACAATTGGGGACAATATAAGGAAATACCGAAACAAACTCGGTATTTCTCAAGATGTGCTTTCCAAGAAAGCAGATTTGGCTTTTCATACGATTGCTAAAATTGAAGCAGGATCAACTCCCAACCCCACTATTGATACAGTCAAAAAAATTGCGGACGCCCTCGGCGTTTCGCTTGATGATTTAATGAAATAAAACTATGGCAAATAAATCATTAAACAGTAATTTTCACAAAGCCAGCAAGGCAAAAAAAGATGAGTTTTATACTCAGCTTATTGATATTGAAAAAGAACTGAAGCACTACAAAGAACAGTTTCGGGGCAAGGTTGTTTATTGCAATTGTGATGATCCGTTTGAAAGTAATTTTTTTAAATATTTTGCCGCTAATTTCAATGCGCTCGGGTTAAAAAAGCTTATCGCCACAAGCTACAAGCCGTCTCCCATAGCCAATACGCAACTAGTGCTATTTGGTGACATCAAGGAATTGTCCACGCCAAAAGGCCGTCCTAAGATAACCGCCAATAAATTCATTATCAACGAAGTTAACGACATAGACGGAGACGGCGCATTTGACTTGCGCGATATTGCCGAGCAGCTCAAAGCCAACAAAAATAACGAATGGACGCCGTTGGAAGGCGAAGGAGATTTTAGAAGTGCAGAAAGTATTGAACTGCTCAAGCAGGCTGACATTGTGGTGACCAATCCGCCATTTTCGCTCTTTCGCGAATATGTGGCGCAGTTAGTCGAACATAAAAAGAAATTTATAATTCTTGGCGATCAGAACGCAATTACATACAAAGATTTTTTTAAACTTATAAAAGATAACAAACTGTGGCTTGGTTATGATAACGGAGGCACAAAATGGTTTCAAGTTCCAATGGATTACGATATACCGACAGAATCAAGAAAAAAAATTGAGAATGGAGTGCAATATTTTAGTATGGGGCGTATCGTATGGTTTACAAATTTGGAAACCACAAAACGACATCAGGAGTTAACCTTATATAAAAAATTTACACCCGAAGAGTATCCAAAGTATGATAACTACGAAGCTATAAATGTTGATAAAGTCAGTGATATTCCAATGAGTTACAGTGGAATGATGGGAGTACCAATAACTTTTCTTGATAAGTATAACCCTAAACAATTTGAGATTATTGGCATTGATCGATACATTGAAGATAATCCGAACTATGGGAGAAGATTCACAGTAAACGAAAAAGAGATTTATGCACGAGTTGTTATAAAAAATAAGAAAGTAAAAAAATAATATGAAAATTGAACTAAACAAAATTCCAATTCATAAAGTTATTGCTGGCTACAAAGATAGCGCCGAGGAAGGTGTTGTCGCTTATGGTGGCAAACTTGATATTCGTCCCAAATATCAACGAGAGTTTGTCTATACTGGCAAACAACGGGACGCTGTGCTTGAAACAGTCAAAAATGGCTTTCCGCTCAATGTGATGTATTGGGTTAAAACCGATCAAGGAAATTTTGAAGTAATGGACGGACAACAACGCACCATCAGTATCGGACAATACGTAAATGGCGACTTTTCACTGGGCGACCGCTTTTTTCATAATTTGACCAAAGAAGAGCAGGATAAAATCCTAAATTACGAATTGATGATTTATTTTTGCGAGGGCACGGATAAAGAGCGCTTGGACTGGTTTAGAATCATCAATATTGCTGGTGAAAAATTGACTGATCAAGAATTGCGTAATGCGGTTTATACTGGATCATGGCTCTCTGACGCCAAACTGAAATTTAGTAAAACTCATTGCGCGGCGTATCTTTTAGCAAATGACGGCGGGTCGCTGGTAAATGGTTCACCAATTCGGCAAGAGTATTTGGAAACCGCTCTTTCGTGGATTAACGACGGCAAAATTGAGGATTACATGGCGAAACATCAGCACAACAAGAATGCCGAAGAGTTGTGGCAGTATTTTCAAGATGTTGTTGCATGGGTGCATAAAACTTTTACTAAATACCGCAAAGAGATGAAGGGAGTTGAGTGGGGCAGGTTGTATAACAAATACAAAGATGTTGCCTATGATGTCAAAGAAATTGAGGGGAAAACGCTAAAACTTATTGATGACGATGAAGTTCAGAGCTTAAAAGGTATTTACGAATATATTTTGACCGGCGAGGAAAAGCACTTAAATCTTCGCCAGTTTGATGATAAGACAAAAAGAAAAGTTTTTGAAAAACAAAAAGGCAAATGTGTTTGGTGTAAAAAAACTTTTGAATTTGAAGGAATGGAAGCCGATCACATAACCCCTTGGCATGAGGGCGGAAAAACGACTGCAATGAATTGCCAGATGTTATGCAAAGACGATAATCGAAAAAAATCTGGAAAATAAAACATGGCAGAAATAATTCAACAATTATGGATATCAGGGTCGGGTCTTTTGCAAAATCTTGATCCGTCTTTGTTTCAAAATGTCATCATTGGAATTTTAATGGTGCTTATTTTTATTGGGGAACAAATTTTTTCTGAGGTAAAAACACAGGAAAAAAGGGGCGAGTTCTCAAAAATGGTAATTTTTTATGAGATTCTTAATATCACTAGCACTGCCGTCTTGGCTGTATTATCAATTTTTATAATTTCTTTTTTTAAGGACTCTATTGATAATCAGCAGACCCATAGCATTGGACTAAAATCAAAACTAATAGTTGCTATTTTTACAGCTGTCGTGGCTTTTATTCTAATCAAACCAATATTTAAATTTCAAGTATTTTTCAGAGGAAAGAGGCATAAATTCGAAATTGATTTTTTAAAAAGTCTAAATTTCTCAAAAATATTTAAATTTAGAAATCAGGCAAAAGCAGAGAAAATGGTTAGAGCTTGGAATTCATTTTGGTCTGAAAAGTCGGAATTTAACGAAAGAGATTTTACAAATATTTTTATATCTCATATTGATAACGCTATAAAGCATGAAAGATTTGAGCTTGCAATTCAACTTTCACAAACATATATAAACAACATTGAAAAAAGAGATCGTTTTTCAATAGGCTATGATATTTTGCCGAAAATTTTTGAGTGGAACGAATTTTTTTGGAATGAGCAACAACTTTGGCTAAAGGGTTATGATACGGAAAAGAAAATACAAAGTTTCATTTCACAAAAGCACTTTCCGACTTTTAGAAATTGGGCGTTAAAACTGTATAAAAAAACAAATTCAAAGAGAGATCGTTTTTGGAATTGGCACTATTTTGGCGGAGAATTTTTTCAAGCAATAATTAAAACATTGCTTAAAGACGGACATGGACCATATCAACTTTTCTCGTCATTTAAAAAACATATTGAGGAAAGCGAGAAGAAATTAGAGAAAATTACAGATGAAAAAGAAAAAGAAAAGTATTGGCATTATATTACTGGGCGTTTTGCTAGCTTTTGTCCTACTTTTTTTAATGAAATAGATAGCGCGCCGTCAAATTATGGGATTTGGGAACATGATTTTCCTCCAGAGTGGAAAATAACAATCGCTAATAAAGATAGTAGAATATCTCGTGTTATTTTGCATGAGTTTTTACAGTGGTCAAGAGATTTAATTTTCAAAAAAGAAGATGAGGAAAACTTTAATAAAGATTTGACTGAGGTGATAAATGGAATCTTTCCAAATGTACATTCGTCGCTATTCACTGCCTTTTTGATGTTGTTTGTTTCAAATGAGGTCAAATATGCGTTAGAAAAAGAACCCAATTTTTACATTTTGGGCGTGAGTGTATCGTGGTCTGGCTCTATTGAAGAAAGTGAAGAAGACAGAGATAAAAGACTTGCCGAAATGATGAAAGCTAAAGATAGTTCACAAAAAGAAGAAGCAGTTCAAGTTATTTTAAAATTCTTTCACTTTTGGCAGACACTCACGATTTATAAAGATAATTTAAGCGAAGATGAATCTAAAAATTGGGAGGACTATACAGAGGAACAAAGAAAATCAATAGTAAAAAAAGTTAGAAAGGAAAAACTGGAGAAAATTAAAGCAGAAATTGAAAGCGAAGAAATAAAAAAGATTTGTGAGGATTCTGAACGGAAGGAGTTATACAGAAAAGATTTTTTGGAGTTAATTGAATTATTGATTTTAGAAATTGAAAAATAGTCCCGCCGTCCGTCCGCCGAAAAGTTTTAGGGGCGAAGCCCAAGCAGGCGGGCAAAAAGGAAGGGGGTTGGGGGGAAGGAATTTTTGCCCGCCTGCTTCCGTTCCCGTTCCGTTTGAGAAAAGGAAAAGCGGAAGGGGGGTTTGGGGGGAATTCCGCTTTTCCTTTGCGAAATCAAATTGAGGCCAGTCCCGCCACCTTGCAATTCTTTGCAAGACACCACAGAAAAATACTCTTTTCATTAGAAGAAAAAGAAATCGGGCGCGCGCAAAACGAAAAGAGCAAAGAGTATTTTTCTGTGGTGTGGCGAGTTTGTCGAGCAGTGGCGGGGCTGGCTTCTTTATTGGGGGTTTTGCTCAAAAAAAGTTCGAACATCAATCAAAAAACACCGCATTTGTACTTTTATGTCTTTAAGATGTAAAAGTACAAAATATGATGATGGTGAGATGAGAAGTTTATACCCCGAGAACGAAGTGAAGGGGTAAATCTCACCCCCACCGCCAATTTATAAACTCGACCTATGAATTCAACAGAAAGAATTGATCCGATCGCCCTACATGGAGCCGTTGATGGCTACTTAGGAAGATCAAAAGAGTTATTTGATCAAAATCTTTTAGATATTTCCGAAGAAGAATTTGTAGAAAATACCAAAAAACATGGCAGTGGTTTTTCGTTTCCAACAAATGAAGGTCTTAGAAAAATTACCAAAAATCCAGAAACTAATAGCATTAAATCAGATAAGACACTCGCCGATTTTTCAGATTATCTTCGAACTACTATTCGAGGTGTAAAACCAATTAAAGAAGGTGGTTTATATGCCGGAGTAAACGCCTTTCATCACGGACATTTAGCCCACCTGTCAAAAAGTGAGGCTTTAATTAGTGTTGATTACAATAAGTTAGTTCCATACGGCTTTGGATTTATTGTTGGTATGGTTGGAGGCTTAAAAACACCGGAAGACTTCAAAAACCAAGCCGCACTATTAGCTGCTAACCCAAAAATGATTGATGATGTGTTTGGAAAAACAGGGCTCGGTGTTGGCGATAGCGAAAATAAATTAGCTGTTGTCAGCCGCCTGCTTAAAAGCCTGGTTACTGTAATGGACGAATTTGACCCCAGACTACATGGTCAAAACAAAATTCCACCAGTCTTTTGTGAAGACAAAGATGCCTATAATTATTTTCGCACTTTAATATTGCAAAATAAAGTGGCTGGCCTGAAGGCTAATCTTAAAGCTGAATCTTTCATCGGAGTACTGGCGACTGCTTTAGATGGTTTTAAAATGGAATTACCGGAAATTAATTCACTTTACGTTTCTAGTTGTTATGATCCAAGATTTCTAAAACCAATAGAAAGAGAAAAAATATTCAAAGCCCTTAAAAAACAAGGGCATAAAAACATACAAATGATTGAATCTTTTTTAAACAGTGGCTGGATCGTATACGACGTAGAAAATAATTAAAAAAATAATATGAGAGAAAACGAACTAACCGCTAAAAATTATTACGATGGTTATCGTGGCTGGAATCTGCAACTAATGTATGAACGAATGAAAACAATGGGGTTACCTGATGATTTAAAAGAGCAAATTAACCAAAAAGATCAAGTGACTTTTTTAGTTTTGGGATCAGCCACCACTGAAAATTTAGGTCACATTAGTCAAATAGACTCCTACTTACGACCAGGCAAAGTAGAACAAGATAAAGTAGTTATTATTGATAAAAACCTACATCCTCTTTGGAAACACCAAAAAGAAATTGCTTGGTTAGAAGGAGATGACGGGTGGACCAATACTCCCAAATCAACCCCGGAATTTCCTTATCCTAAATTTGGATTGGCACAAGCTGATATGAGAAAACTTCCTTTTAAAAACAATATTTTTGATATGGTAATCTCTGACTACACCTTGAATTATCTAGATAACGAAGAAAGTGTTAGTAAAACTTTTCAAGAAATCAGTCGCATCTTATCGCCGGGCGGCACGGTAATGCTGCAAGTCAGAGGCAATGAAAAATATCCCTACGAAGAAAAGAATAAAAACGAAGTCCCTAATGATGATATCCAAAGTAAAATTCAAGGTGGGGTAAAAGTATGGTATTTCCCAATACAAACATATTTAAAAATCGCGCGTCAATATGGATTAGAATTGGTAAGATATGATGAAGAATTTGGCAGCACTATTGATCTATATGCTGTTTTAGTTAAAAAATACGATTCTAGCCCTTCTACCACAACCACTAATTAAAAAATATGTTAAGGATTTATTTGGCCCGACACGGACAAGATTGGGATAACGCCAATGGCATACTCAATGGACAACGTGATAAGACATTGACCGAAACAGGTATTGATCAAGCAAACCAATTGGCTCAAAAAATCAAAAATACTAATTTAAAATTTGATGCCATCTACAGCTCGCCACTTCAAAGAGCTTTTAAAACTGCTGAAATTATCAGTGATATTTTAAATTTACCAAAACCAACTAAACTAGACGATTTAATCGAAAGAGATTTTGGTGTTATGACCGGAGAGCGTGTCAAAGATATTGAAAAAATGTGTGCACCGGATATTTTAAAAACAAATACCATCACTTACTTTTTTTCACCACAGAACGGCGAAACATTCCCGCAGTTAGTAGAAAGGGCTAAAAAACTTTTAGATTTTATAAAAAATAAATACAAAGATGGTTCTATTTTGCTGGTAACACATGGTGATATTGGCAAAATGATTTACGCCGCTTATTACCAACTGGATTGGCTAAAAATTCTAACAATGTTTCATTTTGGTAGTTCGGAATTATTACTTCTGGCGCCAGATTCCAAAGCAGAAGATTCTCATGTATTTAAAATAGACCAGTTTAATCATTAAATGATTGCCCCAAACCCACTTGACAAGATTGATGATATTTGATATACTTTATTATAGTAAAGTACTATGACTAAAAACACCAAAAAATCGAAGTGGATAAATTCTGATAGCGACAGCTTGTTTTGCGCTATACTTAAGGTTAAAAACCTAAATGAAGCACGCAACTTTTTTAGAGATTTGCTAACTGAAAAAGAAATTACTGAGTTTGGCCAAAGATGGAAAGTGGCCAAAATGTTAGAAGATAAAATTTCCTACACCAAAATTGAAAAAGAAATCGGCATGAGTTCAGCTACTATTGCCCGTATCCACCGCTGGCTCAAAAAAGGGATGGGTGGATACAAAATGTTATTAAAAAGATAGGAAATTAAATTTTTTTGCTTCAACCACTTTACTATATTAAAGTACTAATATGAAACAACTACCAAAAAAACTACAAATCGGAGTGATGGGCTCGGCCGCTGATTTAAACTATTCAAAAAAGTTAGAAAAGCTGGCAGAAAAAATTGGTTATTGGATCGCCAAAAAAAATGCAACTGTAGTTTTTGGCGCGGAAAAAGATTACGACTCTCTTTCCACAGCCGCTTGCCGTGGCGCTAAAAAAGCAAATGGTCTAACTGTTGGAATCACTTATGGTAAAGGATTGGATATTGTTGAAAGAAATGTTGATGTGGTAATTGCCAGCGGGCTAGAAAGAGGTGGCGGAAGAGAGTTGGCCCTAGTTTTAAGCTGTGATGCGGTTATTGCACTAAATGGTGGCTCTGGAACACTTACTGAAATTGCGATCGCCTATCAAGCAAATATTCCTGTTGTGGTAATAAAAAAGACTGGCGGTTGGAGTGAAAAACTCGCAGGGCAATTCCTCGACGCTCGAAATAGAATAAAAATCGAGGTGGCTCAAAATCCAAAATTGGCTGTTGAATTAGCAATTAAACTAGCGAAGAAAAAATATGAAATCAACAAATAAAATTTTTACAAACGTTTATCACCACAACCAACTCTTCCTGGAAGAGATTGGTTGTGTTTAGTGGTGCTAAATAATTTACACTTCTCCACACTCAATCCCTTCCTAGAAGGGTTTTTTATTTCTGGGAAGACAAACGCTCTTTAACAACCAAAGTAGGAGGAAAGTGAGATGATTAGACTGGCTGTATTCGATCTCGATGGAACGATCTCGGTGAATTCCGAATTCTACCGCAAGGTGTACTCGGGAACGCTTGAAAAACTGATTGCAGAACGACGAGGCGCAGAAGGTCTGGCGATGCTCAAACACTGTCGAGAAAACTACGATGGCAGAGGTGAACTGGCTCTTTTTGCACTAAACATTGCCTTTAAAGATTGGGCAGAATTGCTTATCAATGCACCGATGGATATTCTAACTCCTAAACCGAAACTATGCGAACTTGTTCGATCTTGTTCAGTAATCAAAGTCATCTATACTGGATCCCCAATTAATATGGCGGTACGTATATTGGAACGACTTGGTTTCCGACCATTTGAAGATTTTGAGCTCATTATCGGTTGGCAAAAACCCGAGCAACTGCCGTTAAAATGGACATGCTCACCACTGATATTTAAAAAAGTGTTGGATCGATTTTCCATTTTACCAAATGAAGCATGGTCAGTTGGCGATATTTGGGATACCGACCTGTTGCCGGCACAGACAGTTGGCATGAAGACAGCAATAATCAATAAGCATGCCAAAGATGCAGATTTACACTTTCCTTTGGTCGAAGAATTCCTTCAAAGATTGAGGAAGGAATAAAGTTATGAGTACGCCATACATCGTCTCAGCTGATATTTATTTGCTGGTGAAAGAATGGGCAAAGCAAAATGGTTTTATTTTGCCACCAGAAAAATTTTTCTATCAGTTGCGAAAAGAATTTTCCGATCAAATGCGCCGAATGTTTCCAAATTTTGAACTGGTTGCGGAACAGGAAATTTTTCACGGCCTCACTAAGTTGGTGATGGAAAGTGGACTTCCTAGCATCTCACTGGATCGAGTTTATTACTACAGCGGCCTAAAACTAGAAATTGCTCGCCTAGTGGATGAAGCAGGAAAAGACCGTGGTTTATTAGGACATCGTGCCGACTCTCCATTGCTTTTGCAACAAATTAGAAGATTACAAAAAAGCGAACTACGTGAAGTCGTGTTGGTGGATGATGTATTATACTCCGGCAAGCTACTCGAAAGAATAATAAACATACTTTCGAGCATAAACATTCGCGTGCCACTTATCTGCGTTGGTATCGGTATTGCCGAAGGAATCAAATATCTCGACAGCAAAAAATGTACAATACACTGTGTACGCACATATGAAGAAGTTATTGACGAAGTCTGTGAACGCGATTTTTACCCCGGTGTACCGCTATCAGGACGATTGCTAGTTGGAAACAATAATATTGGCGTTCCATATATTCTTCCTTTTGGTAACCCACAAAGTTGGGCATCTATACCATCGGAACACGCATTAACTTTCTCCAAGTTTTGTCTTCGCCAGACAATAAAATTGTTTGAAGAGGTTGGACGATGTTCTAGCAAGCCAGTTTTATGTCGAGACATTGGACGAAAAGTTATTGGTTTGCCGATGGATGGAACGCGCTACATAGACGCACTCCTCAAAATCCTCTAGCACGAGGTGGCCGGTTAGTTAAAAAACTAATCGGCCTTTCTCTTAATTATTTTTACTAAATATATTAAATTAATTAAACAATAATATGAAAACAGATAAAAAAATTACTTTACTATCAACATTCGCCGAAGATACACTCCTGAATGAACGGAGGGTTGTTATCAAAAAACAACAGGGCGGTCCAGCTTTTTATTTGACTAAAATTTTTAAAAAAGAAAATATAGCACTAAATCTAATTACTGGACCAAAAATTAAGGTTGAGATTTTAATGACAAAAACCGATGAATTTGGCAAAGTGCCAAAAAAACCTAAAACAAAAAACATTAAATTTTCTCAAATAAAAACACCATTTTTACTCATTTCTACTATACTGAATGATTTTGATTTAACAAACATATCAGAATTCAAAGGAATTATATTTTTGGACATCCAAGGTTATGTAAGAAATGGAAAAAATTTTGGCCAAAAAAAAATATGGAATCCTAGTGAAAAAATTATCAAAAATATTTTTTGTATAAAGGGAACCAAAGAAGAGTTACGGTATCTTCCGAGCCAAATAATAAGGATACAAAAGCAAAAATTATTAATAGCAACAAATGGTAAAAATGGTTGCGAAATTTTTATTTTTGGAAAAAAATATTTAATTAAACCACAAAAAGTAATCAAAACAAAAAATACTATCGGTGCTGGAGATACTTTTTTTGCCAATTTTATGACACAGTTAATAAAAACTCTAGATATAGTTGATAGCGCAAGATATGGCGTTGAAAAAACATCTGATTTCCTTTTATCTAAAACAAAACTCTGACCCAAACTATTATTAGAAGTAGACATACAATACCGTGTACAAAACCCCACTTTCCTGCTAAAATGAAACCATATGGGTATATTTTTTGCTTTTGTCGCTCAACTGGTTTACTAGTTTAGTGGTGGCCATTATTACTCTGATTTATATAACTTTCCACGCACAGAGAAAAGAAATTTTCCGCGATTGGCATAAAAACAAACTACTCATTATTGGGGTTGGCTTAATTGACAATGCCGCCTGGATCGCGTATTCTTACGCTACTTTATATATTCCAATTGCGATCGCCACTGGCATCAGTGAAGCATATATTGCCATGGGTGCGATACTGGATTTTATTTTTAACAAAGAAACAATGCGCCGACATCAGGTACTTGGACTGGTAATCGCAGTTGCGGCGGCGATCGCCTTAGCGGCTATTACACCCGATTAATAATACAATTTTAATAATTTAATATATGCAAACAAAATTTTCTATCGCAGTGGCAATTGTGGCCATATCATTTATGGCTGGGTGTGGTGTCATAACAACTCCACTTGAGAATCTGCCACCTGATAAAAATACTGTTGGTGATCAAATTCAAAATTCACAAACTGAAACTAATTTAATTCAACCATATAATAACTCTACTAATACTACTATGACCGAGCCAACTCAACCAAAAGAAGAACCAACCAGCACCAAAAAAATCGAAACCGCCGGTGTGATTTTACATACCACTGCCGGCGATATTGAAATTGCTTTAAATATCAAAGACATGCCAATTACCGCTGGAAATTTTATTACCTTATCTAAAAAAGATTTTTACAACAACACCATTTTTCATCGTGTAATCAAAGGCTTTATGATCCAGGGCGGCGATCCTAAAGGCAATGGTACTGGCGGACCAGGGTATAAATTTGATGACGAACCATTTACCGGCGAATATACCCGCGGTACAATTGCCATGGCCAATTCCGGACCAAATACCAATGGCAGTCAATTTTTTATCATGCATGCGGATTATCCACTACCAAAAAATTATATAATTTTTGGACATGTGACTAAAGGTATGGATGTAGTAGATAAAATCGCTACAGCCGAAGTAACCTATAGCGACACGGGTGAACTGTCCAAACCAGTTGAACCAATAAAAATAAAAACTGTCACTGTTGTAGAAAAGTAAAATTAAAAAGCGGTTGCAAAACCGCTTTGGAAGGGTGTCTGAGTGGTCGAAAGTGCGGCTCTCGAAAAGCCGTAGGCCGAAAGGCCTCGTGGGTTCAAATCCCACCCCTTCCGCACTGATAAAAAATCGCTTTTATTTTCTATTTTAGAGAGTATATCAAACGGCTCTTTGAATGTAAGATTAGCGATTTTTTTGTTTCTCATTGTTGCGTTCCAAAGTATAGTTTTGACAATTTTTTCTTGTTCACCGTTTTTGGTGCTTTCAAAATCTTTTTTGGCTTTAATTGGGAATAAAAAGACTTCTTTTATCTGTTCCAAAGTAATTTCGTTATTGAGGCTCTTTTTGTGTTTTAGTTCGTCCGAATCTTTTTTGAGCTGTACTATTTCGTTATCCAATTCAACAATTTTAATGTCATACACTTCTTTGGTTAGGTTGCCGTCTAGGTATAGGTCTAAAAGCTTGTTTTGCCTGCCTGTTGCCTTTGCAAGGGTGCTTTCAAGTGTTTGACTAGCTTGAATTAAATAGCTGTCTGTCTTGCCCATTTTTACCTTACTGGCCTGATAACACATATTGATCATTTTTTCGCTGATTACGACATTATCAAACATTTTAGTCAGTTCTGCCGAAACGTCGCTTTCTTTCAAATAAATTTTATGTTCATCGCATTTACCTTTGCCATTGGTGCAATAGTAATAAGTATGTTTGCCTTTCTTTTTGGTGGCCGTTAAGACGCAACCACAAGTATCACATTTTAATACGCCACGATAAGTAAAATATAGCTTTTGCTTTTTCGTATTGGCTTTTTTGT
>Ga0247841_10010571_pt1 | contig 12542 bp, 11 predicted proteins | sample LaCruzMarch2015__2_FD_192410 | JGI IMG/M metagenome (GOLD analysis project Ga0247841, IMG submission 192410) | Freshwater microbial communities from meromictic Lake La Cruz, Castile-La Mancha, Spain - LaCruzMarch2015_18m | ecosystem: Environmental > Aquatic > Freshwater > Lake | place: Spain... | reverse complement strand
TCGCCCTCTGCATAATAGGTGCCGTTTGGCAATGCGTACCAGAACAGCGTGTAGTTGTGCTTGCCTGCAAGCGCGGAAAGCGTGGGGGAAATCTTGCTCCAGTCCCCGGAGAGCGCGCTGTTGGCAGAAGCTGCGGCCTGCAAGTCAGTAGTGAGGCCGTCGATCTTGCTGTTCACTTTTGCCTCGAATGATGCAAGGGAGGCCTGGCCTGCCTGCGCAAGCACATAGCCTGCGCTGTCAGGCGCAATTATCTTGTACTGCCCCTGCAGCGCATCGTAGAACCCGTCGCGCTTCATCCTGTCAAGCGCGGTTTGCCATGTCATCACGGTTTCATCAGGCGTGGATTTTGAGAATGCTATGAATATCTCGCTTGTTTCCACGACGTATGCCAGCTTCAGGTTGTCAGGGTCCACGCCTGCGATGTAGGCCGAGAACGGCTCGCTGTCCGTGGAGCCGAACCAAAGGTCGGTCTTGCCGGAAGCCAGGTCGAGTATGCATTGTTCATCGGACGCCAGAAGCTTGAGGTTGGTGAAGCCGCGCTCGGTCAGCATCTGCTGGCGCACGTCGTCTTTTACCACGCAGATGGAGCCCACCTTGCGCGCAGCGTCGAGGTTTGTGATTGAGAGGGTGGAATTAGCCCTTGCGTAGAGCGCCTTTTCAAACGAGCCGATTGGCCCCACCCACTTGAACAGGGAGTCGCGCGAAAGAGTGCGCGCTGTGGAGAAGAGCGCCACGTTTGTCGTGTTGAGCGCAAGGCCGTAGCCTTCGGCCCATGGAAGGATTTCGATGGTGGCAGTCTGCCCGAGGCGCGAGAGTATGCCGCGCACTATCGCAGTAGACCTGCCTTTTGCAGACCCGTCCGTGCCTGCAAAGTTCAATGGCGGGAAGTTCTCGGTGATGAGGCGGACATCGGATTTCACCGTTGCGGATGCAGTGCAGCTTTCTTCCCAGCTGCGGATGCACTTGCTCTTTTCCGCGCACCACGTGTAGCCTGCGGAACCGATGCAGCCGTGGGAGTCGCGGTCAGAGCCGGGCATCATGCCGTCGCCCGTGCCGGCAGACTCGAATGTGCAGTTGGTTTCCCATGGCTGGATGCACTTGGAAAGCTCTGCGCACCACGTGTAGCCGGCTGACGGTATGCAGCCGTGCGCATCGCGGTCAGAGCCGGGCATGGGCGTGTTGTTTTGCGGCGGCACGTTGGGCTTTGGCTGTGTGCAGCCGAATGACAATATAAGGATGGCCACCACTGCGAATGCGAAGATTGCGTTGTTTTTCATAAATAACACCTCGTTAAAATACCCTTATTTCTTCCTCATGAACAGGAAATAGCCTGCCCCGGCAATCACGCCGATCACGACCACTGCGCCAATCGCCCCGCCGATCATGCCCAGCCCCAGAAGCCCGCTGCTGTTTTGCGGTTCAGGGGAAGGCGAAGGCGTTGGAGAGGGAGAAGGCGATGGAGACGGAGTTGGAGCGGGCACGGGCGCTGCTTCGCAATACGATGTGCCCGAAGCTGTCACGCAGCTGCTGCCAGACGGGCAGGCGAGATACGCCATCCACTGCCCGTTCTTGCATAGGTAAACGCTGTTTGAGACGCAGCTTTTCTGGCCCTCGACGCACACCGCGGTTTGCACGCAGTTTCCGTCAGTGCATGCGTAGCCGGATGCGCAGTTCTGGGGCGCGTTGTACTTGCCGTTCGTTCCGCAAGTCTTGGTGGCGGTTGCGCCGAAGCACACGCTGGTGCCTGGCTTGCAGTCCGCGCACGCACTGTTTATGCATCCCTGGCTGCAGAGCTGGTAGTCAGTATATACATAGTTATTGCTGCAGATCTGGATCATGTTCGTGTTGGAGGGAGAGCAGCGCATTGCGCCCTGGGAGGAGCATTGGCTGCCTGATGGCACCTGGCAGGATCCCGAGTAACAGAAGTATCCTGTTGGGCAGGAAGTTTCACCGCCCCATTGCCCGCCGCTTCCGCAGTTGAGGTAGGCGCCGTTGTCCTTGCACTTCTTGTCGCCGTAGTTGCACACCTTGCATGCGCCGGATGAGCATCCGAGCGAGCAGTAGGTATAGTCCGCCCATTGGTAGTTGCTTCCGCATGTCTGAAGCGTGGAGGAGCTGTCAGGTGAGCAGCGGTAAGTGCCTATGCTTGTGCATTTGAGCGAGGGGTTGACCACGCACGAGCCGCCGTCGCAGATCAGGTTATTTGGGCACCGCGTGTCGCCGCCCCATGAGGATCCGTCGCCGCTGCATGTCTGGTAAGTGTAAGTGCCTGAGCAGCGGGTGTTGCCAGCCCTGCATGTCTTGCAGTATCCGCTCTGGCATCCGTAGTCGCAGGTCTGCTTGTGCTCCCATTGGTAGTTTCCGTTGCACGTCTGCACCTCGCTTGAGTCGGATGGGTTGCAGCGCGATTGCCCAGGGTAGTCGCACTGCTTGGGGAACGGGCTGTAGCATGTTCCGCTGCTGCACAGCTGGCTCGTCGGGCAATCGGTTTCAGGCCCCCAGATCGCATAGTTGCTGCATACCTTGTAGGACGCCGCGCCCACGCACTCTCGCGCGCCAGGCGAGCAGCCGACAGGCATTTCGCACACGCCGTTTATGCACGTCTGCCCGGCAAGGCAGGAGACAGTGTCGCCCCATAGCGCATACTCGTTGCATGTATGGAAGCTGTAGTCGTCCACGCATTCCACTGCGCCGGGATTGCACCCGAGCGCAAACGCAGGAACCGCCATCAAAAACAGGAATACTGAAAGTTGTGCAACAAAACGCATAATCATACCTCCTGCTGAAAATATACGCGCCATAATTATAAACCATCCGCATGTAGACTGATTATGAGAAAACGTGTTCAGCCTGCCGTGCCATCAGCAATCGCCGCTGGTTTGCTTGAAGACGGGGAGCGCGCGCTTTTCCTTGTGCGCAAAAATATGCTGGGAGAGGAATTGCTTGAGATTCCGTGCGTGGAAGTGATGGCTGGCGACAACCCTGTTGCTGCGCTTGTTTTTGCATTCCGCGCGCAATCAGGCATTGATGCCGAGGTGCACGAAATACTTTTCCAGCGCAGGCACAATGCAGGCACACGCAAGCGGCGCGCAGACATACCGGTGCTTGTTTTCAAGGTGACTGCGAAAAGCCACTCTGTGCGCGCCGCGCCCGAGTTTTCCGGCTACAAATGGCTGTCGCCGAAAGACATGGCAGGGAAAAGGCTGTCGAGAAAGAGCGAGTGGCTGCGGCAGTGAGGGCGCAAGGAAAATCAGCATGCGGGGGTCAGCCAAGAAAAAGCAAGTATGCGGCAGCAGGAAAGCCAAAGCACGGAAATTCTTCTTATCAGCAGACAGGAATCTCCTGGCAGTAATCAGCGCTCAGCATGAGCTTGCACTGCGCGTCCTGAGAGCCTGACGGGCAGGAATATGTGCTGGTTGAAGAATAGAAAACTATGCTGTTCACATCAGTCCTGACGACCTTCACATAGTCGCCGCACAGCGAAACGGAGGAAACGCCGGATGTGCCGCAGTAAACCAAAGCCCGGTCATTAAGCGTTGAGACAGAAGGCGCGCACGTCGTGGTTTTTTTGATGCAAGCATTCCTCAGCGAGCACCAGTTATATTCGGGGTTCAGCATGCACACGGATTCAGGGGTTGCGTTGCTTATGGCAGGAACAGAGGAATTGCTGTTCACAATTGGAATCAAGCCAGGCTGATTTTGCATGGGTGCTGAAGAGGAGTTGTTGCTCGCTGCTGATGCAGGAGGCGTTGCGGATGCATTCCCGCTGCTTGGGGGGGATGCAGGCATCGGCGAAGCCGTGCTGTTGCCTGTTGTTGACGGAGTTTGCACCGTAGGGCATTTTTCCTCGAACGGGCGGTAGCATTTTTGCGTTGCATCGCACCAGGTGTAGCCGGCTGATGGTATGCAGCCGTGCGCGTCGCGGTCGCCGCCCACCAGAGTGGGGGGCGAGTTGCGCCCGAGCGCAGAATCAGAGCCGGGCATGGGCGATGCGTTTGCCTGCGCGCCAAGCATTGCCACGGGCGGCTGCTGCGCGCCGGGTGCTGCAGGCAGCAGCTGTGGTGAGCCAAGCAGGATAAATGCAATGCCTGCCAAAGCAATGACTACGATTGCAGCAACCGCGATAAGCAGGAGCGAGTTGGACTTTTTGGTTTTTGCATCCATATTCCCATTCTCCGTTTTTCAGCAGCATTCTCTCAACGCACTTTTCAGGAGCCGTTCTGAGGCACTGCCAGAGTGGTATCGTTAACGGGCAACACGTTGATGGGCACCGTGGAATTTATTGCAGGCACAGCGACACTCTCATTCTGCCCGCTGCCAGGGGGCAGGGCGGGCAGGACATTTGCTTCAGTGCCAGGCAAAACGTTGCCAGTGGTGCCAGGCAGGATGCTGCTGTCTGCGCAGCCCTCTTCCCAGCTGCGTATGCACTTTTTCTTTATTTCGCACCAGGAGTAGCCAGCAGAGCCGATGCACCCATACTCGTCCTTGTCGCCGCCAAGCACAGGAGTGCCGTTGTAATCAATAGGGGTCAGGTTCTGGACTGCAACTTCGGGAAGCTCGTTTGACTGGTTCCCAAAGCCCGGGGGCAGCGTTATTGGGAGCGGGGCCTTTGCCTCTTTCTCAAGGTTCACGCTTTTGCCGCAGCAGAATTTTTTTGTGCCGGTGCTGCTTTCAACCTCGGCAAGAGGATAGAGGCCGCCTGTGCAGGAGCCGTCCATCACCGTGCCATAGACAAATTGGCAGTTTTCCGGTTTCATGACGTTCAATACTGGCGGAAGCGTGCCTTGCCCAGGTGTGGTGGGCGAAGCTCCGGGTGTAAGAGAAGGCAGCACTAGGAATACGATGGCTGCAATGACGATTACCACGGCTGCAACGGCAGCGTATGGAAGAAAGTTGACAGGCTTGCCTGCGCTGCTGATGTTTTTGTCAACATTCTTGTTTGCATTACCCATAAGTCCCACCCGTGCAAAAAGCACATTGTTAATATATAAGGTTTTTGCCGCACCCCGGGCAAACTACAAGCCAGTCTCCTCACTCGGCAGCCGGAGCCGCAGGAAGGCAGCAGACTTTCGCAGGGGTTCCATCGCCCATGATTTTGATGGCGGAGCCCGAGCCATACGGGCACGACGAAACATCAACGCCATCAACCACTGTGCCCTTGGAACCTGCGCAAGCCTCGGCGCTTACCGAAGTTACCCCGCTTGGGGGGGCTTCGTACTGGCATTTTTCCTCGGGGATTTTGATGCATTTGTCCTTTATGGGGCACCAGAAATAGCCCTCAGGCCCCTTGCAGCCGTGAGTGTCGCTGTTGTCGCCGATGTAAATCGCGCTTGGCGCAGGCGCAATAGTGTCATTCTGCGGCGCAGAGGGGAATATCTGGGTGCCTATGCAGCCAGAAACGAAAAGCATGACTGCGACGGCAAGAAGTGCGAAAAGGTTATTCATAATGCCCACCCGCATGTGAAACGCATCATTATTATATAAGGTTTCTGCCTCCCTACACGCGCGATAGCATGCCGCTTCCCGCAACGCCCCCTCATTCGCTTTTCCCCCACGCGCACATGAGAAGCGGACAGCATGATTTTTACAACGACGCAAGAGATGCAGCCGAAGAGGGGAAAATACTTTTTGCAAACGCGCCCACAGGCATCGGGAAAACCGCTGCATCGCTTTGCGGAGCGCTGGAGTCCGCGCTTCCAGCAGGAAGGAAAGTTGTTTTCCTCACGCACAGGAACTCGCACCACATACAGGCAATGATAGAGTGCCGCTCCATTATCAAGCACCGCTCGGATGCGCTTGCTGCGCTTCGCCCAGATCTGCCGCGCCTCCGCGTGGTGGACAAGATATCAAAAGCAAGGATGTGCCTGCTGCGCGCGCTCGACCCGTCTGACGATTCGCCCTATCTTTTGTGCGAGATTGCGCACTGCAAGCACTCGCGCCCTGCGCTCTCTGTGCCGGAGAAGTTGCTGGAAGACCCGATAAGCGCTGCCGAGAGCGTGCGCAAGTCCATGCTGGAGGATTACTGCGCGCATTACGCGGCGCTAGGGGCGATGAAGGATGCGGACGTGGTGGTGTGCGACTATTCCTATTTGTTCGAGCCTTCCATCCTGGGGCTGTTTTTGATGAAGCTGGGCAGGCCCCTTTCCGAGTGCGACGTGATAATTGACGAGGCGCACAACTTGGCAGACAGGACAATGGACATCAACGCACGCCAGATAGGCGAGAAGACTTTGAAGAACGCGCAGCGAGCGCTTGCGGATGCGAGGAAACAGTCAGAGGATGCGCCAGACATGCTGTCGGAAATAAACCTCGTGTCGGGCTACTTCAAGAACGCGCTCGCGCCTGCGCTCAAACGGCTGGTTGAGGAGAGCGATGCTGCAAAGGAGGAGAAACGCCTTTCGCGAGAGGAGCTTGCTTTTTTCCATCCTGAGAAATTTGCACAATATGGGCTGTCAAGCCTGATGGGCGGAGAGGGCAATGCCCCGCTTTCGCACATGCTTTACGATATTGTGGAGTTTGTGAGAAGGGAGGCGGTGAAGGCTGGAGAGGGAGGGCACCTGGACATTGACGGGCTTTCTTCCCTTTCCGAGCTTGCGGCGTTCCTTGATTCTGCGGAAAAGGCAGCATCAGGCAGCCCTGCCTACGGCGCGTTCATCAAGACATCAGAGGACAGGGAATTCTTCAGGATAAGGACCGCGCTGTTCGACCCGTCGTTTGTTTCCGCAAGCGTGTTTTCAGAGGTGCATTCCGCCACGCTCATGAGCGGAACGCTGATAGGAAAGCAGGGCTTGTGCGACCTTCTGGGAATTGATGCTGCGAGGGCAATGAAGCTGGAGGAAGGGACGTATGTGTCGCCATTTGACGCCGAGAGGAAACGCGTGAGGATTTGCAACTGGGTGTCCTCGCGCGCAAGGGAAAGGCTGGATGCTGCTCGCGTGAAGGTGATGGCAAGCATAATAGACGAGGCTGCGCGTGCATGCGCCCCGCACTCGCTTGCGATTTTCTACCCTTCATATGAATACCTGCGCATGGTGAAGGATGAGCTTGTGCTGTCGGGCTTCCGCCACGAGACTGAGATGAGGAAGGAGAAGCACACTGCTGTTGAAGAAAGGAAGTCAAGGATCGAGGCGCGCACGTTTCAGGAAAAGCCGGTTGTTTTCCACGGAGTGATTGGCGGCTCGTATTCCGAGGGCATGGATTTCAGGAACAACCCGTTCAAGCTGATTGTGATTGCAGGATTCCCTTTTCCTAAGCCTGATGCGCGCCACGAGGCGTATGAAGGGTACCTGAAGAAGAAATTCGGCAGCGGCGAAAGGGCGCAGGAGCTTGCGTCCCTGCTGCCCGCATGCATCAAGACCGTGCAGGCAATGGGCAGGGGAATCCGGAAAGCAGAGGACTATTGCTATTGCCTTCTCATAGACGACCGATTCGCGCGCTATCTCTCTTATTACCAGCCTTCGCTCCGCGGAAGCGTGGAAGTGATTGCTGGGAACGAGAAAAAGAGGATTTGGGAGGACATAACCCAATTCATGGATAGAATGGGGGTGACCCCTTAGGGGGGACTTTGGAAAGCTTGTGCCCCTAGGGATGGAGAGGATGGACGCGCAGAAGTGACGGGCATTTGTTGCTTTTGCGCAAGCTTATTCCTTGAGCTGCGCCTAGATTTCCACAACAGCAATCACTGCGCGCCAAGCTGCTGCTCTGCCCAGGCAAGGACCTTGTTCATGTTTTCAAGGGCGCCGTTGCCAAACTTCGCGGCTTCCTCCTTTGCCTTTGCAACAACCTGTTTCATCTCTTCAGTGGTTGCAACCACAATGGCGGGTTTTGCTTCGATTTTTTGCGTGTCCGTTTTTTCCACGGGTTTTGGCGCGCCCATTCTTGCGTCTTCCGTGCTAATCAACACCCCAAAACGGTCAGACGGCTGGTCGACGGCGTAGACGACCCAGCGGTTGTAGCCGAGGAGGCTGTAGCCACGGGCCAGCAGGCCGACGTAGTTCTGGACTTTGTAAAGATAGCGTGCGTAATGGTTGTCAGAGGGAATGTCTACCCCGAGCGGGATGCCAAACTTGTTGTCAGCACAGTACCACCCGTTGCTTGATGGGAATTTCCTGAGAAGAGCAATCTCGCTCTTATCGGTAATGTCATATGCCACAATGCTTCCCTTTTCGTTTGGCACTATGAGCGCATCGCCGCTTGCAAGAAAGCCGTGGTTCACCACGAGGATTGCATTCCTTTCCTTCTGGTATTCCGCGGGGACCTCAAAAAGATAGGTCGTATTTGTCTTGGAGTCCGTGTATTTCACAACGTCTCCAAGCTTTTCGTCCTTTCCCTTGAATGCGACAAGCGTGCCAGTCCACGCAGGATAGGCATCCCTTTCTGATTTCCAGGTGTCCGAAAGCACGAGCCTTTTGTCAAATTCCTTGTTAGTAAGTATGCGTGAGCCAATCTTGTTGGCAGTGGAGACTGCCTCTTTCTGCGTCAGCCCTTTGTTATTGTTATATGGTGCGAGCTTGGTTACGATTTCCATGAATACACCCCTCAGAGGAGTATCTGGAGCGGATGGTTTATAAAGATTGTGGCAAAATGCGGTTATATGTGCTATGAGTTCAGCCCCTGCCAACCCCGAACAATTCCTCGGCAAGCAGCAAGACATCATGCACGTCGCCTTCCAAGTAGCGCTCGAAGTCGGGGTTGCGCGCTTTCCACATGTCGTAAATTACCTTGCCCTTGTTTTCCGTATTGGTTCCGGCTGCAAGCTGCTTTCTTCTCATGAGCGCCACATTTTCAAAGCGCGCATGGCTGACAACATCCGCCAGTGATTTGTATTTCGGCGTGAGATTGTCGTGCGCAGCAAGCGCGAAGCGCAAGGGGTGCATCATGTCCAGCACGAACGCGCGCGTGAGCGCGTCTTTCAGCGCCCAATATTCGCGCGGGAAAATTGGTTTCTGACCCTCTGGCAGCCTGGAGCGCAGCAAGTCATCATGCCACTTGAGCTTCATGTTCAGGAGAGGGTAATCGTAGCCGGCTATATTGTAGCCAAGCAGGAGAAGGGGATGCACAGGCGCAAGATGGCGCGCTGCCTCGTAGAGAAGCTCTATTTCCGCGTCGTCGCTTTCATCTTTCAATTTGAATGTGCGGGTTTCGACACCTGCGCCAACCCGGCGCGCAATGCCTATGGCAAGCAAGCGCTCGCCTGTGAGGAAGTCGGTTTTCTTTTCTATCTTGGTCTCAAGGTCAATGGAAACCGCGCGGTGCCATTCGCCCCGCGAGCAGATGGTTTCAACTAGCGACGAGGCAAGCTCATCATAGCCAAGCGCGTGCGCGTCCATGAAATCAGCAGCGGGCGCGAGATATATAATAGTTGGCTGCGCAGTGGCTGCCATGGAGCCAGAGATGACGTTCTTCATCACCTCATTCATCTCGATGATGGTGATCATCAATCCGTTTTCCACCATAGCCACGCTCATTTCGCTTACCAACGGTGCGCCCAAGGGGGAGCGCGAGCGCGCCGCGTTCATGTCAAGCATGGTCGCGTTCTGCGTGCTGGTGTTCTTCGCGCTCTCGGGCTTCCTCATATTCCAGCTATACTCCATCACGCTCGAGGCGTTTCGGATTGCAGGAGGCATGGTGCTGCTCATAATAGGCTTGAGGATGTTCACGCCGGAAGAAAAGAAGCTGAGGCATGCGCCATTCGACAGGCATTCATTCGTGGTGCCCCTTGCCATCCCCATGACCGCCGGTCCTGGCGCAATAACCACTGCGGTGGTGCTTGCCAGCCAGGCATCCAGCGCCTGGTTTGCAATCGCGCTATGGGCTGCAATACTGGTGGCGTGCGCGGTGAACTACGTGGTGCTCCGCTTCTCAACCCCCATCCAGAAGGCGCTTGGCGAGGACGGCACCGAGGCTATGACAAAAATAATGGGCCTGCTCGTGTGCGCAGTGGGCGTGCAGTTCATAATCACTGGGTTGAAAGTGGCGTTTCCGCTCTTGGCGTGAAGCGCGTGTGCGCAGTGGGCGTGCAGTTCAGGACAAAGCTTCGCAAAGCTTTGTCCGCATTGTAAATTCGATAGAATTTACAATATAATGAAAAAGTCTGCGCGCAGACTTTTTCAGCATTGGAATGAGGGCGCAGCCCGAAATTCCAATTCAATAATCACGGGCTTGAAAGTTGCGTTCCCGCTGCTGGCTTAGCCTGCCTTACTCCAGTTTCCCGTCAAGGTACTTTTGGTATCCGCCCAGGTCAAGCAGCCCGTGCCCGCTGAGGTTAAAGACGATTGTCTTTGCCTCGTTGTTCTTCTTGCAGAGAAGCGCGGTGTCGATTGCAGCCTTGATGGCGTGCGAGCTTTCAGGCGCGGGGATTATCCCTTCGGTGCGCGCGAATGTCACGCCTGCCTCGAACACTTCCTTTTGGTTGTAGGAAACCGGCTTTATCATTCCATCGGCAACCAGGTGCGAGACAGTGGGAGCCATGCCATGGTAGCGCAGGCCTCCGGCGTGTATTGCCGAGGGAACATAATCCCTGCCAAGCGTGTACATTTTCATGAGGGGCGTCATGCCGGCGGTGTCGCCGAAGTCGTACTCGAACTTGCCCTTTGTGGTGGAGGGGCAGGTCACTGGCTCCACTGCGATGAACTCCGCGTTGTTCTTTCCCTTCATCTTGTCGTAGATGAGCGGGAATGAGATGCCTGCGAAGTTGCTCCCGCCTCCGATGCAGCCAATCACGTAGTCTGGCACGGCGTCCTCAAGCGCAAGCTGCTGGCGCACTTCCTGCCCTATCACGGTCTGGTGCAGCATGACGTGATTGAGCACGCTTCCAAGCGAGTACTTTGACTTTCCGCTCGGGTCGGTGACCACTTTTTCAATCGCCTCGGAAATGGCGATGCCCAGGCTTCCGGTGTGGTCGGGCTTTTCCGCAAGCACTTTTTTCCCGTACGCCGTGTGCGGGCTGGGCGAGGCGTGCACCTTTGCCCCGTATGTTTCAATCATCACTTTCCTGTATGGCTTTTGCTCAAAGCTCACCTTCACCATGAAAACCTCGCACTTGAGGCCGAAAAGCATGGTGGAATAGGCAAGCGCAGTTCCCCACTGCCCTGCGCCGGTTTCGGTGTAAATCGTCTCTGTCCCTTCTTTCATGTTGTAATAAGCCTGCGCGATTGCGGTGTTGGGCTTGTGCGAGCCGCACGGGTTCATGCCCTCGTGCTTGAAGTAGATTTTCGCAGGCGTCTTGAGGTGCTTCTCAAGCCTTGTTGCGCGGAAGAGAGGCATGGGCCTTCCTGAGCGCAGAAGCGCCTCGCGCACTTCATCCGGGATGGGAATGAAGCGCTCGGTCGAGTATTCCTGCCTCACCACTTCGTGCGGGAAAAGCGGGTAGAATGCCTCGGGCGGCACTGGCTCGCGCGTGCCCGGGTGGATGGGCGGGGCAAGCGGCGTCTTCAAGTCCGCGGCAATGTTGTAGAAGTTCTTGGGAACGTCGTCTTCCGTAAGCAAAATTTTTACCCTTGCAATATTAGCCATGTTTTCACCACAGTGAAAACAGATGGAAGTTCAGTATCCTGAAAACCCTCAGGTTTTCGGGACCGACTCGTTCCGCAGAACGAGTGGTCCATTCGTCGGTTCACCGACGAATCGGAGGAGGGAGAGCGAACTCTCCCGCAGAACTTCCAGATGTCAAAGACCTTGAAGTCTTTGACTTGTTCTCACCGAGGCTGTTATTCCCTGAAGGTTTTATAAAAGTGTACATAAATGCATATATTTGTTCATATGAAAAAAATGAGAAAACAGGGCGCAACGGCAAAGATATAAAGCTTGCCAGAGTTGACTGTGCGGTGGTGTCATGGCTGCAAAGAAAGATGTGAAAGCTGCGCAGAAATACGATTGGAAGCATGACTGGATGCTTCATGACCCTGAAGACTGGGTGATGCTCATTGTCGCCATGATGGGCTTTGCCAACCTCATGCCAAATGTGAGTTTCGGGCAGCCTTTCAATTACGCTTGGCCGATAATAATAACCGCGGTTTTCCTATACAAACTCGGGAAGAGAAAGCGCCCCGAATAAAATAGAAAGGAAAAGCGCAGGTGCATAATCGTCTTTTCAGTTTTTTATTTTTTGCCCGTTAGCCGGGCGCCTTTCTTTTGTTTTTTTTATCCTTAGCCTATTGCCTTTCCTTCGCAAGCAGGGGCCGAAAGCCCATGAGCCCGTAGTGGGAGAGCGAATTCCACAATGTCATGCGCCAGGTCTTGCCCTCCTTTGAGAAAATGCACAGCCCGCAGTTGCCAAGCCGAAGCCTTCTCCAGTTTGATATGGGCATGCCCAGCATCTGGCAGGCAAGAAGCACAATGGGCCCGTGGTGGGACACCACCAGCACCTGGTCCTCCTTGGAATTGATGATTGTCTTTTCAAAATATCCGCACACGCGCTTCTGCACGTCCGCGTTGTTCTCCCCGCCTGGGGCGCGCGCCGAGGAGTCAAGATGGTATTTCTCGTACTTCTTCTCGTTCTCCTCCCATTTCACGCCCTCAAGCTCGCCATAGTTCTTCTCGCG
>Ga0247841_10010570_pt1 | contig 12543 bp, 10 predicted proteins | sample LaCruzMarch2015__2_FD_192410 | JGI IMG/M metagenome (GOLD analysis project Ga0247841, IMG submission 192410) | Freshwater microbial communities from meromictic Lake La Cruz, Castile-La Mancha, Spain - LaCruzMarch2015_18m | ecosystem: Environmental > Aquatic > Freshwater > Lake | place: Spain... | reverse complement strand
GAAAGACAGCCAAAGATAGGTTAAGGCGCAGCCTGAGACGTATCAATGACTGGTGCAAGGCTTCCAGGCATCAGCGTATGGCCATTCAGTGTGATGTGCTTAATGCTAAACTGAGGGGTCACTATCACTACTTTGGTGTTACCGGGAACTTTCGCAGCCTCCAGTTGTATCGCTTTCATGTAGGTCGCATCTGGAAGAAATGGCTGTCTAGGCGGTCAAATCATAGAATATCATGGGATCGCTTCAATATTCTCTTTAACTCGACTTTTATCCTGGAAAGACCCAAAATCTTTCACTCCTTTTATGCTGCGAATCCATAACCTGAAGAACCGTATGCGGGAAATCCGCTCGTACGGGTCTGTGGGGGAGTGGGGCGGTAACGCCCTGCTCTACCCGGAAAACGCAAAAAGGAACATGTTGGTGGAGTATATCGGAGTCGAACCGATGACCTCTTGACTGCCAGTTGCCTCTAACCCTTATTTACTACTTGTTCTTACTATTTTAATATTACTGATTATCAATATTTTAAAATATTTGTTTGCAATTTTTCCAGTGATGTTATTGCTATTTTAATTATATTTGTTAGTAATATTGTTAGTAATGTATCCAATCTGTTGACATATGAATAAACAAAAAACGAATCCTTCCGGGAATGAAAATGGCAATCCAAATCAGGAAAAAAGTTCCGCAGAATCAAAATTAAGTAATATTCATAACGGGGAGCAGGAATCTCCAAAACCTAAACAAAAATTACCCAAGCTGACCCATCCTGAACAAAATATATCTCATCTAAAACAAAAGGGAGTATCAGTGTCAGCATTCCTGGATACTGTCAGGAATAGTTTAACGGGGCCTTCAACTGTTCGGTTGCAGATCATCTATAAGCGATTTCCTAAATTCTATACTACTAAAGTTCAAATGCTGCCTGACGATTGGCTGAAAATTTTTGGACAGAAGACCAGAGGAGATCTGAAAGAAAAGAAAATCATTATCCACGAAGTGCTCCGAAAGGCATTAGAAATTATTTATGACCTGGATACCTTTTCTTTTGAAAAATTCGAAAAACGCTTCCTCGAGGACCGGATCTTAGATGATGTGTATGGTGCTTATGATGAATATATTAAAATCCTGAGAGGAAATTTGCAGTATGGCAGTGGAAATTTTTACACCTATTCCCGGGATTCAATAAGAGCGTTTGTCGGCGATAAAAGGCTTTCTTTTAAAAGCATCACAGTTCAGTTCTTAAAAAGATATGAAAGTCATATGACCTTAAACGGTAAATCACCGACAACCCTGGCCATGTACCTTCGCTGTCTGCGTTATCTTTACAACCAGGCCATTAAAGAGGGAATTGTGAAACGGGAAGATTATCCTTTCGGAAAAGGCAATTACGAGATCCCCCAGCCACAAAATATTAAAAAGGCCCTGAAGCTTGCAGAGATTGGGAAGATCTATAAACATGTCCCGGACAATCCAGTGGAACATTTCTATCGTGACCTCTGGCTCTTCTCCTACCTCTGCAATGGTATGAATATGAAAGACATTTGCTGGCTAAAATACGCAAATATACATGGAGACCATATCCACTTCAGAAGAGCAAAAACGATCAATACCAACCGCAACTCCAAGCCAATCGATATCGTCATTTCTCCCGAGGTGAAGCAAATAATCGATCGATGGGGGAACAAACCCGAGCTGCCCGACAGTTATATCTTTCCATTCCTTTCCGATGACCAGACTTATGAAAAGAAACATGCAATTGTCGCCCAGGCGGTCCAGATGACCAATCAATACATTAAACGTGTTGCAACTAAAGTCGGTATTGAATCCAACATCACGACTTACACGGCCAGGCATTCATTTGCCACCGTCCTGAAACGGTCAGGTGTTAATGTAACTTTTATCAGCGATGCCTTAGGCCACACCAATATCAAGACAACCGAGAACTACCTGGACAGCTTTGAAGACGAACAGAAGAAAGAGATAGCGAAAAAGTTAACTGCCTGGTGAAATCAAGTTACCATCAGCATGGAGGCATGGGGGCATGGAAGCGGGGAGCATAGAGCGTAGAGCTTAGAGCTTGGAACTTTGGAACCCTGGAACCTGGAACCTGGAACCCGGAACAATTGAACAGTCGAACAATAGAGCCAGGGGAGCAACTTGCCTCCCTCCTGCTCATTTCATATATCGGTAAAATAAACAGACATACAATTGCAAATACGGACAGGGCGTAGCGTCCTCTCAATACACACCGTGCAAAAAAAATTCATTTTTTTGCACGGTTCTCTTTTGATAATTAGTATTTTAACTTAAAATACGGTTTGATGCAGCTTTGCTGCATCTGTTCGGCTTCTTTCTCTTTAGAAAAATATGCAATTGCATAATCCGACATGAAGGTTATCAACAGTTTGTCATCAACTCTGAACCGGGTTCAGTTGACTCGACTATTGATAACCTTTATGCTGGTATTTGAGTTTTCGAGTGCTGACGCGACATACCACGGGCATAATGGCATTGTCCTTTACAAATGACGTGTTCCTTTATAGTATTGTAGTCTGAAATTCGAACTACAAAAAACTAAAAAAGAATCCTTATGAGCACTCCTTTAACAGATTCATCCTTTGATAAAATCCGGGATTTTATTCTTGGCCGGTCATCTACTTTGCCTGATCATCTTGAGCAAACCAGGCTTCGCTGGAGTGCTGCCTTTACTTTAATGCTGGATACCGGTCTTAAAACAGACCGCCAGGTTGCCAAAGTACTTGTTTCCAATTTTGGTATAAGTGAAAGAACAGCTTACCATGATATTGCTGCTTCCAGGCGGCTTTATGGGGATGCAAGAAGAGCTGCGAAAGATGCAGAGAGATATCTTGCCAGTGAAAATGCAAAAGAGCTTTTTTGCAAAGCATGGGATTTGTTCCTGGTCTCTAAAAAATATGAATGGTTTCAGGCTGCAGTCGCCCAGCAAAAACTTCACATGAAAATAAACGGTCTTGATAAAGACGATCCTGATTTGCCTGATCCTTCGAAAATCAATCCGCCAACACAAGTCCTTCAAATCAATATTGATTTTCTCAAAAGCCAATTCGCACAGTATATTGATCCTAAGGCCAAAGAAAAGATCAATGCTTTACTGGAACAAATAACAGAACTGGTCGAGTCCAGCAGGATTGAAGATTATCTCAATACTACCATTGACATACCTTATATTAACAATTGATATAAGACTTTCACGGATCATAAGAACTTCTTCTTATCCATACACAATCAGGTAGTTACTAACAATCAGGGCGTCACTTGAACCGGGTTCGTGACTGTGATCATTAGTAACTACCTGCAATCCTCCCTCAGTAAGAAATCACAGCTAATATGAATCACGGATCAACCAGGTCCGGCATCCTTGAAATTGCCGATTGCCAATGACAATTGCCAATTATCGAGAATCGATGATTGGCCACTGACATTGGGCAATCATAGTGGTAAGGGGAGCTTCGTCCCCTTGTCTTGTATAGGGGAGCGAAATGGTCTATTTCATATATCGGTAAAAACGAATAAAGGCAATTGCTTTTTCCCGACAGGGCGGAGCGCCGGCCAGCGACATAAAAGGACAAAATATGAAATATTTTGTCCTTTTATGTGCATGATTTATAGGTCGTTGACCTTTTAAAGATAACAATCAGCCAACCTGCATATTTGCCGGTGCTTCTTTCTCTTTGATTACCAGCGGCATAGATAAAGAAGCAAAGAGAAACCGTTGAGTAAAACCTTTCATGACACTATGAAAGGCAATTAAGGCAAGAGTTGCCAACAACCTGTCACCACGAGAACCGGGTTCTATTGGCTCGGCTCATTGATAACTCAGATCTTTTTTAAAGGCAATTAACTTGTTGCTTAAAATAATTCGTTTTGAATATTTGCATTTCATATTGAATTATTTTAAATTTATGCCATCATTTGGATAAACTGAATTTGATGGTTAAAAATGAAGAAGTTACAGCTTAAATTTATGGTCAATAATCCTGCTGCCCCCACTACTCCGATTTGGAGCGGTAATAGCCAATGCATTTATCCATCGATTTTGGTTGTGTAAATGCCGATTTCAGTGATTTCCAAAGTGGAATTCAATGCAAAACCATTTGCACAAACTTTACCAATAAGCCGAAAAAAATCAGTGACATTGTTTTGTTGAAACATTTATTTAATCGTTCTGGATCAATAAAAAACAAGTCAATCTACTAATTTTACACAGCATCTATAAAAACTCTAGCAATGTCAACAAATCCTAAAAAAGGTTTTTTTATAAGTTTAAGAAATCATTGGATTTCAATTTTATTATTATTAATTCCATTATCCTCATGGTTGCTTGGTAAATCTTTATGGCAAATACCTGAACTGTATCAGCATTTGCTACTAACTCTAACTGCTGTTATGGCAATACATTTAATTGACAGGTTATTTCTTCAAAAAGACATGCAAAAAACATTGGACAATTTAATTAAAGAGGTACGTATTGATTTAAAAACGCAAACCGATTCATTAATAAATTCATCTAAATCATTGCAGGCAATTCATGATTCTGGAATAATACGTGTTTTTTCCACTCGCCTTGAAGCTGCTCCAGCTATCAATACAGATATTACTTCTTCGAATAGCGAAAACCTTCTTCTTATTGGAATTTCTCTCAATGATTTTGTACAAGGTGCTGCCCAGAGTGATTCAAATTTCACGCTTCTAAGAGCATGGGACACTATTCAAAAATTGATTAAAGGCGAAGACCCCCTTACTAATAGAAAAGAATTAAATATACGTGTTCTCATTATAGATCCTTATTCCTTTGGTGCCCAACTCAGGTCTAAGGCCGAAAGTGAAAGCGATCCAGTTTACCGTTCTAGACTAACTGTTGAAGTAATCGAAACTGCAAAAGAACTTTTAGCTCTCAGCGAAATTGCAAAAATTAAGTGTAAAGAGACCAAAGTTACTTTTGACTGCCGAATGTATCGCATTCCTCCTGTATTATTCCTTTGCTGGATGGACAATTTAGCATATGTTCAACAATACCATTTCTGGTCAAAGCGTAAAATTGAAACGCCAATACCTGTTATTAAATATGGAAAATTAGAAAGCCCTTTAACAAATTATCCATATCATCAAGAACTGGAACATCATTTTAATTGGATTTGGGATTACGCATCAATTCAGGTACAAGATTTCATTTTAAATGAAGAGATAGGAATCGATAACGGAATGCACATCAGTTCAGCTGAAAATGTATATACAAATCCGGAAAAAGCATGTAAACGTATTGTGAACCTTTTGAAAAATTCTAATAATCGGGTCACTATTCAGGGAATTTCATTGCACTCTTATTTTAAACCCGGCCAACTTAAACAAGAAATAATTAGTCTGATAAAAAGAGGAATTAAGCTTGATGTACTTCTTCTTGACCCTGAATGCGAACAGGCAAAGTTCAGGTCATATCGTGAATGTTTGTTGAATACCCCAGATCTCATTTTTAAAGACTATACTGAAAATGTCCATAAAGACTCAGATTTATATAGTGACACTAAAAAATCCATGAACTGTATTAAACAAATATTGGGCGATATTATTAAAAATAGTGATAACAAACAAATTCTTGAAAATATAAATATCCGTAAATATAAAACCGCTCCTGCTTGTTTCGTTTTGCGTATTGACGATAAAATTTTGGTGGAACAATATCATTATGGTAAAGTAGACGAAAACGAATACAGAGCATTACTTGGTAAAGATATGCCATTGGTTGAATATAATTCAGAGGCATCTCCTTTATACACTAACGATACTAAAAGAGTTCGGCAACCCTATAACCTCCTTGTTGATCATTTGGAATATGTTCTTAAACAAGCTGAAGAAATAAACTTGGCATTAGACATAATAAAAAAATGAAATACTTTAATAATCGGCCAATTGATAACACGGCTTTCTGCCATCAGCGCGCACGGTTTATAGGATAGTGCAGTTCTTTTATCTATCTTTAGCGTGTTAGGACAAAAAACTGTTTTGAATCCCCCGCCAGTAGAAAGCCCGGAAACGTTATTACATCTATGAAGAAATATAAAAGAGAACGGTTAAAGGATATCCTTATTGATCATGTATTTGATTTCTGCTTTCATGAAATTGTCCACAAAATTGAAAGTAAGAATATCAAACTTGCTTATGATAATCCTGAGCATGAATATGATCCCGAGATTAGATCATTTATTCAAGACGCTCTTAAAACTGGTTATGTCAAATCTTATTTTTCGCCCAGAGAAACTGAATATTTTACTATACTGATAGATGAAGATATTGTTTATAAAGGATTGACAGATAAATTGCTAAATTTAGGATTCATCAAAGGACCAAAATTATTTGGGGAAATTGAAAACGCTCAAAATTAAACCTAATAATAAGCAGGTAAAGTTGACGGAAAAAGGTCTAAAGCATTATCTTGATAGGAAATCCTTTGAAAATGATTTTATCATAATACGAAATTCGAATTTTGCAATTTGGATAAGTGTGATATCATTGGTAATTGATTTGTTCGCAGTGTTTTTAAAAAGTAGCGCAGCATAACGGTCAGGAGCAAACCGGATTTCAGCAGACATTTTCGTTCTTTTTATCATTATCTTTATGCCAGCGTACTCACACTAACAGTACCTAACCGCAATGAAATCCGGTTACACTCGTGAAGTCCTAAACTGTCCTGCTAAAGCACGCCACCGGATTTCACTTCGGTAAGCCCCCAACAGTTAAGTGCAAGGGCCGTTAGAAAAAAGGGTATGGCCTGACTTTAACAGTTCTGTGCAATTTGACAAAAAAAATTACAAAAAACAAAATGAGATGACACACAAGCCAGCCCACAAATCAAAGCCTCCCAAAGAGTTGCAATTTTGCCAACTCATCACAATAAACATTTAAATTTTGAATATTAATATTACTTTTGACCAATAATTATTTTAACCTTTAATTAAGTAAAAATGAAAAAAATAAAATTTTTATCAACAATCAAATATGTCATAGTATTCGCTATGATAGCTATGTTATGTATTAGTTGCGTCAATAAAAGCAAAACCGTAACTCAAAAATTAACTATTGGCATTCAAAATTCACCTTCAAATTCTTTAGTAATTATTGCAGCAAATAAAGGGTTTTTTGACACTACAAAAGTAAAGGTAGTTATAAAAGAATTTAGTGCAGGAAAATTAGCTCTCCAAGCATTACTTGGGCAAGCCGGTGATTTAGATATAGCAGTATCTGCTGAAACTCCCGTTACATTATCTACGTTGGGAGGAAATAAGATAAAAGTAATCGCAACAATTGTTAATGCAAAAAATGAATGTAGGGTTGTTGTGCGAAAAGATGGAGTTTTGAATACACCTGAAAAATATTTTTCCAAACCTAGAAAATTAGCTACTTCACAAGGTGGAAGTCCCGAATGGTTTACTTACAATTTTATCAAGCGATTTAAATTGGATAATAATAATGTAGAAATAAATGCAATGCTACCAGAGAATATGCCTATTGCATTATCTAACGGCGCTATTGATGCTATTTCTATTTTCGATCCTTATGCAGGATTAGGTGAAAAAGAATTAGGAGAAAATGGAGTAACTTTTAATAATGAAAACATTATTAGCTACTATGTACTGAATGTTAAGGAAAGCACTATTACCCAAAAAGGTGAAGCTTTGGAAGAACTTATGAATGGATTATTAAAAGCAGAAGAATTTATAAAGAATAATGCTGAAGAAACAAAAAAAATAATTGCTGAAAAAACTAAATTAGACATTGATATTTTAAATAAAACATGGTCACATTATACTTTCGCCGTTATGTTAGATAAATCTTTGATTGATTTGTGCATTGCAGAAGCTAATTGGGCAATAGAAACGGGGAAGTATCCTAAGGAAACAGTAATTCCTAATTTTAAAGAAGTTATATATCCTGATATTTTAAAGAAAGTCGCACCCACAGCCGTAAATTTTTAAAAATATATAAAAACTGTTTTCAATTTTTGCATACTTGAAAGAGTTCAAAAAAATATATTATTCAGTTTTATCAATTGCAGGGATAATTTTATTTTGGCAGGTATTGTCGGGGTTTGATCTAATAAATTCAAATTTAATACCACCACCTACAAAAGTTTATTTAGCAATTATTGAATGGGCGAAAAGTGGCGAATTGTTCATTGATTTTTCAACTTCGATATGGAGAGGTATAACAGGTCTTTTAATTGGATCAATAATCGGAATAATGCTTGGGCTTTTTACCGGAAGGAACCAAACCTTGGATAAGATTCTTACTCCTGTTCTTAATGTTTTTAAAGCCTTTCCGCCTGTTGCATTGCTTCCTGTATTTATTACCTTTTTTGGCATTGGCGATTTCTCAAAAGTATTTTCCATTTCGTTTGCAACTATTTTTCCTTTGTGGGTAAATACGCATCTTGGGGCAAGTACCGTTCCCGCTGAATTTATCAGAAGTGCGATGTTACTTTCAAAATCGGGAGTCAAGATTTTTTTTAAAATAATTATTCCCGCTTCGATGAATTCAATTATTGCAGGATTTAGAATAAGCATTGCTATTAGTTTTATTATGTTGTATGTATCCGAACTAGCAGGAGCATCCAGCGGATTGGGTTATCAAATTTCAAGTTCTCACTTAGCATACAGAATGGACAAAATGTTGGGTGCATTAATTGTATTAGGTCTTACTGCCTCAATGATTGATTTAATTTTTAATAAAATAGTGAAGTATTTTTTCCCGTGGGTGCAATTGAATAAGATTATTTGAAAATGAGTGAATATTCAATATCAGTTAAAAATCTTTCAGTTGCTTACGGCTCTTTCAGCGTTATTGAAGATGTTAGTTTTGATATTAGGAATGCCGAGTTTATTGCAATTATTGGTAAATCAGGCACAGGAAAAACGACTTTACTCAATGCTTTAGCAGGCTTTATCAAATGTAACGGTGATGTTAATATTACAGATTGTATCGGGTTTTGTTTTCAAAATCATAGTTTGTTTTATTGGATGACTGTTGCTGAAAATATCGGATTTGGTTTGAATAATATGAATAATACTGATAAAAAACATACTGTAAATGAAATTTTAAAAAAGATTGATTTATTTGAATACGGAAATAAATATCCAAAAGAATTATCAGGCGGTCAAATGCAGCGAGTGGCATTAGGCAGGGCAATCGCATATAATCCTGATGTCCTATTGTTGGATGAACCATTTTCAAGTTTGGATATTTTTACACGCGATCAAATGATGGATTGGTTAATAAAATTAATTTCCGAGTTAAAAATTACTGTTGTAATGGTAACACATTATCTGGATGAGGCTTTAGTTCTTGCAGATAGGATTTTTGTTTTAAAAGAGAAGAGGATTTCAAATGTAGTTAATGTTCCTTTTGCAAAACCAAGAACACAGGCAATCAGATATACTGAACAGTTTCAAAAAAGCAAACAAGAATTATCAGATTTATTAAATTAATTTAAAAAATAATAATATGAATATCATTTCAAATTCTAAAGTATCAAAAAAAAATATTTTCCAAAAAAATATTTTTTGGTTGATTTTAGCATTCATTGTTATTTTTGCTTCTGTTTGGATATTATATAAATTTGATTTAATTGATAATGGTACTAGTTTCCTTGGGAAATCCCAATTTGATTTAATAATTGCTATTTGTTTTTTCGCTGGGATAATTGGAGCAATTTGGGCCGTTTGGGCAAGAGCAGAAGCAACCAAAGCTTTTGATCAATCAGTAAGAACATATAATGCTATTGCGAATACTTTTACTTTTATTAAGTTTCTTGATGATAAAGATAAATTATTTAAAATTATTAATCAAATAGATGAAAGTAATTCCAATATATCATTATACTTAGGATTTCCAAGTATAGGTTATTTCTATGAAAAGAAAAAAAACTTAAAGACTAAACCGATTAGTTTGCTATCTAAATTAAATGCTAAACTTTATGAAATTAGTAATAATCTCGCAAACAATTCGACAATGAATTATTCTTTGAGAATAGGTTGTTTTGAAGAAAAATATTGTAAAGAGTTAATAAAAAACTTTAAAAATGAAGAATCAGATAACATTTCTTCTTTAATTGATGATTTCTTTAAATATAAAACAGCTATTGAAGGAAAACATAAAAATTTTCAATTTGTCCCAATCTCAGAAAATGAAAAATTTAGATTTGTTACTTTTGAAAATGAAGAAAAAGAAGAAAAAAATGCGTTTATTTGGATTGTTCCTGATCTTGAAATTATAGAAATTGAAGGGGGAAAAGATACCAAAGAATTTGATAGCATAGTTTTTCAAACTTCCGAAGGGAAATTTATAGATTTGTTGAAGAAAGTTTATGACACTGATAAACCTAAACTGTAAACTCCAGACCCTATTGCAAGCGCATCTTAAAGCCACATGGGGCAATAAAGATTTTAGAAGAGTTTGCAAAGCCAATTAAATGAAAAAATATCTAACACTCTTACTGCTATTTTTTTTAACAAGAAATATTTCCTTTTCGCAAGAAATAACTCCTGCACAATCTTACCCTAAAACAACTGGATACGCAAGCATTTCCCACCCGATTGTGACTTTCGATAAAAATGGAAACACTTTTAATTTTTCAAATAGTTATACAGTTGGATTTCCATTTGGTATCAACATTTTGAAAAGTGATAAAATAGGGGTCAGTTTTGAGATTGTACCCTCAATAAAAGTTGAAAGTGGAAGTGGTAAGATGAGTAACTTATTATTTCATCCTGGTATTATGTTTCGCTTTAAGCATGGCTTTACATTCGTAACACGATTGGCTTTTGAAACAAGTGGTCGTTATGGACTGACAGCAGTGTTTAACAAAGTTTTACTTGACAAGAAAAATGTCAAATATTTTATTGCTGTCCCTGTTCCCTTTCGTTTCGGAAATGATCAATCAGCTTCTGTTGGTCTTGGACTTCAATTCGGAGTTGGTTTCTGATATCGCAACGAATTGACATCACTTTAAAACTCACAAAATAAAAATTCCCCCTTCACGCTGGACTAAGAGTTACCGCAGCCGCTGGGCTATCTTTTCAACTTCATGCTTTTATAAAAGTGATTATTTCGGACAAACAAGGCCAGTTATTTCGATTGAAGCGCCGTTGCTTTTAAAACGCCACCGAAAAGCAACTGCCGAATCGTTAGTACTAACCTATATTTCATTTCAAATCCGTCGAAGAAAACCTTTGACCTGGCCGGTGCTTACTTTTTTGACCTTCTGAAACGCTCAATCACCATTTCAGGGAAATTCCTCCGGCTCTTTCCTTTATGCCAAGTTCACCTGCTTCATGACTTTGACCTAGATGAAAACATTTGGATCTGACTAATGGTATCTAACCTGCCTCCTTGTGATTCATCTTTCCCCAAAGGTGATCTTGTTTGCCCTTGCTGGTCCCGGCATGCAACTTTTCTCAGTGAGCGACCTGGCCTTTTCCCTGGTAATCATTCGGGTATCTGTTTGTAGCATCTTGCCTTGGATCCAGTTCTATCATTGGCCGGAGTCATTTCGTTTTCAATCTCCTTCTTTCATATTTATATTTCCCGGTTGCTCCTGCTTGATGTGCCTGTTGCATTGCGGCTCCCCTTGTCATGAATATTATGCACAAAGGTAAATTCGTTCAATTTCTCCTTGCAAGGTCAAGCCTTCGGTTCACATGTCCCAGAAAAGCCGGGATTCACTTTTGCCTGCAAAAGATGACCTGAAACCTTGCCGGATCATTTCACTGCCTTTTTTTAAGCGCATAATTCATTAACAGGCGAGCCAGATGCCATCACAAGTCTTCAAGGCAGAAGCAACACAAAATGGAAAATAAAAACAAAATGACCGAACGGAGAGAAAACTTAAAGAAGACCTCCAAAGCTGTGAAAGAACTTATCGAAGCCGGTAAAATCAAAGCTACAAACTTGAACGATGCCCTTCTGGAATCTTACAACGGTAAAAAGAAGAACCAGGTGTGGCTCACACTGGAACTTTGGCAAGCTGCCGGTTACTCAGTACGTAAGGGCGAAACTGCTCAGATGATATGGGGAAAGAAACAGGAATCAACGAATAAGGAAACAGGCGAGACCTATTCCTACTTCCAGATCTTGTTTGTTTTCAATAATGCCCAGGTCGAAAGAACAGTTCGCAACTTCAAAGAACCTGCAACGGATAAATCAGAAACCGAACAGGCTCTTGTTCCTGAAACCGTTAGTGAAGACCTGCCTTTCTAGCGAAGGTCATCCTGAGAGTGAGAACCGGCTGAGCGGTCAGCCGGTTTTTTTATTTTGCTTCAATCATCTTAGGCCTAAACTATAGAGATGAAATTTTAAATCTGGATCCACGATCTCATTCAGATCAATTGTCCTGACTTCTGACGCTTTTGATGATTTTGGAAAATTCGTTTTTTAAGTGTCGCATTATTAGTTATTTAAAAATCAAAAAAGAGGAAAATACCGCACTAACGCATATTTTTGCGGTATGTA
>Ga0247841_10010561_pt1 | contig 12549 bp, 12 predicted proteins | sample LaCruzMarch2015__2_FD_192410 | JGI IMG/M metagenome (GOLD analysis project Ga0247841, IMG submission 192410) | Freshwater microbial communities from meromictic Lake La Cruz, Castile-La Mancha, Spain - LaCruzMarch2015_18m | ecosystem: Environmental > Aquatic > Freshwater > Lake | place: Spain... | reverse complement strand
GCCGAGAAACTAACCGAAGAACTGGCTTCGGCTGAAGTATCAGGACAGCTAAATAAAAAACTTGATATTTTCTCAAGGGTTGATTTACTGATTATTGATGAACTCGGATATCTGACATTAAGTAAACAGACCTCAAAGCTGTTCTTTCAAATGGTATCAAAACGCTATGAAAAGGGATCAATAATTGTGACGACAAACAAGCCCTTTGAAGAATGGGGGGAGATATTTAATGATGAAATTGTAGCTTCTGCTATATTGGATCGACTGCTTCATTATAATGCTTTAATTGGAATTGGACTTTTCTTGATTTAAAATAAGGATAATTTTAACTCAAGAAAGGGGTACAAAAATGTCAAACAGAACAAGATTTACAGCGGAACAAAAGGTGCAAATTGTTCGGGAACACCTTGAAAACAAAGTCAGCGTTAGTCACCTAAGCGAGACTCATGGTCTTAACCCGAATGTAATATATAAATGGAAAAATGATTTATTCGAGGGAGCCCTCAAGACATTTTCCGGAGAGCATAGCAACAAAATCAATAAAGACTCGATAAAAATTAAGCAGCTTGAAGCAAAGCTCAGGGATCGCGACAGTTTAATCACGGAAATCGTAACTGAGAACATCTCGATAAAAAAAAACTTCGGTGGTCACCATTAAGGGGGAAATGGGTGGATTTGGATACCAGAGATGAAATAATCACGCTTACAGATAAATTAGCAGAAACAGAGATATTTACCTTGAAAGAAGTATTAAAACTAATCGGAATCAGCCGGAATAAATACTATGAGTGGCAGGGTCGCACGGGAAAACCGAACCGTCATAACGCTAATGTTCCGAAGAATAACTGGACACTCCCGGAAGAGAAACAGGCAGTGATAAGTTATGTAAAAGAAAATTATCCTTTAAACTCAATGTTTCTAAAACAAGGGTATCGCAGAATATCGTATGAAATGCTGGATAAGAATGTAGTGGCGTTAGGACCGTCAGTAGTGTATAGAATACTCAAGTTTGCAGAATTACTTAACCACTGGAATACAAAGCTAAAATCGAGCAAGGGTAAGGGTTTCCACCAGCCCGGCAGACCTCACATGGACTGGCATACGGACATAAAATATGTTAATTTTCTGGGAACATTTTTATTTTTAATAACGGTACTGGATGGATATTCGAGATACATACTTCATCACGAATTAAGATTCAATATGACGGAATACGATGTTGAATTAACGATACAGAAAACGAGGGAAAAATATCCCTTATCAAATCCCAGATTAATCTCGGATAACGGGTCGCAATATACATCTAAGGATTTTGAAAAGTATTTAAAAGAAGTCGGGCTTCAGCATATCAAGACCTCAATTGCTTATCCTCAGAGCAACGGTAAAATGGAAAGGTTTTACCGGACAATAGGAGAGGAGTGCTTAAGAACAAGGAGTATGGTTAGTATTGAAGATGCCAGGGAGACTGTAGCCAAGTTCATAGAGTATTACAACAAAGAAAGACTTCACAGTTCCTTGCATTATCTCACACCGGAGGATTATCTGATGGGCAGAGTTGACGAGAAGCTCAAGGTCCGTGAAGAGAAGGTAAAGAAAGCAATTGAAGCACGGAAGCAATATTGGGAAGAAAACAAGAAAGCAGTTTAGTCATGAAATCAGTTAAGGAATCGGAAACCAATGTGTTCAAAAAATTCAAAATGTCTTTTTTTCGTAGTTTTGAATTTTTTGAACACGCATTGAAAAGTAATATAAAACTTAAATCAAAAAATCATCCTTATTTAAAAAGTCGATTTGTCCGATTTGCCTTGAAGCATTACAAAGTCAACTGGTTGTTAAGTTTAAATAAGATATTGAAACAGAAAGGAAAAACAATAATGAAAAAGAAAGAAAACACGAATAATACAATTAAGCAAAAGGAAAAAAAAACAAAAGTAAATATCACATCAAAAGAAGAAGAATTGAAAGATGATTTAAACCCTATTTTCATATTCAGTTCAACTCACACAGATTTATTAGTAAAAGCAGTCAAAGGTGAAATAATTTTACTTGAATTAGCAAAAAAAGAACTTCAAAACAGGGGGTTAAGTGAAAATGGACTGTGGGTTGGTTTTAAGAATGAAATAAATTCTTAATAATATCAATATGTATAACAAACCTTTTTTTAAATTATAACAAAATGCTTAGCAATAATAAATTAAATAGAAATAAGGGCCACGAGGTGACTATCTGGATACTGATAAGGATGCTGAAAATGGAAGTATCTATAAAAATTATAACTTGAGGTTTTTAGTGACAGTCAGGCGTTCTAACCAAACTGAACTACGGCTCCGTTGTAAAAGTGTAAAAATAACGCTTATTTATGATATTTGCAATAACTATCAGTGTCCTATCTGACCCCCATTTTATCCCTCTTGACCTTAAATTCACTATCAATCCACTATCAAAAATGAATAAATAAGAATAAGAACAAAAAAACGGCAGGACTGTTAAAAATATTCCGTTTCTATAAATATTATGCCGCTAAGGGACAGATTTTCGTTTATACTAAAAAAATAATTAATTTTGAATTTGAACTACTTCATAAGCATCTTCACCGTTTTGTGAAACGGGTTGATAAAATACACCGTTATAATTCAAGAGGTTTACGCCGCCGACCTCAACAAAATTAGCGCCTTCGGGAAGTTCATTTACAACCGCACCCACCGGCGCTGAAACAACATTATATGAATTTCCTGACATTATATAAAATGTTCCACCGTAATAGTAATATGTTGTATTTGATAAAAACACAGTACTATATCCTGAAGGTATAAATGTAACATCTGCACCCACCGGCGCAGTTACAACTGTATATCCGCTTCCCGAAGGGACATAATAAACACCTTCGTTATAGTAATAATTCTGATTGGACATTGAAATCATAATAGCAGTCGTTGCCATAGTGGCAGTAAAGAAACCAACCGGATACCAGTAAGGTCCCCAGCGATATGGATTATACGGATGATAATAATAAGGGTGGTAACCGGAATAATGGTAGCCGTGATAGACATTTACGTTGTTATTTATATAAGTTCTGTTGCCGCTGTTATTGATGTTAATTTTATTGTCGTTATTGTTGAAATTGCCTCTATTAACATTGTTTTTATTGATTTCGCTGAAATCTCTTTCTCTCGTATTACCGCTGTTCATATCGCGGTTAGAGATAGTGTTATTTCCGGAACTCCTATCCGGACGTGTATTCACCTGACGTGTCGGAGCCCCTGATAGTTTGAAACGCTGAGCAAAACATTCAGGGGAATGCGTTATTAATCCCGTCAATCATTTCCATTATAGTCGGAGGAGCCTGAACCGTGGCATATTGATAGTTATCATAAGAGAAGTAAGTAAAAGTTTTTCCGTTGTAAAAGAAATCCTTTTTTCCTTTATCTCCTTTTCTGTTAATTAAAGCTTTATCGGGAGCTTTCAAAAAAACATTTGCCTCTTCGGAATGCGTCACAAGACCAAGCCGGTTATCGGAAATATCATATTCTGTTTTAAGCTTAAAACTGCATGTTCTAAGATCGCAAATAACATTGCTCATTTTATCAAGTATTACCACAGCAGTCGTATCAATTTGAGCAATTGTTATATTTGTAAACGCGGTTAAGAGTATGATAGTTATGAAAAGACCTTTGATGAATTTATTAAGTTTCACAGTACTTTTTATTAAAGTTAATTGTTTGATGTTTGCGTAGTCATATTTAGTTCGATTAAGCAAACATCTGTTGTGCAAATGTAATAAAATTATTAAAGAATAGTTAGACTGGCTTTTATCCCAAAACTTTGAATATCATTTACGGGCGGGAATCTGTAAATTCAGATTTAACATTACCGATAATTCTTGTTTAGAAAAAATATTTTATTGCTCACTCTGTTCGCGGCAGTTTTTATTATTGCCGGATGGGGCGGCACGGGACATAAGAAAATCAGCCGCAAGTCAACGCTTTCATTTCCTGCGGTAATGTCGCCGTTTTTGTTCTGGAGCGATTCGCTTGCAGTGCACGGCTCTGACGCTGACTACAGGAAGTCTTCTGATACGACCGAATCACGCAGGCATTATATTGATTTAGACGCTTATGCTGAATTTACCGCTAACGGCAGGATTTCGCAGACGCTGGATTCTCTTTATGCGATACACGGATGGTACTTCGTGAAAAGCAAGGGTATTGTACCGTTTGCTGTTATTGCTTACACAGATTCTGTCAGGAAGTATTTTCTACAGCGCGATTTCCGGAAGGCAATGCTCAAAGCCGCCGACCTTGGACATTACATTGCCGATATGCATAACCCTTTGCACGTTACGCAGTATTACGACGGAAGATACCCGACTGCATCTGGGATACATTCCCGATATGAAACAACGCTGATTAACCGCGACTCTGCGCAAATAATTTACGGCGGCGAGACGGTGACGCATATTTCCGGAATTAATGACTACGTTTTCAATAAACTTTATTATAATTATGCTTACGTTGATTCGGTTTTCCGCGCCGACAGTCTCGCATATATTGCCTCGGGCGGCTCATTCAATAACACTTATTATCTGAATCTCTGGGAACAATCGAAATACTTTACGATTTTAATGTTCAAAAACGCTTCAAAAATGCTCGCGGAGCTTATTTACACGGCATGGGTTGATGCGGGAAGTCCTATTCCGGTATGGGTTAATAACAACACTTCACATACTGCGGACAATTTCGAATTATCTCAGAATTTCCCGAACCCTTTCAATCCCGATACATATATAAAGTATCATATTCCCGGGGGCAGAGGGACAACTTTTGTATCGCTTAAAGTATATGATATGCTCGGCAAAGAAATATCTGCACTTGTCAACGGAGAGCAGAAGCCCGGGAATTATGTAATACGGTTTAATGCCGGAACAGATGTTAACAGCGGAACATATTTCTACAGGCTTACAACGGACTCTTACAGCGAAACGAAGCGGATGGTAGTGCTCAAATAAAAAAAACAGGCGATAACCACAGATGCAAAAAGGAAACCCCTACAGGGTTTTGAGGTTGATTGACAAAGTACTATTAACAGGTAACGCCTACGGCGTTAAAGAGCATAAAACGATTTTGTCTTCTCCTAATTTAGTAGTTATAGAATATTCAGGAGCATAAGAAAAGTAAATATACTCCCGGTAAATTGACTTTTTTGTTTTGCCTGTAATAATTAACCTCCGTAAATCATTAAATTAAAACTCAAGCCATGTCAAACAGAAGAGATTTCATTAAATTCTCGTCATTACTCGCGGCGTTTTTTCCATTCACAAAATCAATAGCTTCAAATTCAATATTTTCCGTTGCTCCGAAATCAACATCAGCCGCAAAACCCCTCGTCATTTCCACATGGAATTTCGGTATTCCCGCTAATGAAACAGCATGGAATGTGCTGTTGATGGGAGGACGTGCGCTTGACGCAGTTGAAGCCGGTGTGCGGATTCCCGAAGGCGATCCGAATGTACGCTCGGTTGGATACGGCGGTCTTCCGGACAGGGACGGAAAAGTGACTCTTGATGCATGTATAATGGATGAGAATGCGAACTGCGGCGCGGTTGCATTCATAGAAAACATTATGCATCCGATTTCCGTAGCGCGGATGGTAATGGAAAAAACTCCGCATGTTTTGATTGTCGGCGAAGGCGCACAGGAGTTCGCGCTTGCTAACGGTTTTAAGAAAGAGAACCTGCTTACCCCCGAATCGGAAAAAGACTGGAAGGAATGGCTGAAGAAATCGGAATACAAACCATGGAACTCGAAGGAATTCCACGATACAATCGGCATGATCGCTCTCGACTCGGCGGGTAATGTTTCGGGTGCATGTACGACGAGCGGGCTTAGTTATAAGATGCACGGAAGAGTAGGGGACTCTCCGATAATCGGCGCCGGATTGTTTGTTGATAATGAAGTCGGTGCCGCTACTTCAACCGGTGTGGGTGAGGAAGTTATACGAATCGCCGGCAGTCACACGGTTGTTGAACTGATGCGCCAGGGATATTCCCCGGAAGAATCATGCAAAAAAACTCTTGAGCGTGTTATAAGAAATAAAAAAGGCAAGGTATCGGATATACAGGTCGGATTTCTGGCAATTAATAAACAGGGGGAATACGGCGCGTATGCGATTAACAAAGGATTCCAGTATGCAGTATATTCGAACGATGAAAAGAATATACTGAAAGACGCAAAAAGCTTTAACTAATTATTAACTCAAATTTATTTAAGTGAGAAAAATAATACGCTTCATTCTGAACGATGAAATTGTTGAAACGCAGGCTCATCCTGCGCTGACGCTCCTCGATTTCATCAGGAGGCAAAAACATCTTACGGGTACTAAAGAAGGATGCCGTGAAGGCGACTGCGGAGCATGCAGTGTAATCTTAGGCGAGTCGAACGGGTCTTACATAAGATATAAAGCTGTAAACTCATGCCTTTTCCCAATCGGAGATGCTGACGGAAAACATGTGGTAACAATAGAGGGAATTAATATTGACGGCGCAGAACTTTTTTTAACACCGTTCCAGCAGGCTTTATTAAATGAAGGCGGAACGCAATGCGGATTCTGTACACCCGGATTCGTTGTATCGTTTGCCGCTTATCTTTTATCGGCGGATAAATTTATTTACGCAGATGCAATTGATTCAATGACGGGTAACCTCTGCCGATGCACGGGACATACCGGCATACGCCGCTCGGCTGAAATAGTGATAGATTATATTAACAGGAACTGGGATAAAACAACTTTTCACCGCGCCGAATCGCTCGTAAATCTTAATTTACTTCCCTCATACTTCACTGCCGTACCGGAAAAGCTTTCAAAACTTATCATAGAAAATGAGGAGATATGCGCAGAGGAAAAGAAGAGCTGTTTGCAACGGGAAAACGACATTATCAAACCGGGCATTGCTTTAGCAGAGTCAGGCGATATGTTGGTCGCAGAGAGCCCGAAGAACTTTTTTCAGCCGAAGGAAGAACTTTTTTGGATATCGGGCGGTACGGATATTTTTGTGCAGAAAGGCGATGAACTGATTTACCGTGATGTAAATTTATTATCCTCGGTCTTAGCCGAGCCGGTGATTGAAATTGACGGAAGCGCATGTAAGATAAGCGCGAATACGACAGTAGCCGACCTTGAAAATTCATCATTGTTCAATCAGATTCTCCCGCAGTTCAGGGAAATAGCTCGGCTTTTCGGTTCACAACAGATCCGCAACCGCGCCACGATAGGCGGAAACATTAATAACGCTTCCCCAATCGGCGATATGACAATCTTTTTTCTTGCGATGAATGCGAAGATTATACTTGGGACAGGAAATAAGTGGAGGGAAATATTACTGAAAGAATATTTCAAAGGATACAAGACTCTCGACCGCAATCCGGGTGAAATAATGAAATCTCTGTTCTTCCGTTTACCGCATAAAAGAGCAAAAATAAGTTTTGAAAAAGTATGCCGGAGAACATATCTTGATATTGCCAGCGTAAACAGCGCGATGTATCTGCTGACGGACAACGATATAATCAGCACTATACATTTATCATCGGGCGCAACCGGACCGGTACCTATGTACCTGAAGAGCACATGCGAATATCTCACCGGCAAAGCAGTATCTTATAATACAATAAAAGAAGCGGCGCGGATTGCGGACGGCGAGATATCGCCTATAAGCGATATCCGCGGCTCGGCTGAATACAAAAGAATATTGTTGCGCCAGCTTTTATTCGCGCATTTTCTCAAATTCTTCCCTGAAAAGATTAACGCGGAGGAGTTAGTATGAAAGAAAACGAATTGAAAAATCAGGATTCAATCCGCCACGTACGCGGAGAGTCGTTATTCCTCGATGATTTCAGCGTACCGGAGGGCACACTTCATGCGGCTGTATTTGCCTCGCCCGAATCTCATGGAATTATACGCGGGCTTGATATTACCGGGGCGCTTGCGCATAAAGGTGTAAAAGCAATTTTCACTTATAAGGATATACCGGGAGTTAATCAGATTGGCGGTATAATAAAAGACGAAGAACTGCTTGCAGTTGAAAAAGTTGAATTTACCGGTCAGCCCGTAGCAGTTGTAATTGCCGAATCTCCAGAATGTGCGCGCGAGGCGAGAAAAAAAATTAAGATAGACATTGAAAAACTTGAAGCGATAACCGAAGCCAGAGATGCATTTGCTAAAGGAAGTTTTATCACATCTCCGCAGATATTTGCCTGCGGGGATACAGAAGACGCATTTACAAAATGTGATGTTGTGATTGAAGGCACTGCTGAATCGGGCGGGCAGGAGCATTTATATCTTGAGACGCAGGCGGCGCTGGCTCTGCCGGCTGAAGGCGGAAACCTTAAAATAATCTCATCCACTCAGAATCCGACCGCAATACAGCGCATAACGGCGGGCGTACTCGGAATATCATATAATAAAATTGAATCGGAAGTCCTGCGCCTCGGCGGCGGCTTCGGAGGTAAGGAGGATCAGGCGACTCCATGGGCTGTGCTGGCGGGGCTTGCATGTTACCATCTCCGTAAACCCGTAAAACTTGTCCTTAACCGTCACGATGATATGTATATGACGGGTAAGCGTCACCCGTATTCATCTGATTATAAACTCGGATTTTCGAAGGAAGGAAAACTGATTGCTTACGAAGTAAGTTTTTACCAGAACTCAGGCGCGGCGGCTGACCTTTCGACAGCCATACTCGAGCGCTCTCTTTCTCATTGCACTAATACATATTTTATACCAAACGTAAAAGCGACGGGATACTGCTGTAAAACGAATCTGCCGCCCAATACGGCATTCCGCGGATTCGGGGGACCGCAGGGGATGTTTGTGCTTGAATCTGCTATACATAAAGCCGCAAAAAGGCTGGGTGTTCCTCCGCACGTAATTCAGAGTCTGAATTTACTTAAAGAAGGAGATGCTTTCCCGTACGGACAGAAAACCGGGAACTGCAATGCGGATAAATGCTGGAACCGCGCAGTTGAAAAATATAATCTTCAGCATATTGCAGAAGAGGTCAGCAGTTACAACACAACAAACAAACTTTATAAAAAAGGTTACGCTGTAATGCCGATTTGTTTCGGAATATCATTCACGCAGACTGCTCTCAATCAGGCAGGCGCACTTGTTCATATATACACGGACGGCTCTGTAAGCGTCAGCACGGGAGCAGTCGAGATGGGACAGGGAGTTAATATGAAGCTGAGACAGGTAGCGGCGGAAATATTTTCAATAAACGCGGACCTTGTTAAAAGCGAAACTACAAATACGACAAGGGTTGCCAACACATCGGCAACTGCGGCATCAACCGGCGCAGACCTGAACGGAAAAGCTGTTGAACAGGCATGCAGGAATCTGTATTCACGGTTAATGATTTTCGCATCACAGCAATTGAGCGCTGAAGTCAGTTCGCTCGAACTGAAAGACGAAAGAATATACAGTGCAGGAAAGCCGACCGAACTTACATGGAGTGAACTTATCACACGTGCTTACTGGAGCCGCATTGACATGACTTCGCATGAATATTACGCCGCGCCGGGAGTATTTTTCGACCGTGTTACGGGCAAGGGCAACCCTTTCGCATATCACGTTTACGGAACGGCGATAATAGAAGCACTTGTTGACTGCCTGCGGGGGACTTATAAAATCGAATCCGTGAAAATGATACACGATTTCGGTTTGAGTTTCAATAACGTAATTGATAAAAGTCAGGCAGAAGGAGCGCTGATGCAGGGGCTCGGCTGGATGACAATGGAAGAAATCATTTACAATTCCGAAGGCAGGCTGATGACGAACTCCCTTTCGGCATATAAAGTACCGGATATAAATTTCACGCCTGATGAAATTGACATAGAATTCCTGAGCGATTCAGTTAACCCGCAGGGTATATTCAATTCAAAGGCAATCGGAGAGCCGCCGCTTATGTACGGTATCGGCGCATATTTTGCGATACGCAACGCTATGCAGGCATATCGTCCGGAAGCGGATTTTGATTATACGGCGCCGATAACTCCCGAAAGAGTATTATTAAATCTTTATAAAAAAGCGGAGGCATTGAAGTGAACAGCGTATCATTCTGGCAGTTTCTTGAAGACACTCTTAAAGCGAAGCGGCGTGTACTGCTGACTATTGTTATAGAAGCGAGCGGCTCTTCGCCGGGAAGACAGGGATTTAAAATGGCAGTTGCTGGTGACGGAAAAATTGCCGGAACGGTCGGCGGCGGAATAATGGAGAATAATATAATAAACGAATCAAAGGCGCTTTTAAAAAAGAACCAGGCGCCGGTATATTACAAGAGATATAAGCACATTCCGGAAGTGAAAGATAATTCAGGAATGGTATGCTCAGGCGAGCAGATTATAGCATTCATTCCGCTGGCGCAGAGCGACCTGCCGGAAATAAGCCGCGCGCTCAAAGCCGTCAAAGAAAACAAACCGCATGAATTTATGATAAAGTCTGACGAATTTATATATTCCGAGCCGCTTGGGATTCGGGAGAGGGTATATATATTCGGAGGCGGACATGTCGGGCTTGCATTATCCAAGGCTATGAGGTTCGTTGGTTTTCATGTTGTAGTAATTGACAGCCGCGCCGAAGTTGCCACGCTGAAAGAAAATTCTTATGCACACGAAATAATCATAGACGATTTCAGTAAGTGCGTAAGGCATGCAAAAGAGGGAGACAGGTCATATATAGTGATTGTGACTCCAGGTCATCGCGACGATAAAACCGTTTTACTGCAGGCGCTGAAAAAGAAAGTGAAATATATCGGATTAATGGGCAGCAAATCGAAAGTGAAAAGATTATTCAGTGAGCTGATAAAAGAGGGCGTGCTGAAATCCGCACTGAGCAAGGTTCACTCGCCTATAGGTGTGCAGATATCGAGCAAGACACCCGAAGAAATAGCCGTATCAATCGCGGCTGAGATAATCGGAGTGAAGAACGGCGAACCGGGGAAAAAAACGCATTGACTCACTCTTAGGTTATCTTATTTATGAGTAAATGCGTCCTTTCAGAATTCAATCCGTTATTTATTTGTACGGACAGTTTAAGCTTATCCCGGCATTTATCTTATTAGCAACATTCGCTTTGTTTCGCTGAAGGCGTCAGTGGTTAATCTATAGAAATACGCGCCGCTGGCGAATTTTGATGCGTTGAACTCTGTTGTGTAATATCCTGCCGAGCGGAACTCGTTATTAAAGAGTTTCGAAACTTCCCTTCCGGTTACGTCATATACAACCAATGTAACTTTGCTGTCAACCGGTAATTCAAAATCTATTTTTGTAACGGGATTAAACGGATTGGGGTAGTTCTGATTCAATGTAAATTTTTTCGGTACACCAATTACGACTTCTCCGTTGAGTTGGAAGTATTCATAATTTCCGTTATAATCTATCTGTTTCAGGCGGTATTTGTAATTACCGGACTCTAAATGACTGTCTACGTAATTATAGGTATGCCGGACGCCGGTGCTGCCTTTTCCTGTGACAAAGCCGATTTTTGTCCATTGATTATTATTTATTTTTCGTTCGATATCAAAACCTGAATTATTTATTTCATTTGCAGTAGTCCAAAATAAAGTAACATCATTGTTAGTAATTGAGTGTTGGAAATTAATCAGCTCAACAGGCAGTGTTGAGTCATACCAGCGCGCAATATAATAGGAAATATTTATGTCTGCCGTAGTAAAATCGCCGCCCGCATATAAATATTCCCCAATGATTGAAAGTGCATTTACTATGGTATTCATACCTGTTCCAAGTGCTAACCAAGAGGTGCCGTTCCAATTTGATATATAATTTACAGTATTTCCGCCTGCTGTAGTAAAATTGCCGCCAGCATATAAATTGGCTCCTATGGCTGAAATGGCATAAACAGCGCTACTCATCCCTGCTCCGAGTATTGACCATGAGCCGCTACTCCACTTGGCTATGCGATTTGCTGAAACTCCGCCTGCCGTTGTAAAAGTGCCGCCAGCATATAAATCTGACCCACTGACTGCAAGGGCATAAACAGTATTATTCATCCCTGTTCCGAGTGCGGACCATGAGCCGCTGCTCCATTTGGCTATGCGATTTGTATTTGAAACCCCTCCTGCTGATGTAAAAGTGCCACCCGCATATAAATCTGTCCCAATAACTGCAAGGGCAAGAACTGAGTTACCCACCATCCCTGTTCCGAGATTTGACCATGAGCCGTTCCATTTGGCTATGCGATTTGCTTCTACTCCGCCTGCTATAGTAAACAAACCGCCAGCATATAAATCTGACCCACTGACTGTAAGGGCATAAACATAACCATCCATTCCTGTTCCGAGTGCTGACCATGAGGATGTCAAACTGTTCCATTTGGCTATTCTGTTTACAGTAACTCCGCCTGCTGTAGTAAACCAACCTCCTGCATATAAATCTGTATTAATGACTGCAAGTGCCCACACACTATTATTCATCCCTGTTCCGAGTGCTGACCATGTAGTACCGTTCCATTTGGCAATGTAATTTGCTGAAACTTGTCCTG
>Ga0247841_10010560_pt1 | contig 12551 bp, 14 predicted proteins | sample LaCruzMarch2015__2_FD_192410 | JGI IMG/M metagenome (GOLD analysis project Ga0247841, IMG submission 192410) | Freshwater microbial communities from meromictic Lake La Cruz, Castile-La Mancha, Spain - LaCruzMarch2015_18m | ecosystem: Environmental > Aquatic > Freshwater > Lake | place: Spain... | reverse complement strand
TTCTCGACTGCAGCCACCCGTAGGTGTATGGGCCGTGTCTCAGTCCCATCGGTGGGGGTCAGCCTCTCAGCTCCCCTAAGCGTCATAGCCTTGGTGGTCCATTACACCGCCAACTAGCTGATACTTCACAGGCCTTTCCCTAAGCGAAAAACTTTACTCCGGAGAGACTATCGTGTATTAGCTCACCTTTCGGTGAGTTGTTCACGACTTAGGGGGAAGTTCCTATGTATTACTACCTCGTTCGCCACTAACTTTAAACGACCTTTGAATTGATATAATCGCATCTCGGGAAAAATAAAGTCCGTTCGACTTGCATGCCTTATCCACGCCGCCAGCGTTCATCCTGAGCTAGGATCAAACTCTACTTAAAAAATAGAACGGAACAAAAGAAAAAATACTTTTGTTACATTTACTGGTTTTCGTTCCACTCACGTGAGTGGAATATATCTCGCACCTGCGAGATTTTATTTCGTATTCGTACGAAATAACTTGCTTGATTTATGATTTGTCCTCACAACAACCTCGTCTTTTAAAAAAGTAGTTATGAGAACTAATACCTATTTAAATTTCAAAGAAATTAAAACAGTCCGATATAAAACAGACTGTGAAATCCATTATATACATATAAGAAAAGAAGTCAACCCCCATAACAACAAACATGAGGATAAATAAAACCCTTTAATATAAGGGGTTTTATTTATTTAAAGTTGTGCCCCGTGAGGGAATACCTGGGTTCATCGGTCACAAGTATTTTTCTATTGAAAAATCTCGCGACCCCGCCTCGCGCCGTCGCGCTCCGGCTTTCGATTTTCTAAGATATGAATCCTTTCATATCTTAGAATCACAATAAAAAAAATACGACTTACATCGTATTTTTTTTATTGTGCCCCGTGAGGGAATCGAACCCCCGACCATCTCCTTAAGAGGGAGCTGCTCTACCAGCTGAGCTAACAGGGCTTATTTATTTTTTAAATTAAATTAACAGCTAAAAATTAAAACTCTTATACTATATTATTTTCTTAATAATTTTACAAGTTCGTCCATCAATTTTTTAATAGAATTATCATCATATAAAGACAAAGTAAAAACTGGTTTACCTATCTTTATAAATTCTTTTTTAATTTTTTCAATCTTTTTTTGATCTTCTATTAAATCAGTTTTTGTTAAAATAATTATTTCTTCTTTTTCAAGAAGACTTTCATCATAAATTCCTAATTCTTTACGAATCTGTTTATAAACTTTTATTGGCTCACTATTATCAAGAGAAACCAGATGGGCTAACATTTTAGTTCTTTTAATGTGTTTCAAGAATTTAATTCCTAATCCTTTGCCATCTGAAGCTCCTTCAATAAGACCGGGAATATCCGCTATAGTAAAACCAAAAAAATCTCCTAAATTTGGATCAAGGGTCGTAAATTGATAACTACCTATTTTTGCTCCCGCATTTGTAATTGAATTTAAAAGTGAAGATTTCCCTGCGTTTGGTAATCCAACTAATCCAACATCAGCAAAAAGTTCAAGCTCTATCTTAAAATTTCCATTTTCCCCAATTTTACCTTTTGTCGCTTTTTCAGGAGTTGTATTAATAGAACTTTTAAATTGTTCATTACCATATCCCCCAACTCCACCTTTCAACAATAATTCTTTTTGGCCTCTATTATCCAATGAAACACTTCCTCCACTTTCTATATTTGTAATAATAGACCCAACAGGTAATTCAATTATTAAATCTTTCCCATCTTTACCGTGACGGCTACCTCCTGCCCCATCAAAACCATTCTCTGCTTCAAATTGTTTTTTGTGTTTATATTTCGAAAGTAAATGAATGTCTGAAACTGCAACTGCATATACATCTCCCCCTCGCCCCCCATCTCCACCATTAGGACCTCCTTTATCGATGAACTTCTCACGACGCCAACGAACAACCCCGTCTCCGCCGTGGCCAGCTTTAGCATAAAATTTTATTTCATCGATGAACATATAAATTAATATTAGTGCGTAGGCATATATAACTTACGCTAATAATGCTTTTTGAGCAAGTTTAATTGCACTTTCTTTTAACCCTGTATTTAAATAAAAACCATTTTGATGACAAAATATAATATCAGAAACACCAGTAATTTCTTTTAATTTTTCATCTCCATTAGTAAAACCTCTCCATTCTTCTGGAAAAAGTTTTCTACTTTCCATTGTTTCTGGAGATTTTCTTATTGCTTCTACTTTCCATGAATTATTTTTTATACCTGGGTATACTAAATAAATAGGTTCGGGTAATTTAGACAGTGTATTCTGTAAAAGATATCTAGGAAAATCATTTTCTGTTACCACTATTCTTTTGTCTTCTGATTCATTGTAAGAGCACATGAGAGAATTAATTCCATCTATGTCATCTTTTGCAATTTTAATTTCTCTTTTTAATAAATCAATAACTTTCTCAACTTGTTTTTTAAAAATTTTATTAATATTATTATTTTTTTCTTTCCATGTTGGAGTCACAGATAAGAATATTGATTCAACTCCATAGGGATAGATATCTTTTACTTTGGGTATTATAATATCAAAACCTTCATCTCGAGCATCTATGGGCTGAACAATTTTTTTATCAATATATTCTGCTACTTCTTTATTTTTACAAATTTGTTCGCCATACTTTTTCCACACAAGGCCAAAAGATGCATAAGGTATACCATTTTCACGTACCCCTCCTCCACCTTTTTGATGATGATCAAATTTATTATTCTCAGGATCATTTTCTCCGCCAACATCATAAATATAATAACCCGTTTTTATTACTTCTGGATCACGAGTACGAATAATTTTTATATTCCCATTATTTAATATTGAGAGCGTCGCAGTTGCAAATAAATCATCTGCATGAAAAGTACCATTATGCGTTATACATACTTTCTTTTTTTTAAAGATTTTATTTAAAAATGACATATTTTTTATTCATATTTACTATTTATACCTCCTATCTCAAACAATTCTATAATAAAAGCAATAATTTTCTCTAGTATAAAAAACATTAAAAAGAATATTAATATTATACCAACAAATTTACGAATATCATTACTAATAGATAAAGCTGTGTAACTAAAAAAATAACCAAGTGAAAGCATAGTTATCGCCCAAACAAGCAAAGAACTAATCTCTGCTTTTATAAAAGTTTTTATATCGATTTTACGATAACCAGCAAAAATAAGAGCAAACCAATATATTCCAAGAATTAAAAACCTTGATAAAAAAAGAGACAAGAATGGTTTCTTTATAAAATTAGGTAAAAAATAATTTATACGATTTTCTGTTTTTGAAACAATTCTTTTGTCTGAATGATTTTTTTGTAAATAATAACCTAAACTATATCCTATAACTGATTTTATTCCTCCTCCTGCAAAAGTCGCAAGAAAAGCTAAATAAATATTTATGGATCCTAAATGAGCTAGAATTCCTGCAATTATTACAGCAATTTCTCCTTCTATTATAACCCCTAAAATAATTAGGATATAAATTATTTCTGCATGAGATGCCGCAAAATGCTTAATATAAGTAATAGATAACATAATTATTAAAGATCAAAATGAAATACCTTTTTTAGTATCCAGTTGATTACTGAAACAAGCAGAGCCCCGACAAAAGCTGCAGTATAAGTAGTGACATTAAATCCATCAATCAAAGTTCCTAAATACCAAAATAAAATACCATTAATAACAAGTGAAAATAATCCCAGAGTTAAAATATTAATAGGAAGAGTTAAAATATTAATAATTGGTTTAATTATCATATTAAATAAAGTCAGACAAGCTCCAACAATAAGAGAAACCCAAATAGGATCAACAGAAATTCCAGAAATTATAAAAGTAGTAGCAAAAACTGCAAGAGAAATGAGTATCCAATGTAAAATAATTTTCATGTTTAATCCAATAAAATCATATCGAGTAAATCGACTAGATAATAATTATATAAATAAACGATCGACGACTTCTTTAACTAAACTTCCATCCGCTTTCCCTTTTAAATCTTTCATAATAGAAGCCATAAACATTCCCTTTTTAGTTAAATCTTTAACAGTAAGTTCTGATATTTTATTTTTAACAATTTCTTCTATCTCACTCTCTTCCATAAGTTTAGGTAAAAACTCTTCTAAGATTTTAAGTTGGTCTTCTTCTATGTCTACCAAATCAATTCTTCCTCCTTTTTTAAATTGCTCAATAGAATCTTTTCTTTGTTTTGAAGCCCTTGTAATAACTTTAATAGACTCTTCATCTGTGAGCATATCCTGTGGAGTCCTAGCTGTAGCTACGAGTTCATTCGTAAAAGCAGTAACTAACCCTCTCATTACCTCAAGGCGAACTTTGTCTCCACTCTTCATTGATTCCTTTATATTGTTTTTAATTTGTTCATGCAATGTCATATATATATTGTAGCAAAATTAAATACTATTTGCCAAACATCTTTTTTTTCTAATTAAAATAATAATTGCAACAACAGAATTTATAATAAATATATAAAGAGGATAAGAAAGAAGGACAATATTAAAACTACCAACAGCAAAAACTCCAAATAATCCTCCGGCTCCACACATTGCCCAGCCAACCCAATTTTCTGTCTCTGGGTTTTTCCATGTTTTTATTATTGTCAGATTTGCTCCAATAAGATCTATTATGATTATTAAAAATAAAGCAAAGGCTGCTTCTTTGGTAAGGTACCAAATAATAAGACTCACCCCCGCTCCTATTAAAGATAAAATATCTATTTTTCTAAAACCTCCAACTCCATATTTTATAGAAAAGAGAAAGACTATAATTATAGTCATGGCATCCCCCGCGGTTAGAAGTAATGACCAAGTAGCTCCTTCAGCTAATTGAGAAAAAAGGGCAATAAAAACAAGAATTGTCCAGATTAACCAAGTCATTCTTTGGGGTTTAGTGTTCCCCTTTAAAATACTTCGAACATATGGAATTACTGAGAGCATAAACAGTACTCCTGAAGTGTATCCTAAAAATTCAAACATATAAACATAATTATATATAATTTATAGTAAAAATCAAAAATATGTTAAAATATAATTATGAAAAAAATTATATTTTTAGACACTGAAACAACGGGGAATGAACCTAAAAAAGATTTTCTTTGTCAATTAGCATATAAAACTGATAATGAAACTTTTTGTGAATTGTATAAACCTCCTATTCCTATTCCGCCTGAAGCAAGCGCTGTTACTCATATAACAAACAAGCACGTTATAAATAAACCAGCGTTCAAAGATAGTCCTGAATATAAAAAAATAAAATCTCTTTTAGAAGATGAAAATTCTGTTATGGTTGCTCATAATAATAAATTTGATTTTGAAATATTAAAAAATGAAGATATTATTCCTGCAAATACTATTTGTACCCTTCGAGTAGCACGTGCTCTTGATAAAAACAATGTTATTCCACAATATCGATTACAATTTCTTAGATATTATTTAGATATAGAAATCGAAGCAACTGCTCATGACGCACTAGGTGATGTTTTAGTTCTTGAAAAACTTTTTGAAAGACTTTTAGATAAGATAATGAAAGAGGATGGCGTAAATGAAGTGGAGGCTCTCGAAAAAATGATAGAAATATCTTCAAGGCCTTCGCTTATGAATATGTTTAATTTTGGCAAATATAACGGAAAAACGGTTGAAGAAGTTTCTAAAATTGATCGTGGTTATTTAGATTGGATGCTTAACCAAAAAGAACAAAATAATTCAGAAAATGAGGAGGATTGGATTTATACACTCAAATATTATTTAGGAAAATTAGTGTAATGGGTAAAAAATAAAATGTGATAGAATAAAATTATGGAAACTTTAATTATAATTCTTCTTATTATTATAATAGTCAGCTTAATCGCTGGAATATTTTTAATTACAAGAAAAAAACCAGAACAAAAAACAGATAACTCTGTTCAACTTTTACTTAATCAAATAAATGAACTTTCTAGGAATATTGATAATAAACTTGGTGAATCTCAAAAAGAAATAAATCAAACTATGCGTTATCAATCAAGCGAAACTTCACGAATTGTCGCTGATATAACAGAAAAAATTACTAGACTTGATGAAACAAATAAACAAGTTGTTTCTTTTGCCGATCAATTAAAAAATTTACAAGATATACTTAAAAACCCTAAACAAAGAGGAATTCTGGGTGAATATTATTTAGAAACATATTAAAAAATACAATGCCCCCAGGAAGTTACCAAATGCAGTATGCATTTCCTGATGGTAATATTGTCGATGCTGTTGTTTTTGTAAAAGATAAGATTATTCCAATTGATTCAAAATTCTCACTTGAAAATTATAACCGTATATCAGAAACAAATGATAAGACAGAAAAAGAACGATTAGAAAAAGTTTTCGTAAATGATTTAAAAAATAGAATAACTGAAACCTCAAAATATATCCAACCAAAAGAAAATACAATGGATTTTGCATTTATGTTTATCCCCCATGAAGCTATATATTATGATTTACTTATTAATAAAATTGGGGCAATAAGTGAAGATACTGAGAATCTAATTCAAAGAGCTGCAAGTAAATATAAAGTTATTATTGTTTCCCCTACTTCATTCCTTGCTTATCTACAAACAGTCCTTCAGGGGTTAAAAGCTATGCAAATCGAAGAAGGAGCCAAGGATATTATTAAAAGAGTTGGAGAATTAGGAACCCACTTAAAAGTATATGATGAACTTCATCAAAAATTAGGTCAATCTCTTACTACAACTGTAAATCATTTTAATAAATCAAATAATGAGTTTAGAAAAATCGATAAAGATGTAATGAGGATAACCGGAGAAACTGTTGGGATTGAAACTATAACCATAGAAAAACCTCAGGAACAAAATTAATTAAATTATCTTATTTTATAAAAATATTAAAAAATAAAAGCTCTCAAATAAATGAGAGCTTTTATAAAAAATAATTTATTTTTTCTTTGTTATTACTTTTTTGGCTATTACTTTTTTTGCAGCAACTTTAATTGGAGCAACCTTCTTAACAACTATTACTTTTTTCGTTTCTACTTTTTTAGGTAAAACAACTGGGATAGATTTTGCTACTGGTTTTGATTCAACTTTATTAGAAACAAGTTTTTCTACATTACTAATCAAACGATCTATTTTAACATTCATATCATTCAATTGTTTTTTTATATCATCTTGAGATGAAACTGGTTTTGAAAAAGAAGATGATTTATTATCAAATTCTCTTCTTGGAGCACGATCTTGGTTATCTCTTTTACCACTAAAACAATCATTACAATATACTGGCTTATCACCAGATGGACGAAAAGGAACTTCGCAACTCTTGTGACATTCATCACAAACTGCTTTGTGCATTGAAACTTCTCCTCTATCTCCTCCACGATTACCACCAAAATTTGGTCTTCCTCCTCCGTTACCACCTCTAAAACCTCCACCTCTATTGCCTCCACCTTGAAAATTTCCCATAAAATATTTTATTTATTTTACTTGCTTGATAAAACAAGTTATTATGATTATTAATAAATACTATACTTTTTATACTTAAAACACAAGGATAATATAAAATCCCCCTTCTTTTGTTGGGGGATTTTATATTTTGAGATTTAAGCAGATGCTTCTTCTTGAACACTTTTTTCAACAGGAGCTGCTTCTTCTGTTTCAGTTACTTCTTCTGCTCCACTTACTTCTACTTCTGTTTTTGTTTCTTCATCCATATAAATAATTTAATTAAACTATACTAAAACGACTGTTAAAGTATACTATAGATATAGTATATCTGCTAATTAATAAAAAAATTCATTGACAAAAATATGACAAATTGTAAGATAAAAGAAAAAAATATTTTAAAAAATTAAAAATATGGCAGGAATAGAATTTTTTCCTATTGGCCCAAAAACCAATATCATTGTAAAAAACCTTGATGATTGTAATAAAAAAATATTTGGGTCATTATTGGAAGTAGAAATAATGGAAGTTATACCTGTTCGTCAGTTCTGGTTTGATGAAATAAATGAAAAAAAATTTCCCAAATTAGCTCCAATTAATGATCAATATTTCTACCAATTTACAGCCCAACAAGCAATCGATTCTCTCAAGAAAATAGACCGGCAAATAGGAATATGGGGGTTGGTTGATTCAGGAACTAAAGTTTATCTCAATGCTTCTGCATGTGAAGAAGTATAATAAATACATAAAGAGCATTTCTATTTTTGAAATGCTTTTTATTTTTACAGCTTGGGGACAGGGACCGTGAGTACATTCCCGTTTTATTAAATGGTAATCCATTTGTTTAAAACGCAATACTTTAGTGCTTTTCGAATATTACAGATTCTGTACACCCTTCGTATCTCTGGCAGGGATCGCGAGTACGCTTTTCGAATCTTACAGATTCTGTGCACCCTTCGTATCGTACTCGCATTAGCTCCGTGCGATATACTCAGGGTCTTCGAATCCCTGGCGAAAATGCGTAATCGCATTTTCTTCCCCCACGCAAAATAATCTTGATGAACAAGATTATTATTTTGCTTGGGGACAGGGATTCGAACCCCAATTAATGGCTTCAAAGGCCACTGTCCTACCATTAGACGATCCCCAAATATTTAAACACTTATAGGATACCTTAAATATAGTTATTTTTCAACTATCTAAATATAATAAAAATTATGTTATAATATATTTATGCAAACAAATTCAATAGAAAAGTATTTTTTATTTATATTATTACTAATAACAATAATATTAACTCTTATAATTTTTTACCCATTTTTAACTATTTTTATATTATCAGCGGCTTTTGCTGTTGTGCTTAACCCTATTTATTTATTTATAAAAAATAAACTAGTTAAAAATATATCTTGGCTTGCTTCTGTTATTACAATAATTTTATTTATTTTATGTTTATGCATACCTTTATTTTTTGTTGGTAAGGCTGTTTTTAATCAAACACAAAACATGTATTATAATATAGTTAGTTTTGGAAACTCTAATCACATAGTCGAATCAATCAATTCTTCAATAAATCATCTATTACCAGCTGGATTTAATTTTGATATTCATTCAAAAACAACAGAATTAATTTCATCTTTAACTGGAAATTTGGCAAACTTATTCACCTCGACATTAAATTCTATTTTAATGTTTACTATTATGATACTTGCTCTTTTTTATTTATTGAAAGATGGAGAAAAATGGAAGAAAGGATTTATTAATATTTTTCCACTTAAAGACGAAGACACAAATGAAATTTTAATAAATCTTAAAAATTCAATAAACAGAATTTTTAAAGGATCTTTTATAATTGCTATTGCTCAAGGAATTCTGGCTTGGGTTGGTTTTGTAATTTTTGGAGTTCCTAATCCTATTATTTGGGCTGTTGTAGCTGGTATTGCTTCTTTTGTTCCAACAATAGGAACGTCTATCGTTTCAATTCCCGCTATATTATTTTTATTCTTTACTGGAATGCAATTACAAGCATTAGGCCTTCTTGCTTGGTCAATAATACTAATAGGAACAATAGATAATTTATTAAATCCATACATCCTTTCAAGAGATACTGATATCCCATCTCTATTTATTTTATTTTCTATTTTAGGAGGAGTTTCTTTTTTTGGCCCACTTGGAATTCTTGTTGGCCCACTTATTTTAAGTTTATTATATAGCTTAATTTCTATCTATAAAAAAGGATTAAAAAATTAAATAATATATACTATTATACGGAGATTCCTGCAATGTAACCTGTTGTCCAACAAATTTGAAGAGAATAACCCCCAGAGTTACGATCTAAATGTATTAAATCTCCGGTAATATATAAATTTTTAAATAATTTTGAGCGCATAGTTTTTGTCTCTATCTCAGAGAGAATAACTCCCCCATTAGTTATAACAGATCTATCGTGCCCCATTAATCCTTCAACTGTCATAGAAAGATTTTTTAATAAATCTACAATTTTTCTTCTTTCTTCTTTTTTTATACTATGAATTTTTGTTTCTATGTCGATAAAATCTATAATTTCTTCAAAGGCTTTTTGCATACCCTCGGGAACTATTTCTTTTATTATACTTTTTAACATTTTATTTTTATTCAAATCAAATATTTTCACAATTCTTTTTTCTAAATCTCCAATATTTGTATCTGGATAAAGATCGATAGAAGCTGTAACCTCTCCCTTATCAATAAGAGGCATAATATTTTTTGCACTATTTAGAATAAGAGGTCCAGATAAACCAAAATGAGTAAACAATATTTTCCCCTTTTTAGAAAATTGTTTTTGTTTATCTAAATAAAAAGTTATTTTCATAAAAGATAAACTAACCCCTGCAAGACTTTTAACCCAATTATCACTAATCATAAGAGGGACGACATCAGGACTTGGATCAATTACAGAATGCCCAATACTCCTTAGAAATTTAAACCCATCTCCTGTTGAACCTGTTTCTGGATGAGATAACCCCCCAGTAGCAAGAACAAAAGACTTAGCATAAAATTTACCCTTATTTGTTTCAATATCTATTATTTTATTTTCTTCTTTATTTATTTTATTTACAACACAAGAGGTTTCAATAACAACTTTATTATTTATTAATTCTTTATATAAAACATTAAATACATCAATGGCTTTCTCTGTCTTAGGAAAAACACGATTACGAGCCTGAACAACAAGTGGTAAACCACGAGATTCAAAATATTTAAATGTATCTAAAACCCCAAAAATAGAAAATGGTGAATATAAATAAGGGGCACCATCACCATAAACTTTTAATAATTTATGAATATCTGGCTCATTGTTTGTTATGTTGCACCGTCCTCCTCCTGTAATTTTTAATTTTTCTCCAAGAAATTTATTTTTATCAATAATTAAAACTGATAAAGATCGTGATGAAGCAACCGCGGCAGTCATCATTCCAGATGCTCCCCCGCCAATAATTATAACATCCCAAATTTTATTATTTATTTTCTGCATTAAGAATTTTTATTAAAGCAAGCTCAAGAGGCAATTGATTAATTACAGAAAAACGAAGAGCTTGATAAGCTTCAAGTAAAATAGAAAGTGTGTTTGATGAAATATGCTCTGGTTTTGTAGATACTAGTTTAATTAAATAGTTTAAATCCTGTTCATTTATATTATTCTCAATAGATTTTTTGGAGTTTGGAATATATCTAAGAATTAAAGCGTAGCGAAGTCTCGATAGAATCATTTTAATGTAAATACTCATTTCTATATTTTGAGCAACTGCTTTATCTATCGAATAAAAACCTTTTTCAATATTATTTTCTGCTAATGCGTTCAAAAAACTATCAACTAAAGTATTATTTGGAGCTCCAGTTATTTCTTCTATTTCAGACATGCTTATTTCTTTATTTTTTGTAAAAGAAATCACTTTTTGTAGTGTACCTAACGCATCACGAAAAGCTCCATCAGCAAGAAGTGCAATAAGCAGAGCTCCCCCTTCTTCTAATTTATATCCTTCTTTTTTTGCAACATTAGTAATAACTTTTGCCAAAATAACATCATTGGGTTTCTTAAAAACAAAACTCTGGCAACGAGATACAATTGTTTCTGGAACTTTCTCCAATTCTGTTGTCGCAAGAATAAATATAACATGCTCTGGCGGCTCTTCTATCGTCTTTAAAAGTGCATTCCAAGCATCTTTGGTAAACATATGAACCTCGTCTAAAATATAAATTTTGTATTTTGAATCAAAAGGTAATGTTCGAACATTTTCTTTAATTTCTCTTATATCATCTATGCCTCTATTACTTGCTGCATCCATTTCATAAATATCATTTATTGATGAACCAAGTTCACGAGCTATAATACGAGCAATAGTAGTCTTTCCGGTACCACGTGGCCCACAAAGAAGATAAGCATGCGCCACTTTCCCTGTTTTTAAACTACCGGAAATAGCTTTAACTATATGATCTTGTCCAATAACCTCATCAAAACTCTCTGGACGATATTTTCTATACAATGCAATATTTGAGTCCTTCATAAACTTGATTATACCCCGTAAAGAAATTTTTATCAAAATTTACAACGAGGCAAGTCAAATTAATACTTTTTAAGAAAATCAAGAACTATTTTCTCAACTTCTTTTGCTTTTTTTGTTTCCATAAGTTTTATGCGCAATTCCTTAGCCCCACTGAAACCATTAACATAAGCTTTAAAATGTTTTTTCATGATAGCAAAATTTCTATGTTTACCAAGCAATTTTTCAAATAATTTTGTATGCTCTAACATAACTTTTAATTTTTTGTAGATAGCTTTCTTTTCCAAGGACTTACCTTCCCCGTCATTTCGCTCCTCCTCAAGGAAAGACCTTTTTCCAGAAAGCTCTCCAAACAACCATGGATTACCAAATATGGCTCTACCCATCATCACTCCGTCACAACCAGTTTCTTTTGCAAGTTCATATCCATGTTTTAAATCCCTAACATCACCATTACCTATAATCATTGTTTTAACTCCCATTTTGTTTCTAATTTCAACAATTTCTTTTATATACTCCCACCTAGCAGGGACTAAGGACATTTCTTTCCTC
>Ga0247841_10010558_pt1 | contig 12554 bp, 14 predicted proteins | sample LaCruzMarch2015__2_FD_192410 | JGI IMG/M metagenome (GOLD analysis project Ga0247841, IMG submission 192410) | Freshwater microbial communities from meromictic Lake La Cruz, Castile-La Mancha, Spain - LaCruzMarch2015_18m | ecosystem: Environmental > Aquatic > Freshwater > Lake | place: Spain... | reverse complement strand
AGGATAAATCAGTTCCATGGGTGAATAAAGTTGCTAATTTTACATCTTCATATAACTACTGTGTTTTGACAGTCGAAGGTAAACGTGTCGGTTTGGACGTATATAGCAATACTGGGCAGGTCATTGACCACATAGACGATCTTAATGCCTTAAAATAGTAGATATGAAACTTTTGCTCTTGCCCGATGAGGGAAGTTCCAATTCTATCCTCTTAGCCTCCAAGTTAGCTGGATAGGAGTTTGTGTAAACTCCCCCTCATCGGGTTTTTTTGTTGACTTTATAGATGACTTTTTGTAGAATATAAGCATTAGAATTTACTGAATTATTAGAACAGAGAATAAAGTAAAAAGGTATTAAGGTGTGGCAAAAAGCATTTGACGACAATGAACTTAGAATGAATCTGTTTTCTATTTATATTTTTATAGAAATCGGTGGAACGGGTGGAGGATGTTTTCGGTATATGTATTCCAGATTTCTAAAAGAATCAGCAGATATTACCGGTAATAGGGCATTGGAGGAAGTCTCGACAATGCTTGACAAATCAGGCAGAATATTCTCTGAAATAGGACTTATGCTCAAAGACATACAGACGATAGATAATATAAATGAAAAGATAGAAATTGCCTCTGAAAAATATAGAGAAATTGCTGAAATAGAGGGAAAGGTATTTACTTCTCTCGAAGAAGAGGAAAGAGCATACCGACATGGACGTAATTCTAAAGGCTGATTCCCTGACTAAACGATTTGGGCATACAATTGCCGTTGATTCCATCTCTTTTGAGGTCTATCGAGGAGAGATATTTGGGTTCTTGGGTCCGAATGGCGCAGGTAAGACGACTTCAATAAAAATGATGAGTGGATTACTGAAGCCAGATAACGGAAAAGTAGTCATAAATTGTGAAAGCAATCGCAAATCAATCGGCGTATGCCCACAAAATATAGTAATATGGGAAAATTTGACATGCACTGAACAATTAGTTTATATGGGAAGGATGTATGATTTGTCTGCATCGGAATCAAAAGAGCAAGCCACATGTCTATTGGAATCTTTTGGATTGCAAGAGAAAAAAGACAAATTAGCCAAAACGCTTTCCGGTGGCATGAGGAGGAGATTGAATATTGCTCTTGCTTTAGTCCATTCACCTGCGGTTGTTTTTTTAGATGAACCACAAGCAGGTCTTGATCCGCAAAGCAGAATACTTGTAAGGGATTATATTCGGTCAATAAAAAGCAAAACTACTGTGATCCTAACGACACATGACATGGAAGAGGCTGAAAAGCTATCCGATAGGGTTTGCATTATTGATAAAGGCAAGATATTAGCCATCGGCACTACTGATGAAATAAAAAGGTTAAGCGGACAAGAGGACTTAATTGAAATTGAGATAAATGGTGATATTCAAAACGAACTAATAGCTTTTCTCAATTATGATTCAAATGACTATAAATTGACTTCCAAAAACTCAGCTTTTTTTAAGATCAATAATCCGTATTCCACATTTGAGGATATTTTGGGAGTCATTAGGAAAAGAAATATAAAAGTAAATGATCTGCGATTGCGCAAAAAAAGCCTAGAAGACATATTTATAAATATGACAGGAAGAAGCCTAAGAGAATGAAAATATTGCCCAACTTCATTAAGACATTTAAAGAAAATATTAGAGACTGGAAAATATTAATCCTTGTTGTAGTATTTGCCCCGTTCTTTGTTTATTTGATGTATATGTATCTCGGTAGTTCGGGGGTGATATATAATGTTATATTGCTAAATCTTGATGGCAAAGGAATATATGCGAACGAACTTATAGACGAATGGACGAAAATTAAGAATGAGGACGGAAAAAGCGTTATAAATATTCTTCAGGTATCAGATAGTGAATCTGCCAAAAAAATGATTAGGGACAAAAATGCTGACTTATTTATTACGATCCCCGAAGATTTTTCAGACTCATTGCGAAACTATCTTAATAATAGAAAAGGTCTGCCGTCACCGATATTGAATTTTGGGGATCAAACTAATATAAAATATATGATGTCTACCTCATTGATTGATTATGCTTCATTTAGCTATATCGGTATTAAAACGGGAATAGAAATACCATTAAATGTAAGATATGAGTCTAGTGGCAACCAGCGCAAAATCAGAGATTTTGATTTATTTGTCCCTGGCTCATTAGTATTATCGGTAATAATGATGCTTTTCACTGCTGGCGCATCAATAGTAAGGGAGATTGAGAAAGAAACTATAAATCGTCTTTCACTATCAAAGCTTTCATCATTTGATTTCATGACCGCCCTAATTATCAATCAAACGATTATTGGAATCATTGGCCTTTTATTAGCTTTATTGTCGGCTTTTTCTGTCGGATATAAAACCGATGGATCTATTTTATTGATCCTATTAATAGGGACTATAGCGTGCTTTTCTATAATAAGCATAAGTATTATAATGACTTGCTTCATAAAAAGCATGTTCGGATTGCTGACTATTGGTTGCTTTCCGTTTTTTATTTTAATGTTTTTTTCCGATTGCTTCATGCCATTGCCCAAAATTAATTTATTTGGCATATCTGGAAACCAGATTTATCTTAATGATATTTTGCCAACGGCTACCGCAATCAAGGCGCTAAACAAAGTATTAAATTATAGTTCTGGTATATCCGACATACAATTTGAATTGGTGTTGATGATTATTTCATCGGTCATATATTTTATGATTGGCATTATTCTGTTCAAATGGAAATATAAATACTAGGAATTTAAAATGATTCGTTTTCCATTTCAATTGAAAATAAGGCTCTTTGATAAATAGCGGGGAATGATTCTTGCGGAGGATGGATTCCAGCTTTCGCTGGAATGACAACGATTACGTTTGTGTCATTCCTGTGAAAACAGGAATCCATTATGAACACAAGTTTCCCCGTAAATTACCAAAGAACCGAAAATAATTTCGGGCATTATAAAGGAAATAGAAAGGTATAGAGGGAATGAAAAAGGGATCTAAAATAGTGCTTTGGGTATTGTTATGTTTGGGAATAATTATGGTTTTGATGGCTTCATGGGCGGCTGTTGACCCAATCAAATATAGAAACCTGATTGTTAATGATGTCAAACTTGACAATTTATCTGACGGAGTATATGAGGGTTCTTTCAACGGTGGCAGATTTTCAAATGCTGTCATGGTTACTGTTAAAGACCACAAAATCATCGAGATAAAGAAAACCAAGCCTTTATCAGCGCCAACAGATGATTTATACAAGCAGGTCTATGATGAAGTGATGAAAAAACAATCAGTGCATATTGATACCGTATCGGGTGCCAGCGTTACAACCAAAACTGCATTAAAAGCCATCGAAAACGCGCTATCTAAATAAGGAAATAGAAATTATATGGAATCAAAGAATAAGTTAGATTTAGCAACAGACAAGATTTTATTCACTCCCGGACCCCTTACAACAAGTCAAACAGTGAAATTGGCAATGCTAAGAGACTTAGGCTCAAGGGATACGGAATTTGTTGAAATAGTTGAGCAAATACGCAGATCATTGCTAAGGCTTGGCGAGGTGGAAGATCAAGGCTACGAAGCTATAATTATGCAAGGAAGCGGAACTTACTCTGTAGAAGCAATTTTGTCATCAGTTACCCCGCCATACGGAAAATGGCTAGTAATAAATAACGGGGCATATTGCCAGCGAATAATCAAGATAGCAGAAATACTGAAAATATCAGTTATTGGTTTAGATTATCCAGAAGATCAGCTACCCGATCTGCAGGAGATAGACTCAATTTTGACAAATGATTCATCTATAACTCATGTTGCGGCGGTTCACTGTGAAACTACATCAGGGATAATCAACCCCATAAAAGAGATAGGCTCTATCGTAAAGAAACATAACCGAAAATATTTTGTAGATGCCATGAGCAGTTTCGGCGCACTTCCCATTAATCTGGCTGAATTTGGAATTGATTATCTGGTTTCCTCCGCAAATAAATGTATAGAGGGAGTTCCTGGCTTTGCATTTGTGTTAATCAAAAGAGATGAATTATTGGAAAGCGAGGGATATGCTCGTAGTTTGAGCCTAAATCTGTTAGAACAATGGAAGGAATTGGAAGCTAGTGGGCAATTCCGATTTACTCCACCGATACAGATATTGCTTGCCTTTGCCCAAGCCCTAAAGGAACTTGATAACGAAGGCGGCATTATCGCACGTGCTGAACGCTACCAGAATAACCATAGGACGTTAATCGAGGGTATGAGAAGACTGGGATTCAAAGAATATCTAAAACCAGAATATCAAAGCTATATCATAACTTCATTTTTATATCCAGATCACCCAAATTTTAATTTCACTCGTTTCTATGACATATTAAGCAAAAGAGGATATATAATTTATTCTGGTAAGGTTGCTGGTGTTGATTGTTTTCGCATAGGCCATATAGGACGTATATTTGAGTCGGATATTAGGAATTTATTGTCTGCAATACGTGAAGCTTTAATCGAGATGGAAATAATCGGAAGTCAATATTAGGAGGAACGGATGTTTGTATTTAGCAGAAGCTATCGTGGACCTGTAAAAGCCATTATTGTTGATATGGCTGGTACAATTATTGACTATGGAAGCTGCGCCCCGGCGGGCGTTTTTAAAGAACTTTTCTATAAATACGGCATAGAAATAACATACGAGCAATCACGAGAACCGATGGGTATGCAGAAAAGAGATCATATACATAAAATCCTTGAGATGAAGGCAGTATCGGATAAATGGGAACAAAAATATGGCAGAATGTGGACAGAAGAGGACGTAGATCGCATGTATGAGGATTTTATTCCGATGCAAATATCGTCTCTGCCAAGATATAATACTATGATTGGCGGCGTTAAAGAATCGCTGGAAATTGCACGATTACAAGGTATAAAGATTGGTGCGACAACCGGGTATAATACTGAAATGACAAATATAGTGGCAGATGCGATAAAAGAGCAGATGTTTAGGCTAGATTCAATAATATGCGCAAGTGATGTTCCAAAAGGCAGACCGGCACCCTGGATGATACTTAGAACTATGCAAGAATTAAATACATTTCCACCTGAAGCTGTTGTCAATTTCGGCGATACTATTCCAGATATAGAATCTGCCTTAAATGCTGGTGTCTGGAGTGTTGGGGTTGCGAAAACAGGGAATATGATCGGGTTAAATGAAAATGAGATTTCCAATCTATCAAAAGATGACCTTGATGTTCTTTTACAAAAGGCATATAATTCAATGTATTCTGCTGGTGCGCATTATGTTATTGATGGCGTTTATGATTGTATGAACGTTATTGATGGAATATCAAAACGATTATCCCTTGGCGAGAAACCATAGATTGGCTTGAGTTCGATTGATAAGCGAATTACTGTTATGATACCACGCACCACGTTTAGGAAAATTCCGAGATAAAAAATATCTTAGCTGGGAATTCTAGCATGTGTATCTAATCCAATAATCATCGGCGTTTGAACCAGATGCGATTATGAAAATGCTCCAGAAATTAATTCGAATTTTGATTTTCGCTCTGGTGCATATGATATCATAGGGAGAGTAATATGCTTTTTAATCAGAGACTAAAATATATGTTTCTCATTCTATTGGTTTTTATAGGGAGCTTTATTGCAGAGGCAGCTAAAGCCCAAAAACCGGTATTCCTTAATGGGATTGATGCGAACTACTGGCTCTACCTTGCCACCGAAAAATACAATTCAGCAGATTGGTCATCCGTTGTCCGGAAGAACGGAGTGCAAAACTGGTACGATGGAAGCCGGGAAGTGGATCTGCTCAAATTCCTGCATGAAAAAGGGGTAAACGCCTTTCGAATACGCCTTTGGGTGAGTGAAAATGGTCCGCATGGTTTGGAGTATGCTGCGGAAACGGCGCTTGCCACTCAGAAAAATGGGATGAAACCGTATCTCGTAATTTTTCTTAGCGATAGCTGGGCGGACCTTACCAAGCAACCACGACCCTGTGTCTGGAAAGGATTGGATGCTGAAGTGTTACGGCAGACTGTTCGGGATTACTGCGCTGAAGTCGCCAAGCACTTCCGAGACAATGGTATTAAGATAGATACATACGCCATCGGAAATGAGATCGATCTGGGAATCTGCGGCGCATATCCACCGTCATTCACGCAAGTATCTGACGCAGATCGCATCAAAGCCTGGACAGAATCAGCGGAGATAATCAAATCTGCCATAGCTGGCGTCAAATCTGCTGATCCAGACGGAAAGATCATGCTCCATATCTCTATGACGTGGGTTTATGACTTCGCCCTGGCGTTTTTCGGCTTTATGTTAGATCAAGGAATAGATTTCGACTATATTGGACTTTCTTATTATCCCTCCATCCCAGCGATGGAGGTAAATAACACAATCGAATCTATTGATTCTTTCGTAAATGGGCTATATGATCACTTCAAGCGCCCAATAATTATTTCTGAATATGCCTTCCCACATACAGCGGATCTCTCACATGCCTTGTTTAAGGATTGGAATCGTCCTGTTTACGGCTACGAACCAACTAAGACAGGGCAACAGCTAATGCTTTCTTCATTTCTCGATTGGGCAAGAAAGAACCCTCACATTTATGGAGCCTATTACTGGAGTCCTGAATGGTATACTCCCAGTGATTCGTCCAGCGAAGCCGGATGGGGTCCCATGTGCCTTTTTGGCTCTGATGGAAAATCCCTGCCAGCGGTCAATAGTTTTTTAGGCGAACTCAGAAAGTAGCCCAAGATTCTATCTTGGTGATCAGCAATTAATATAGATTAGAAAGCCAATGAGTTTCTATTTTGATAATATTCAGAGATTTGCGATAGGCTTGGAAATGGAGAAATGATATATGAATAAAAAAAGACAGATTACTCGCAGGGCATTGATCCTGATCTCGTTCCTGTTGTTCCCTATAACGATATTTTATTTCTCACCATATCTTATCATAATGGGGGCAAGCGAAGGAGTTGCTTCGGGTAGCTTTATCATGTTTTTGTTCATGTTGATTCTGTCGCTTTTTCTTGGAAGGCTTTTCTGTGGATGGGTATGTCCAGCAGGCGGGCTGTGCGAATGTGCTTTTATGGTGAATTCTAAGAACGCAAAAGGTGGAAAAGCGAACTGGATAAAATACTTTATATGGGTGCCATGGATTGCGGGCATTGCTATGGCAGTAATTTTTGCAGGCGGGATACATAAAATAGACCCACTATACCAAACCCGACAAGGAACTTTGCTTTTTGGAGATGGTTCTATCATTAATTATCCAAAATATGGAATATCAGTATCGGAGCCATATTCTTACGTTATCTATCTCGTAATTATATCGCTTATTCTCATCCTGTCCTTTGCCTCTGGAAAAAGAGGATTTTGTCATTATGTTTGCTGGATGGCTCCATTTATGGTCATTGGGACGAAGATTAGCAATCTGATAAAATTACCTGCCTTGCGGCTGAAAGCAGATAAGGATAAATGCACCAAATGCAAAACATGCAACAAAAACTGTCCAATGAGCCTTGAAGTTATGGACATGGTGCAAACCGGGTCAATGAAAAATTCGGAGTGTATTCTTTGCGGGACTTGCGTTGATGTTTGTCCTAAGGACGTTATTCGATATGGAAAATAGAGAATAGCAAAAAAGGAGCTAATAATGGAAATCGTTGTATTAAATGGAAGCCCTAAGGGGATGGTAAGTGTAACGATGCAATATATTCACTATATCCAAAAGGAGTTTCCGCAGCACAAACTAAAGATTTTTAACATCACACAAAAGATTAGAAAGATTGAAAATGATGCACAGGATTTTCACGAAATAATTGATGAAATCCGAACCTCTGACGGAGTTCTGTGGGCTTCACCAGTCTATTATTTGCTAGTGCCCTCCAACTATAAAAGATTCATTGAATTAATCTCAGAAAGAGGAGTGCAGAATGTCTTTCAAAATAAGCATACAGCGTTTTTGACTACCTCTATTCATTTTTCCGATCATACAGCCCATAATTATATGCAGGCCATTTGCGATGACTTGGATATGCGATATGTGGGATCATTTTCAGCAGAAATGCATGATTTGCTGAAGGCGAAAGAAAGGGAAAAATTAAAGCTATTCTCGGCAAACTTTTTTGATGCAATTGAGAAAAACGCCCAAACTCCAAAGAGTTATATGCCACTGACATGGCGAGATTTCAATTATCTTCCCGGTGAAGCAAAAGACAAAGTGGATGTTGGCAACAAAAAGGTCTTGATTGTAACAGATTCTGAAGATCAACAGACAAATCTGATCAAAATGGTCGAAAGATTTAAAGGGGCATTTGCCAATCAGATTGAGGTGTGTAATCTACATGATTTGAAAATCAGTGGATCATGTCTGGGTTGTATTCAATGTGGGTATGACAATAAATGTATTTATGAGGGCAAAGATGATTTTATAAATTTTTTTAATGACAAAGTAAAAACTGCTGATATACTTGTTTGGGCAGGGAAGATTAAAGACAGATACCTTTCATCAATGTGGAAGCTATTCTTTGATAGGTCTTTTTTCAATGGTCACGCTCCATCATTAATCGGTAAACAGATAGGGTTTATCATTTCTGGGCCTTTGACCCAGATACCCAACCTTAGGCAAATCCTGGAGGCTTATGTTGAGATGCAGCGATCTAATCTTGGTGGCTTTGTAACTGATGAAGATGGAGACTCAGATAAGATTGACAACTTACTGCAAAGTCTAGCAAGAAATCTTGTGTATTTTGCTGATAAAAGATATATCAAACCTTACACCTTTCTAGGTGTAGGCGGGATAAAGGTCTTCCGAGATGATATTTGGGGAAAGCTTCGCTTTCCATTCCGCGCTGACTATCTAGCCTATAAAAGACTTGGTGTATATGATTTTCCACAAAGGGATTATAAAACGCGTATTGCGAACTCAATAATGCTGGCTATGTCGAGATTACCAAGATTTAGGAAGGAAATCAGCAAGAGAATGAAAAGTGGAATGATTCAACCATTTCAAAAGATTTTTAAGGATTAGTCACCCCAGTTATAGTATTTAATCCAACCAATCTATCAAACTTAGAAAGGCAAAAAATATGAATTCAGACAAAAAGATCACCAAACTGGATATTCAGGTAAAACTTTCATTGCTTTGGATCTTTGTCACAGTGAATTATATCTTTTGTGATGTCTTCACATTGATGTATTCCGAAGAACTGAAACAAATTCTTTCGGGAACTGTGGGAGCGGTTAAAATGACTCAGAGTTTTTTACTGACGTTTGCCATCATAATGGAAATTCCTATGGCAATGATTATTCTGTCACGGATACTGAAGCATAAAGCGAACCGCATAATTAACATAATCGCAGGAACTTTATTAACACTGATTCAGGTTATGTCACTTTTTGTTGGCAAGCCCACTCTACATTATGTGTTTTTCAGCATAATAGAAATCGCAACAACTTTGTTCATTATCTGGACTGCATGGAGATGGAATCAGCCTGAAGGGGAATAATATGGAAAAACTGGATAATCTATCACAACGCCAAGCCGTGACTATCTTGAGATTCTTGTATCCAATTTGGATGGTATTTGGGATTTTTAGTATAATGTATGTCCCTTCTACTCTTATTGTTCATGGAGATGCCGCAACAACAGCTAGTAATATCTTGGCAAATCAATTCCTATTCCGTATGGGCATTGTTGGCAGTCTGATAACTCAACTTATCTTCATACTTGCTGTTCTGTTTTTATACAGATTATTTGAACCGATCAATAAAAGCCATTCTCTGCTCATGGTTGTATTAGGTTTGGTAAGTGTGCCTATCGCAATGCTCAATGCTCTTAACGAAGTTGCGGTTCTTTTGCTATTAAATGGCACTGGACACTTAACTGTATTTGAACCATCACAATTGCAATCTCTAATGATGTTCTTTCTTGATTTAAATGAACAAGGAATTATTATTGCCTCAATATTTTGGGGGTTGTGGCTGTTTCCCTTGGGTTATTTGATTTATAAATCAGGTTATTTTCCTAAGATTATAGGTATCTTGGTAATAATAGGTGGGTTTGGTTATACTTTGGGTTCTTTTGTGCATCTTCTTTTGCCTAACTTAGAAGTATTATTATCCGTATTTGGAATCATGACTTTTGGTGAGGTAATATTTTTAGGTTGGCTATTGATTAAAGGTGCTAAATTACCTCAAAGTTAGAAACAAAAATAAATATTAACATGAAAGAAACAGATAATTCTAATGAAATTATAACTCAGAAAGTGAGGAGTATATAGTGCTTCAACCTAATCCATATAAAGGTAAGCTAATTGTTGTCGAAGGGATTGACGGAAGCGGAAAATCCACTCAGATCAACCTGCTATATAAGTGGATGCAAACCATGAATGATAAAGATGTTTACTTCAGCGAATGGAACTCTTCAAAAATGGTTAAAAGTACCACACGTCTGGGGAAGCAAAACCGCTCATTGACCCCAACTACATTTAGCCTAATTCAGGCTACTGATTTCGCTGATAGATGGGAGAACCTGCTTTTGCCATTGCTGAAGGCTGGCGTTATCGTTCTTGCAGACAGATATGCCTTTACTGCATTTGCCAGAGATGTGGCACGAGGTGTTGATCCGCAATGGGTACGGAATCTTTACTCGTATGCCTTTCAACCAGATATATCATTTTATTTCAGCATCCCTCTGGATGTCGCTGTAAACCGTATTACATCCTCAAGAGCAAAGATAAAGTATTACGAAGCAGGTAAGGATTTGGAGCTTTCTAAAGATACGGTCACTAGCTTTCGTCTGTTTCAGGAGCGAATCATTAATGAATATGAGGCTATGTCTGATGAGTTCGCTTTTACTACAATAGATGGTAATCTTCCGCTTGAAACAAAACAACACTATATGCGAAAGGTTGTCTCCGACAAGATAATTAATAACAATCTATAGTGATTGGCTAGATTAATTGAGCTATAGATAACATTCCGGAGGTAAAGTTTATTGAAAAAAGTTGCTTTTTATGGTGCGGGTTATCCTTACGCACACATCGAGGATTTACCCGGTAAGCTAATCGTTCTTGAAGGCACTGATGGTGTAGGAAGATCAACTCAAATTGGGTTATTAAGGCAATGGCTGGAAGTAGAGGGTTTTGGCGTATCAGATACAGGTCTTGCACGCTCTCCATTGACACAGCCGGGACTTGATGCGGCAAAGGCGGGACACACACTTGGCAGATTAACTATGAATCTCTTCTATGCCACAGATTTTGCAGACCGTCTTGAGAATAACATCATCCCTGCATTGAAAGCAGGTTTCTGCGTTTTATCAGACCGTTATTTCTATTCTATTATTGCCCGTAACGTAGTACGAGGCGCAGATCCGGAATGGGCAAGAAAGGTGTATGGTTTTGCACTTATACCAGATATTATCTTTTACTTGAAAGCAGACATTCCAACTTTGGTTCGTCGTGTATTACGCGGTCAAGGCTTTGATTACTGGGAATCTGGTATGGATGTTCACTATGCAGATAATCTATACGATAGTTTCGTCAATTACCAGACCCAGCTTTTGCTACAATTTGATCAAATGACAGAGGAGTTTGGTTTTACAACTATTGACGCTAATCGTACTGTACAGGAAGTTTTTGAGGACCTAAAGAAATATACTGGAGAGTTGCTTGACAATAATAACTCTTGATCTCATTAGTTATCCACTGTTTAAGTCTCCCACCTTAAAACGCATCTTCATAATTTATAATTCGCTAAAAATCTCATATTTGAATTATCACGCAATTTTCATTCCTACACAAACACTATTTGCGGATTATTCTCTGGATAGAATTGGAATAAATCAAGAGAGGAAAATTTATGGAAAGCACACACGATGAAAGCTTTTGTCTGTTTGGCGCAGAAGCTGTATTAAAGCGTTTGGAAGCTTTAGAACAAGAAATTGAAGGAGTTTGCAAAGCTGATGACATTGAATGTATACATCGCATGAGAGTCGCATCACGCCGTCTGCGCAGCGTATTCGCGATATTCGAAGAGTGTTTTAAGGACATAAAACGATGGAGAAAGCGGATGCGCTTAGTTACTCGCATCCTTGGTTCGGCAAGAGACCTTGACGTTCAGATAGATTTTTTAAAAGAATTCCTGAATGGTTTGACAGAACAGCGTCATATACCGGGGATTAAACGCCTTATTTTACGCCTCCGCCAACAACGTGAAAAAATACAGCCAAAAGTTATATCCAAAATGGAACAAATAAACACAAGCGGAGTGTTAAATGAAGTATCAGAATCATCGCTTATAATTCGAAATCTTGCTAAACTCCATAATAAAGAGGAATATTCTCAGAAGGTCTACGAACAAGCTTATATGACTATATCTCTTCAACTTGAGGAATTTATTTCTTAGCTCGGCTTTGTTAAAATAAGTGCTGAAAAGGGTCTCAAAGTCAGGTATAATAAGGCTTAAAACATATAGGAGGCTGATATGAACTACCTGACACCCAACGTTCCTGAAATGGTTGACAAATTCT
>Ga0247841_10010557_pt1 | contig 12556 bp, 8 predicted proteins | sample LaCruzMarch2015__2_FD_192410 | JGI IMG/M metagenome (GOLD analysis project Ga0247841, IMG submission 192410) | Freshwater microbial communities from meromictic Lake La Cruz, Castile-La Mancha, Spain - LaCruzMarch2015_18m | ecosystem: Environmental > Aquatic > Freshwater > Lake | place: Spain... | reverse complement strand
GGAATAACAGATGAAACAGCATCTTCTTTAAGATTAAGAAGATTTACAAGTGCTTGTCCTCTTCCGTATCTCTGTGTTTCAGGAACCTGATATGCTTTAAGCCAGAACAATCTTCCGCGCTGTGTAAAAAGCAAAAGATAATCATGTGTAGAACAGGACATAACTTGCTTGACAAAATCTCCTGTTGATAAGTCTGCGCCTATAACTCCTTTTCCCCCTCTTTTTTGCTCCCTATATGCCTGATGCGGCATTCTTTTTATATATCCCTTGTCAGTTATCGAAATAATAACATCCTCTTTCTTTACTAAATCTTTTTCAGCAAATTCAGCTATCCTACTTATAACTCTTGAACGTCTTTCATCACCATATGTTTTCTTCAGCTCTGAAACATCTTTTTTTATTAATTTGAATATAAGTTTTTCATCTCCAAGAATATCCTTTAATTCTTTTATCAATGCTCTTAACTCATCTTCCTCTTTCTTTAATTTCTCGTGTTCAAGAGCAGTCAATTGCCTTAACTTCATTTCAAGAATAGCTTCTGCCTGTTTCTTTGACAAATCAAACTTCTTCATCAGATTTTCAGCTGCTTCTTCTCTGCTTTTCTTGATAACAGCAATAACTTCATCTATACTTTTTAATGCAATTAAAAATCCCTGAACAATGTGCTCTCTATCTTCTGCTTCTTTTAATTCAAACTTTGTCCTGTTTTTAAGAACTTTTTTTCTGTAATCAATATAACAATTAATCATATGCTTCAAAGTTAAAACCTGGGGGACACCATTAACAAGAGCAAGAGTCACAACATCAAACTTGGTCTGCAAGTTTGTAGATTTGTACAATCTATTAATAGTAAATTTAGAATCAGCTCCTTTTTTCAGTTCAATAACAACCCTTATCTTTCCTTTTGCAGATTCATCTCTGATATCAGAAATATCCGGAAGTTTTTTATCTCTTACTAATTCTGCAATTTGTTTTATCAGTTCAGATTTATTAACCTGATAAGGAATTTCAGAAATGATTATACTGTCTTTGTCTCTGTCTCCTTCTTCTGTGCTGACTTTTCCTCTTATTGTTACACTCCCTTTTCCCTTGTCATAAATTTCTTTCAAATTTTCAGAAACAATTATTCCACCAGTAGGAAAATCAGGACCCTTAACAATTTCCATAAGCTCATCGGTAGTTATCTCTGGTTTGTCAATCACAGCAGAAATAGCATCACAAACTTCAACAAGATTGTGCGGAGGGATATTTGTTGTCATTCCAACAGCAATTCCGCTAGAACCATTAATCAGCAAATTAGGAACTTTTCCAGGAAGAATAATCGGCTCTTCTATAGAATTATCAAAATTAGGTATAAATTTTACTGTTTCTTTATCAATATCTTGAAGAAGCTCGACAGCCATCTTATCAAGTTTTGCTTCTGTATATCTTGAAGCCGCAGCATTATCTCCGTCAACACTTCCAAAATTTCCTTGTCCGTGAACAAGAGGGTATCTTAATGAAAAATCCTGCGCCATTCTTACCATTGCATCATAAATGGCCATATCTCCATGAGGGTGGAACTTACCCATTGTGTCTCCGACAATTCTTGCGCACTTCTTTGTCATTCCCTTCTCAAGCCCAAGAAGCTTCATTGCATAGAGGATTCTTCTATGAACCGGCTTTAATCCGTCTTCAACAGAAGGAAGAGCACGAGAAACAATAACACTCATTGCATAATCAATATAACTTCTTTTCATCTCGCCGGATATTTCTGCTCCAAGAACTCTGTCTTCATCAAGGTCTTTCAGATTAATTGAAGTTTTTTCTAAAACTTCAGATTCGTATTCTTTATCTTCAAGAACATCATTGTCTTTAATCTCTTCTTTCAAGCCTTCTTCCAGCTCTTCTTTTCCGTTTTCTTCGTCGTCTTGTTTTTTTGGTGTCATCTGAAGCTTTACCTCTTAAAGCGAAGAGCCAGAAAAATGATATTTTTCTGGATGTTCAAGTAGCGAAGCACTTGAACTTATTAATTTAGTTTGTTTTTTCATTTTTTTAATATTTTTATAGTGAGGCTATTAATGCCCCTGTTGAGTTATCTAATAATGCAGACATTAATTTTGAATTTTGTCTTGTTACACTAAGATAAAATGGCCTATTCTCTGCTTGACTTTTGTCAAACATTTCTTCTCTTAATAATTGGATTCTTTCATTTGTTCTATCATAAACTTTATTTGCAGATTCATTCATGCCAAATAATCTATAAACTCCCGCTTCAAAATTTGCTCTTCTAAGCAAATTTTTTTCTCTTGTTGCATATTCTCCGGTTAAACTATTTTGTTTTTTCATTTTTGTTGTTCTGTTATATTATTTTTTCTAAGCATCAAACTTAATTTCTTTGTGCATCTGTCTTTCTTTCCCAAAGAAAGATGGATTACATATCAACCTCCGCGATATGTGCATTCTTTGTTATGAATTCTCTTCTTGGACCAACTTCGTCTCCCATCAGCATGCTGAAAGTTTCATCTGCTTCAACAGCATCTTCAATTGTAACTCTTTTCAAAATTCTTGTTTTAGGATTCATTGTTGTCTCCCACAACTGCTCTGGATTCATTTCTCCCAAACCCTTAAATCTCTGAACATCTGCTTTTCCGCCAACCTTATCCAGAGTTTTTTTCAGTTCATCATCTGAAAAAACATACATATCTTTTCCTTTTCTTATTCTATAAAGAGGAGCAACAGCGATGTAAACATTTCCATTTTCAATTAACTGGGGCGCATATCTAAAGAAAAATGTAAGAAGCAAGGTAGTAATATGCTGACCATCAACATCTGCATCACACATAATTATTATTTTATTGTATCTTAATTTTTCCTTGTCAAAATTTTCCTTTACTCCTGTTCCAACAGCAGTAATAAGATTTATAATTTCCTCAGATGAAAGCGCTTTTATTGGATTTGCTTTTTCTACATTTAATATTTTTCCCCTAAGCGGCAATATTGCCTGAAATTCCTTGTCACGTGCCATCTTTGACGAGCCTGCAGCAGAATCTCCTTCAACAATATAAATTTCTGTCTTCTCAAACTTTTTAGTAGAACAGTCAGCAAGCTTTCCAGGCAATCCGCTAAATCCAAGCGCGCTTTTTCTTCTTACTAAGTCTCTTGCTTTCTTTGCTGCTTCTCTTGCTTTTGCAGCAGCAATAATTTTCTGGACAATCTTGTTTGCAATATTTGGATTTTCTTCAAAATATTCTGCAAGAGCAGTTGTGACAGAAGAATCAACAATTCCTTTTATCTCAGAATTTCCAAGTTTTGTTTTTGTCTGACCTTCAAACTGCGGATTAGCAATCTTCATGCTGATTATAGCAGTAATCCCTTCTCTGGCATCATCGCCGTCAATATCAACATCTTTCAGCATATCTTTTTTCTTAGCATAATTATTCACAACGCCGGTCAAAGCAGATTTAAAACCAGAAATATGAGTTCCGCCCTCAGTGGTGTTTATAGTATTAACAAAACCAAAGATATTCTCGTTATATCCTTCTGTATACTGCAACGCGACTTCTACTGTTGTTGTGTCTATTTCTTTTTTAAAATAAATCGGCTTGTGCAATGGAGATTTTGAATGAGTTATATGCTGTATAAACTCCATCAATCCACCAGCATAATAAAGTTCTTCTTTTTTAGAAGATACTTCATCTTCAAGAATTATTTTTAGTCCTGCATTCAAAAATGCTATCTCCTGCAGTCTTTTTTTTAGCACAGCAAAATCAAAAACAAGTGTGGAAAATATTTCTTCATCCGGAAAAAAAGTTATCTCTGTTCCTGTGCCTTCTTCTTCATCATATTTTCCTACGGCTTTTACATCATCAACAACATTTCCTCGTTTGTACACTTGCTCATGAATCTTTCCGTCTCTTCTGACTCTTGCGATAAACTTTTTTGAAAGAGCGTTTACAACACTCGCGCCAACTCCGTGCAAACCTCCAGAGATCTTATAAGAATCCTTGTCAAACTTTCCGCCCGCATGAAGCTTAGTGAATACAATCTCCATAGCAGATTTTTTGTATTGCTTGTTTATCTCAACAGGAATACCTCTACCATCATCATTAACAGTTACGCTTCCATCTTTATTTATCTGAACATGTATATTTTTACAATGTCCTGCCATTGCCTCATCAACAGAATTATCAACAATCTCATAAACAAGATGATGAAGCCCCTCTTTTCCTGTGCTTCCAATATACATCGCAGGCCTTCGCCTTACTCCTTCTAAACCCTCAAGAACTTTAATACTCTCTGCATTATACTCCTGTTTTTTTTCTTCAGCCATATTTTTCCCTTTTTTTAAAAAAACTTTTTTAACATTATTTTATTTAGATTGTTGTTTTTAAATCTTTGTAAAAAGATTTTTTGAAAGTTTTTGATGTTATTTAACTATATTTTTCCAGAAAATTTCGATAAATTTTCTTAAAACTAATATAAAAAAGACGGGCATCTTTAAAAACCTTTCTGCCTGTTTTTTAGCATTTTAGAGGCTAAAATGCCTTTTTTAAGATTTTAGAAAACTAAAAGAAGTTATTTATTCAAACATTTTATTCACAATAATTCATCAGTCTTTTCTCTAATCCTAACTAAAATTACAAAGAAGAACCATACAGCACCACATCGCTCTTTCCGTCTCCGTCATAGTCTCCGGGAATCGCAGTGCAGTTCATGCAAGGCGTATCTATTGAATTCCAAGCGCCATAATTATTGCTGCTCAATGAATAAAATATTTTTCCATTTTGAGGATTATAAGCGACAAGGTCGCTCTTGCTGTCTCCGTCAAAGTTTCCGCTGATAGGAAGGGCAGTGCAGCCATCGCATGGGTTTGAATCAATAGAATTCCATCCAAAATCCGGAGAGACTGCATAATAAATTTTGTTTGAATCTGGGCAGTATTTAACAATGTCACTCACACCATCGGCGTTAAAATCTCCTGGGAAAAATATGCAGCTTTTTCCTCCGATTGAATTAGTTAATCCCCATTCATAATTTGGAGAAAGGGCATAATGTATTATTCCAAAATTATCCTCTCCGGCAAAATCGCTTACAGTATCGCCGTTATAGTCTCCTAGAGTGATTTTGCAATTCTTACATTGCGTTTCCGAACTTCCCAAAACAGAATATTCCTGTGAGCTTAACAAGTAGTAAAGTGTCCCGCTTTGATTATAAGCCACAAAATCTGCTTTTTTGTCGCCATCATAATCTCCTGAGACAGGTAAGAGCATACAATCTGGGCAGAACGAAATGTTTATGTTATTAAATGCAAAGTTAGGAGATAGAGCATAGTATATTTTTCTTTGATTATCACTTTCTTGTCCAGAAACACTAAGTGCTGAAGATGATGATTTACATGCCCCCTCCTTACATCCATTCGGGCATTTGTATGTTGTAAGCTTGATATTGCCTTCTTCACAGACATATTCATAAAGAAGTCCGAACATTCCACATTCATCGGTATTCTGCTTAATAGAGCCGTCAGGGTATGTCATAGTAGTTGTGCCCTTAGTGTAATAATCTTTTCCATTGTCAGTGTCTGTGCATGTTGCTGATGCTGCTGCCACGCATGCTCCATCGATGCATGTTGAATCCTGGCAAGTGTAGGGTGTTAATTTTATATCATTTCCTTCACAATAATATTCATAAAGAAGTCCAGCTACCCCGCATTCATCAGCATTCTGTTGTAAAATAGAACCATCGGAAGATTTTATATATGTTATGCCGGAGGTGTAATAATCTTTTCCACCGTCTGTGTCTATGCATGATGTTAATGCCGCTGCCATGCATGCTCCATCATCACATTTATAGTTACATTGGTATTCTTCTGAACTAGGATTGTTTCCATTACAAGAATATTCCACCAGCGTCTGTACAGAAGAGTCTAAACTAAATTTACAATAATCTTCCAGTTTTGCTGTTTCTCCAGATTGTCCCAACAAGTCTACCTCCCCCCTAGTAAAATAATCATTTCCACCATCTGTGTCTGTGCAGCTCACGATGTTATTGCTCTTGCATGCTCCATCAATGCATTCAAAGTTCGTTGGGCAAGAATAACTTTCTTCTTTTATTTGGTCATCTTCGCAGTAATATTCTATAAGCTCTTTTTCCCCAAAGACATCATGGCAATAATCTTCCTTTTCTGAAACGCCTGCTATGGTTGCATTCCCCTTAGTAAAATAATCCTTCCCACCGTCTGTATCTGTACAAATTACTTCAGGTTCTCTGGTCTGCCCTTCAATGCCAACAACATCACTGACTCCATCGCCGTTATAATCTCCTGGAAAAAAAGTGCAATCTGCGCAAGGCACACTCGTATTTCTCCAAACAGCATAATTTTCAGAACTTAGAGCATAATAAATAGTATAAACCTCCGGAACATTAGATGACAAAACAGCACGAACATTATTCACTTGACCCTCGGAAGTTGCATCAGCAAAACCTATTGATATTCCGTTAAGAGTGAATGAGCAAGGATAATGCTCGCATTTTATTTCTCCTTCATAAGTTGAAGGAATAATGCCTCCGTCTCTGACTTCTCCTGTTTGAGAATTAAAGCCATTAATCCAATTTTCATCACCCACAACCTTCCCAGTTATCTTCCCAAAAAAATCTCCAAACCAACTGGCAGACACTAAAGAAACAGTTAATAGAGAAACTAAAAACAATATTAATAAAATTCCAGTAAAAAATATAGTCTTTCTTTTCATTTTAATAAATTAATATTTATATGCAAATATAAAATCATAATTATTGTTATTTAATTTTCTTTCTTTGTCTGTGAAGACAAAGATATTAGTATTGTCATTATATTTTAATACTTGGACATGAAAGCCACTAGGAACAACCGCACTAAGACACTCCAGGCATAATCTTCCTGAAATTGGTGCCTGCAAACTTACAAAATCCTTGCTTATATTATAAACCAAACCCAATCTTAATGGAATCTCTGCAGAATGGGCAGTTTTTGTTTGAGTAGTTTCTCCTTTTGTTATTGTTACAAGATAATCTAAAGACACTCGAACTTTTTCATCCAAAATAGTTGTCGTAACATCAATATTTCCTGCATCAATCGTGAATCCCTTTTGCTTAAAGACTGAAAAATCATTGATGCACTTTCCTAGATTGTCCTCAACATAAAAAGATAACTGTTCCTCAATTTTTTCCTTGGAAGGCATAATATTTTGCAAGTTATAGTAATAAGGAACATTTATGCTTCCAAGATTAGTGAACAAGATTCCTGGCTCAGAATCATTTCCTGAATAAGCAACATTCGGCTCAGAAGCAAACTTATAGTATCCTCCTTGCCGACCAATTAGTATAAGCCCATTTTCTGATGTGAGTTTTAAACAATTTGTCACATAATCTCCAACATTCTCTGTTCCAACAGGTAAATTTTCTCCCCTGCTCTTTAAGGAATTTCTTACAACAAAAACTATTCCAACTCCAACGACAAGAAGTACAGCTATTATTATGAATATTGTAACCTGCGAGCATTTAGATGAAAATAATCCATGCTCTGCCCGAGTACAATCGCGAGTAGAGCGTTTGGATTTAAGTCCTGTTCGAATATTTTTGAAATGCAAACGTGAGTTCCCTTTTTTAAGCATAAATAAACGACAGAAATCAGATATAAATACTTAATCACTTAACTTTTCCAAGCACGCCAGAATCTATCTTTGAAAAACTAGCTTTGATTTCTTCAGCATCTTCCAAAATTTTGCTTATTTTTTCATGCTCTTTTTTCTCAACTTGCGCTTTCTCTGAAAAACTTTTCTCAAAATTATTAACACTTTTTCTTGTTTGTTCTATCTCGGCTCTTGCATTTTTAAAATCTCTTTCCCCAACATAAACTGATTTTTTTGATGCCGCCAGGGGTGACTTGATAACTTCAAAGTTTGCATGCTTTTTGCTGAATCTCTCTTTCTTTTCAGCATCATCCATGCCTTTTTTTACAGCTTTCTGAATGTTTTTCCCAAATTCCAAATCTAACTTGGACATTGTTTTTGGGGCAATAAGATTTTTTATGCTCTTCTCATAATCTCCTGATGTTTCAATCTTTCTTGTGAATTTTTTAGGAATTTTAAATTGTTTGTCTTCATAACCCTCATTATCAATTGCCTCTTCTTCAATTCTTGAGAATGACATGGCTTCAGGCAGTTCGTTTTCAGGCCGGTTCATAAAATTTTTTGCAGAAGAAAATTTTGGCAGTCCCAAATCAACAGGTTTGGGAATTTCAGGCATTCCGGTAATAATATCTCCTTCTTGTAAAGTTTCTTCAGTATATTTCTCATTTTCTATGCGGTTTATATTAAAATCACGCTTTATTTCTGTTTTTGCTGGTAATCGCTTGAAGCGATTAAACAAGGAGAAAAGCTTTTTATCGCCGATTTCAGGAATATTCTCTTGAATTTCTTTTTTTTCCTCAGCATTTATTTTATTTCTTAAATTAGCTATCTTTTCCAAAAATTCCTCTTTAAGCCTTTCTTTCTCATCTGCTATTATCTTTCTTGACTCTTCAGAATTACTCAAAATAATATTTCGTATTTCTTTTTTCTCACCATAAAACTTGTTTTTTATTTTCTGAAGCTCTTCATAAAGCTCCCCTTTTGTTTCCCTGTCTTTAATGTCAAGCTTGTCTATTGATTCTGCAAGAAGTTCAATCATCTGTTTTTTTATCTCTTCTCTTTCTGCCTCAATCATTCTTTTTGACTCTGCAGATTCGCGAATAAGCCAGTTATACATCTCTTCTTTATTCTTGTCTATCTTTTCATTAAGCTTTTTTAAATTATCAAAAATCTTCCCCTTTTCCCCCGATGGAATTCCGGAGGATATGGCTTTCTGTTTTATTGCCACCTCTTTTTTAGAAGGATTATTTCGCCCTTGCATTCCAAAAAAACTCTGGATAATTGGATGTCTGATTTCAGAAGGGATCTTCTTATTGTCAAGAAATGATATTTTTTGTGCATAGTTTTTTGGCGGTTCAGGAGCCTGCAACTTTTCTTTCTTATGCTCTTCTTGAATTTTTGGAAATCGGGGAATCGATATTTTTTTCTTAATTTCTGCTCTAACTGGAAGTTCTCCTTCTTTTATATCTTTTTTCGAGCGTTTCGACTTTGCTACTGTTTTAATGCTTTCATTAAAGTTAGAATGCGAGCCCGAGCGTTTCGACTTTGCTACTGTTTTAATACTCTCATCAAAGTTGGAACGCGAGCCAGGATTTTGCTTTCCTGTTTTTCCAATATTTTCAGTCATCTCTTTAAGCTCTTCTACTCTTTTCCCAAAAATTTCAAAAGCAATATCCTCTTTTTTTTCTTCAGCCATGGTGATAATTTATTCAATTGGAATGTATTTTTATACCTTATGATGTCTTTTTTGCACAAGCCTTGCAGCTTCCCCCGCAGTCAGCATCAGTTTCATCGTAATCTTTCTTATTATCATAACAATAGGGGCAATAATCTGCGCCGAGATTTATATTAACATCAAGGTAATTTGACTGGTTGTTAGTATCAAGCCTGGCAAGAACTTTTCCGCCCCTGTCCATAATTTCAATATATTCTTTTCCGCACCAAAAACCTGTGCCAAGGGTGATATTTATTTTTGAAATGCAAACTCTTGAGCCAGTTATATCTGGAATGCATTTATTCAAATCAATGCAGGACTTGTATTCTAATCCTTCAATTTTATCTAGATTCATAAGTGATTCAAAATTATAATTAACCTGACAATCGCTCCAGGCACTGCATTTTAAATTTGGTGCGCAAATTCTCAGCGTAATTATTGAAGGTATCTGGCTGTACACCTCGCCCAAATTGTCAATATTTTCCCTTGAAAGCTGGTTCATTAATGTTTTTGAAAAGGTAGTATTCTCAAGAGAATTCTGAAAAACAAAAGCCGGCGTTTCATTTTCTTGATTTATCTGGCCAAAAGTTCCTTCTTTTATTTGCTCGGCTTTTTCAAGATTAAATGCAAACTCATCAGTATATGTTTCATTCTGCCAATAAACAAGATAGCCTAATTTCAATGGAGATATCCCTGCTATCTCTCCCAGCATGTTAAAATTTTTTCTGTAGACTAAATCCCCTGTTTTAAAATGAAAGAAAAAATAATAGAAAGCCAGAATTGTTATTAAAATAAATAAAAGGCCGATAATATAATATATCTTGCTCCAGCTGAACGCATTAGTTCCTTCCTCTTTTTTCATAGTATTACATGGGAAAAGGGCTATAAAAAGATTTTTATAGTATTCTCGGCTTGAAAATGAAAAGAGAGATGGTAACGCTAACAATTATTGTAACCCTGGCTATTCTTTTGCTGTTAGTGCTAGCCCTTATATTCATCCTTTTAAGAATAAGACAATTAAAACAAGAAGAAAAAAAGGTAAATGAAAAAAGAGAATTTCTTGAAAAATCCATTAAACTTGATGGAAAAGCAAGCACACCCCGGGAAAGTTTAATGATTCTCAGCAATATCTCAAAAAAGTTCTTCAAAGAATACCTTAATGAAAAAAAAGAGATGACCTATCTCGAATTTGCAGATAAATTAAAAAAGAAAAAAGAGCAGAAAATGTCTGATTTCAGTGAAAAGATGGATTATCTGTTATATTCTGGGACAGATATAGGCAAGGAAGATGCATTAAAGATGATAAATGACTTCAGCGAAATAGTAAATAAGGCTAAGAAATAATCCTATGGATAATCACGGCAGCGTTCTGTATCTGGTATTAACAAGGAAAAAAGTCAGAAGAAGCAGCACCATCGCAGCCAAATCCAGATAAAAAGACATATTGAAAACTGCTGCTTTCTTTGTTAATTCAATCATATCATTCATTGCAGAATAAAAATCTTCTACATTGGAAACATGGTAATATTTTCCGCCTGTCTTTTCAGCCATCGTTTCTAAACCTTCCTCAGACGCGGTAAAATATCCTCCTTCCCCAGACTGTTCTGTTCCTCCGAGGTCTGTCCCAACACCAAGGCAGTTAATAACAATATTATTTTTCTGGCTGTAATCGAGTATGCTCTGCAAATCATTGACATTAATATTACCATCGCTGATAAATATTATCGATTTAGCATCCTCATTAATTAAAAGATTTGATGCAGTTATTAATGCATCGAGTGCATTTGTCCCGCCAGTAGTCTTAACTTCTATCTGGCCTATTGCATTTTCCAAAAGAGCAGTCTCGTCTGTAACTTCCTGTTCTATGGTAATTGTTCCTGCAAAAGAAATAACCCCTATTCTTGTTTTTACAGGGACCATCTTGAGAAAATCAGTTGCAGCGGTTTTTGCAGCATCAAGTCTTGTCGGCAGTATATCTATCGTACCCATGCTCCTGGAAGAGTCTATTGCCAAAACAAAAGATACTTTGCTTGTTTCAACTTCTTTTGTAAAGCTCATTCCAGACATAGAAAAAACAAGAAGCAGGACAATTATTATGCTAAGATAAAGAATAGTGAGATTTTTTGAGAACATCTCTACCCCGCTTACTCTTTTTATCGCATCAAAATTAGCGAATTTTACTGCTCTCTTTTTAGACCCGACAATAGAGGATATATGCACAAATATCATTAGAGGAATAACAAATAAAAGTGCAAGATATTGCGGTTTTACAAAAAATAGCATTTATTTATTCCTCCTGATAGATTTCCTTTTCACTCGTTTCTTTAAAAAATTAACAAGGGGGGCAATAAAGTCCATGTTTGTATGAAGTTCAATTAAATCTGATCCTGTTTTTTTGAAAGTATCAAAAACTTTTTGTTTCTGTTCAAGAGCATTTTTTTCATACTCCCGTTTTATCAAACTTGGGTTTATCAGCATTTGTTCTCCAGTGTCTATATCTTCAACAACAATCTCATTGGAAATATCTGAAATCTGATTGTCATTAATATCCCTCACCATTATCCCAATTGTTTCTTTCTGAATCATAAATTTTTTTAGTTCGCTAAAGCATTTATCATCAATCCTTAAAAAATCAGAGATAATAAAAACAGCAGAGACATCTCTCAAATAAGGCCGTACAAACTCAAGAGCCTGAACTAAGTCAGATTTGCCCCCGTAATTTTTAACATTAGTTATTTCTTTAACAAAAGAATAAAATTGGTTTATTCCGGCTACAGGTCTTTTTATCACCCTGGTTTTGTTGCTATAGAGCGCAAAACCGGCTTTATCTCCTGCTCCAAGAACAAGATGGACTAAAGAAGAAGTTATCTCTGCAACAACCTCGTTTTTTAATTTTTCTCCAGAACCAAGAACCATGTTATCCCCCACATCAATAAGAAAAAAAATGCTCAAATCTCTTTCTTCGATATATTGCCTTACAAGAGGCTCGCTGTTATTTTTCATCGTAGCTTTCCAGTCAATCATACTTGAATCATCATTATTCGAATAATCCCTGTATGAGTCAAACTCCAAGCCCTTGCCTCCAAAGATTCTTTTATAAAAAATGCTTTTGATAAGCATTTTTTTCCTCATAGCATAATCAAATATTTTGATTGTCCGGGGGATATTAATATTGAGCCCTGCCATGCTTTTA
>Ga0247841_10010555_pt1 | contig 12558 bp, 14 predicted proteins | sample LaCruzMarch2015__2_FD_192410 | JGI IMG/M metagenome (GOLD analysis project Ga0247841, IMG submission 192410) | Freshwater microbial communities from meromictic Lake La Cruz, Castile-La Mancha, Spain - LaCruzMarch2015_18m | ecosystem: Environmental > Aquatic > Freshwater > Lake | place: Spain... | reverse complement strand
TTCTTATTGTTAATATATTTTTATTGTAAATAATTATTTTATTGCAATATCATCCGAATCCGGATTTTTTATTGAACCATTATTTTTTGATCTAATTAAACCAGCTAACATTTTAATTATTTCGTTATTGAACTGACTTAAATGGTTGAAATCTATTTCTTTTAAATAATTTAACCGATTGCAAATAATGAGTTGAGTTTCAACTTCAGAAGCCGAACCTAAAGAAATAAACAAGAAGCGAATTAATTCTTTATCAGAAAAACGTCCATAACCTTCAGCAATATTCGACGGAACAGAAACAGATGCTCTTCTAATCTGAGAGGTTAATCCATAGATTTCTTCCTTTGGAAATGTTGAAGTCGCCTCATAAATTTCAACAACAAAATCAATTGATTTTTGCCAAACTTTTAAATCTTTGTGTGTTAGCATGATTTTGATGTATATAAATTGTTTCCTCGTTTACCTGTTTACTTTTTTCCTTGTTTCCTTGTTTCCTATCTTTTACGCCTTATAATTACGTTGTTGACGGTGAATAAATTCATAATCCAGCACTTCTTTTAAAAGTACGGGCTCTTCGCCGTCGCCCATAAATTTCCAGCAGGATGCAAATGAGAATTCTTCATCGTTGCGCAATGCTTCGCCTTCAGGAGTTTGATATTCTTCGCGGAAGTGACCACCACATGATTCTTCGCGCATCAAGGCATCACGTGCCATCAATTCGCCAATTTCGATAAAGTCGGCTACACGAAGTGCTTTTTCTAATTCTACATTTAAGCCAGAACTAACTCCGGGAACATATACCTTTGTCCAGAATTCTTTACGTACTGCTTTAATTTTTTCTAATGCAGTTTCTAAACCAACTTTGTTGCGACCCATGCCTACAAAATCCCACATGATTAATCCCAATTCACGATGAATAGTATCAACTGATTTATCCCCTTGAATCTTCATAATTTTTTCAATTTTACCATGAATATCTTTTTCAGCTTGTTCAAATTCAGGCAATTCGGTACTTAAACGTGGAACTTGAATCTGATCGGCTAAATAATTCTGAATGGTATATGGCAATACAAAATATCCATCGGCCAATCCTTGCATCAAAGCTGAAGCCCCCAATCGATTTGCGCCGTGATCGGAAAAATTAGCTTCACCAATACAGAACAGACCTTTTACTGATGTTTGGAGTTCATAATCAACCCAGATACCACCCATTGTGTAGTGAATAGCCGGATAAATCATCATTGGTGTGTTATATGGATTTTCGTCAACGATTTTGTCGTACATTTGGAAAAGATTTCCATAACGTTCACGAATGGTATGTTCACCAAGTCGATTGATGGCAGCCGAGAAATCAAGGTAAACGGCCAAACCAGTGTTTCCAACCCCAAAACCAGCATCGCAACGTTCTTTAGCAGCACGTGAAGCCACGTCGCGAGGAACTAAGTTTCCGAAGGCAGGATAACGACGTTCCAAATAATAATCGCGTTCGTCTTCGCTCAAATCAGTTGCTTTTTTCTTTCCTGCACGGATAGCTTCAGCATCTTCTTTTTTCTTTGGAACCCAAATCCGACCATCGTTACGAAGCGATTCGGACATCAAAGTCAGTTTTGATTGTGTTTCGCCATGAACTGGCACACAAGTTGGGTGAATCTGAGCGTAAGCCGGGTTTGAAAAATAGGCTCCTTTTTTGTACATTTGAACCGCTGCCGATCCGTTAGAAGTCATTGCGTTAGTCGAAAGGAAAAATGTATTTCCGTAACCACCTGAACCAACAACTACTGCATGAGCGAAAAAGCGTTCGATTTTTCCTGTTACCAAATTGCGGGCAATAATACCACGGGCGCGGCCTTCAATTACCACTACATCAAGCATTTCGTAGCGTGAATATAATTTTACAGCACCTTTACCAATCTGACGACTTAATGCAGAATATGCACCAAGCAATAATTGTTGTCCTGTTTGTCCTTTAGCATAAAAAGTACGTGAAACCTGTGCTCCACCAAACGAACGGTTGTCCAATAAACCGCCATATTCGCGAGCAAAAGGAACACCCTGAGCCACACATTGATCGATAATACCATTCGAAACCTCGGCCAAACGATATACATTTGCTTCGCGTGCACGGTAATCACCACCTTTGATGGTATCGTAGAAAAGACGGTAAACTGAGTCACCATCATTTTGATAATTTTTTGCGGCATTTATACCACCTTGTGCAGCAATGGAATGTGCACGTCGAGGTGAATCCTGAATGCAAAAATTCAAAACATTAAATCCTAGTTCTGCCATTGAAGCAGCAGCGGAAGCTCCGGCTAAACCTGTTCCAACCACAATAATGTCCAATCGACGTTTATTGGAAGGGTTTACCAGTTTTTGATGTGCTTTATAATTGCTCCATTTCTCGGCCAACGGTCCTTCCGGAATGCGGGCATCTATTTTAGTTGTTTCTACCGAAGTAGATTCCTGTTTCTTTGCCATAATATAATTTACTATTTAACTATTTACAATTAACCATTTTAGCAGCAAGAACCGCATCCAAATAAGTAATACAAAGGTATTGACATAAACATCAATATCACGATGGTTGAAATCACATTTGAAATAACTTTCACACGTGGCAACCATGTTTTGTTGTTTAAGCCTGTTGTTTGTAATGCACTCCAAACGCCATGAGTAAGGTGAAACCACAATGCAGTAAGCCAAACAATATAAATGGCACAATAAATCCAGTTGCTAAACAATTGTTGAACATAATATGCACCATCAGCCGGAGTAATTCCAGCATCACCTGTATGAATTCCGGTTAATTCTGCAAATTGCATTTTGTACCAAAAGTTGAACATGTGTAGTCCCAGAAATCCTAATACAATAGTACCCAATACCAACATATTACGTGATGACCAGTCAACACCTTTTTGACTTTTTGTAACTGCATAACCTTGATTTCCACGAGCCCGCATATTCTGATAAGTTAGAAATAATGCGTACAAAATGTGAATCACAAAACCGGCTGCCAATACACTTGTACCAACAATTGCATACCAATTGGCACCCAAAAATTCACAGATTGCATTATATGCTTCTGGCGAAATTATCACCACGATATTCATAACACTGTGAAAAAGTAAAAACAACACGAGAAAAACTCCCGTGATACTCATAACAAGCTTTCGCCCAATAGAGGAATCAATTAACCACATAGATTTTTGTTTTAGTTTGAAAATATAAAAAACGATTAATATTTTGTGTTTCGAGATTTTGATAAATTTTGAGTTTTACCAAAACTAAAATTTTTTTAAATTGGTTTTTGAAACATTGTATTTTTTAAATTTATTATAGTGCTGTTATTGAGCATTTTAATAAACAGAAATAGATTTTGTAAATTTTCCACAAAAGTAATCATTTGATTTTGATATCGCAAACTAATTACGGAAAAATTTCTTTAATTGGTTAAGCATTAAGAAAAATGTTTTGTCAATATTTTGAATTTTAGAAATTTAAGTTGAAAAAAGAAATAAAATAACTTGAATTTGATTGTTGAATATTTTTCAAACCATCAATTATATTAAAAAGTAGTTGTAATTCGTATTCTACTGAATTACACTAAATGCGAAATTCAACTTACTGTCTCCCAAAAGTTTTCCAGACAAAGTTTCTAAAGCTAACACAAAACACGTACACTAATCGCGAAATGTAACTAATCTACCACTTCACCAATAAGTGCCGCCGAAGAAGCACTTAAAATTTTTACATGTATTGTTTCGCCTATATGTCTATTAATTCGAGGAAAAATTACCACTTTGTTTTGAGATGTACGACCAAAAAGTTGTTCTTTTGATTTTTTAGAAAAACCTTCTACCAGAACTTCAAAAGTTTTTCCAATATCAAGTTGATTACCTTTGTTGGTTAACTCCCGCTGCACATCAATAATTTCTGCCAACCGTCTTAATTTTTCTTTTTCAGATATATTATCCGGTAAATTTTTAGCAGCATAAGTACCAGGTCGTTCGGAGTATTTAAACATAAATGCCAAGTCGAAATTCACTACACGAAGTAACGAAAGTGTTTCTTGGTGATCTTCTTCAGTTTCGCCATGGAAGCCACAAAACACATCGGTGCTAATTGAAGCTTCAGGTAGAATACGATGAATAGCATCAATGCGTTCCAAGTACCATTCGCGGGTATATTTGCGATTCATAAGTTTTAATATCTTATTGCTACCCGATTGTACCGGTAAATGAATTGATTTGCAGAGATTATGATATTGTGCAATGGTTTCGAGTGTACGGTCGCTCATATCTTTGGGATGTGATGTAGAAAAACGGAAACGTATTTCGGGTGCTGCTTCAGCCACAATGCGTAATAAATCAGGGAATTCAATCACTTCATCATCCTTTTCAATTCGATACGAGTTTACATTTTGACCCAACAAGGTAACTTCTTTGTAATTTTTTGACTGTAAATCCTTAAGTTCATTTACTATACTTTCCACATCACGGCTTCGTTCCCGTCCTCGGGTATATGGAACAATGCAATACGAACAAAAATTATTGCACCCACGCATAATTGAAATAAAACCTGATATAGATTTGCTAATACGCGATGGTAGAATTTCGCTGTAAGTTTCAGTAGTAGAGAGTTCTACATTAATTGCTTTATTTCCATTTTCTACACTTCCAATTAAATTAGGAATATCCATATATGCATCCGGCCCAACTACAATATTAACGCCATAATCGTTAATCAGTTCCTCTTTAACCCGCTCAGCCATACAGCCAACTACTCCAACAATCAGCTTTTTGTTTTTTCGCTTTAGCGTTTCAAAATACTTTAACCGGTTAATAACTTTCTGCTCAGCATTATCGCGAATTGAGCAGGTATTTACAAATATGGCATCAGCTTCATTAATTTTGTCGGTTAATTCAAATCCATCCATTTGCATTATCGATGCCACCACTTCACTATCGGCTACATTCATTTGGCAGCCATAAGTTTCAATAAAGAGTTTTTTGTCGTTCAAAGCGGATTTAAAGTCCGTTGAAGCGATAGTTTTTTCTTGTGAATTCATATATTCTTGTTCTTTTTTTTTGTTCTACAAAGGTAATCTATATAATCTAAATACAAAACGTATTGCATTAACTTTATTTAACGCTGAATTTTGCAATTATAAAAATGCTAATAATGAATTATTTAGAAAATATAAATGTTAATAAATGGTAAACCAATAAAAATATATGAACTTTTTTTGTTCAATAATTTGCGAGAATGAAATATTATTCGCAATTTTGCACTGTAAACAAACAGATAAATTTTTCATAGTTAAGGTTTAGGTTAAAATGTGCAATGGGTGGCTGTGAAGTTACCCATTGTTTTTATATAAAAGCCTGTAAACCTGATTAAATTTTAAATGCGATTAGAATAGGACACAAAAGAATGAAATTTGACTTAATATATAGGTTTAAATAAAAAAAACTTGTATTTTTGCATCATAAATAAAAACAATAAAAAAAATGAATTGGAGTTCCGGCTGATATTGTCGGAATTCTTTTTGTTATATACATAAAAAAAACCTAAAAGGAGAACTAAGCTATGGCAACAAATTATATGACCGCCGAAGGTTACAAAAAACTAGTAGAGGAACTTAACGAACTTGAAAGAGTACAACGACCAGCAATTTCTAAGCAAATTGGCGAAGCGCGCGATAAAGGTGATTTGTCGGAAAATGCAGAATACGATGCTGCAAAAGAAGCACAAGGTATGCTCGAAATGAAAATTTCGAATCTGAAGAACATGGTAAATTCTGCTCGCATGATTGACGAGTCGAAAATAAACACAAAAGAAGTACAAATTTTGACCAGAGTAAAGATTAAAAACCTAAAATCTGATCAGATTATGACTTATATGATTGTGTCGGAAAGTGAAGCCAACTTCAAAGAAGGAAAGTTATCAGTAACAACTCCAATTGCAAAAGGATTATTGGGAAAAAAAGTGGGACAACAAGCCACAGTTTCAGTACCTTCAGGTATTTTGGAATTTGAAATTTTAGAAATTAGCCTGTAGATTATTACATTTTTTTATTTTACAAACTCACATATTGCCTTCTAAACTAATTAATTGACAATTATTCAAACCCAATATGACAATTTTTAGTAGAATTATTGCTGGTGAAATACCCTGTTATAAAATTGCAGAGAATGAACAATTTTTTGCTTTTCTGGATATTCATCCCATGACTATTGGGCACACTTTGGTTATTCCAAAAATTGAAGAGGATTATATTTTCAATCTGGATGACAAAACTTTGTCGGAAATGATGGTGTTTGCAAAAAAAGTTGCTCAAGCTATCGAAAAATCAGTAACTTGTGTGAGAGTAGGTGTTTCAGTAATCGGACTCGAAGTGCCTCATGCTCATATTCATTTAATCCCGATTAATAAAGAGTCGGATATGAATTTTCGAAATCCCAAATTAAAAGCCACGAATGAAGAAATGATTCATATAGCTTCAAAAATTAGCAAAAACTTTTAGAATAATAGCTCCGAATAACTTAAATGTTTTTCGGAGTTTTTTTTGATTAGATTAAACTGCAGGTTGTAATTTTTAAAGCAACCAAAAACGATTGATTAAAATAATGGCAAGAAAAAAAATAAGTATTTGCAATCAAAAAAGATAATTGAATTATTTGCGAGAATGATTTAAGGTGAAATTTTCTAAAGTGCTTTTAGATAATTAGATAACAAATAGATGAATTCGTAAATATCAAATTATTATCAAACTAAAAAAAAGCAATTCAAATATTTTACAGAGAAGGTTTAAAGTAAAATCAACAGTTGTTCGTCTTAGAAAGTATAAGATTATTTCAAACAAAAATTTAAAACAAAAACAAAATGACAGTATCAATTTTAAGAGCCGTAGTTTGCGGCGTAATTGTAGGTGCATTGGCATTTTTTGTGCCTCACCTTTTATTGGGAATTATCGTTTTCGCAGGACTTGTAAAACTTTTCCATTGTGGTGGAAGGAGACATGGATGCTGTGGACATGGACATTATCATGGACATTCCGAACGCATGTTCTATTTGGCTGACAAAATTCGCAAAATGAGCGAAGAAGAATATGCCGAATTTAAAGAAAAAATGGGTGGTGGAGATTGCTGTAACTCAGATTCTAGCTGTTGCGGTTCACATTCAAGAAACTCATCGTGTTGCGAAACAAAAAAAGAAGAAACAACCAAGTAACCAATTAATTTACGATTTTATCAATTACAATTTAGAAATGCACCTAAAAAAATATGTGACGTTTGAATGTTAACTGATAAATGTATTACAATCTAAAAAAATAAAAAAATGCATAGAAGATCAAGATTTTTAGTCGGTTTGGCCGCAGCTGCCATCACTTTTGGAAGTTTATGGTTCGGGATGGGTTCCGACCATTTTAATCGCGGGCATCGCCCTTGCCATCCCATGATGGAACATTGCAACATGCACGAAGAACATTTCAGACATTGTGATGGAGATTCACCATCTAAAGTTCGCGAAAAAGTAATTGTGATTAAGGAAGTTATAAAAACTGATTCAATTAAGAAATAACTTTTAAAATAAATAATAATCCTCTCAATATCATATTGAAATTGAGAGGATTTTTTATTTTATCTTTTGCCAAATTTGTTATTTCCTCTACTTTTACTGTTTGTTGATGAAGGTTTTGTGTTTTTCACAACACCTCCTTTTTTTACACTTGAACTGCTTGAGTTTGTTCTCAAATCGCGAGATTTCGGATTTGGATTGTTTGATCTGTCAGGCTTAGCTGGTTTCGTGTTTCGTGTTTCGAGATTTTTTTGTCTTGGATCTTGGTTCTTGGATCTTGGTTCTTGGATCTTGGATCTAGGCTCTACAGTGGATGAAGAATTCTCAATTGCTGACATTATTTCTTCCATCTCTTCGTCATGTAATTGTCTCCATTCGCCCAATGGAATACCTTTCAACCGGATATTCATAATACGAATTCGTTCAAGTTTTACTACTTCATATTTAAAATATTCGCACATTCGTCTAATCTGTCGATTTAAGCCTTGTATCAGTACTATACGGAAGGAAAAAACTGATTCTTTTACTACTTTGCATTTTTTTGTTGTTTCGCCAAGAATTGGTACACCTACACCCATTTTCTGAATAAAATCGTCGGTGATAGGTTTATCTACTGTAACCAAATATTCTTTTTCGTGTTTGTTTCCGGCACGTAAAATTTTATTTACAATATCGCCGTTATTCGTCAGGAAAATAAGACCTTGCGATTCTTTGTCGAGCCTGCCGATAGGAAAAATACGTTCGTGATAGCCAATATAATCTATTATCGAATCTTTCACTCCAATTTCGGTGGTGCTGATAATACCAACAGGTTTGTTGAAAGCAATAAACACAAAATCAGTTCCTACTTTGGCTTCTATCAGGTTGCCATTCAACATTACTTTATCATGTTTGGAAACTTGTGTGCCCACTTCGGCTCTGCGTCCATTTACAAACACATGACCCTGTTCGATATACTTGTCGGCTTCGCGACGTGAACAGATACCGCTGTCGCTGATAAATTTATTGAGACGGATTTTTTCGGTCATTGGATTTTAATTTGAAAATGAGATAATTTGAAGATTTGAAAATTACTCTAAGATTGTAACAAGTCTAGCAATTCGCTGATTACCATGGCACTTGCTCCCCATATTTCGGCATTGGTCACGTCGTAATATGGTGCATCCGAACTGGCTTTTATCGAATTAACATAGAAATCCTTTTGTTTCACCACATCGGGTTGGAAAAAATCACTAAATGGAATTTCAATAACTTCATCCACTTCCCGTTCATCAATTATATATTCAGGTTTTTCTGCTAAATAACCCACAAATACACTGATTAAAAAATTGCTTGGTGGCACATAAATATCAGATAACCTGCCAATTATTTCAATTTTTTCTTCAGGAATTCCTATTTCTTCTTCAATTTCCCGAAGAGCTGTTACACGTACATCACCATCTTCATCTTCGTATCGTCCACCAGGAAATGCAATCTGACCGGAATGAATGCCAACATACTCACTTCGTCGGATAACAATCATTTTCATTATATTGTTATCTTGTAAAAACAATATCATTACCGCACTTTTTCTCGCATTTAGTATAAATTTTTGCTCATTCAAATAACCAGATATGCGATTTGCAGGAGCCATTTTCAGATGTGAAGAAATACCTGACAAAGGTAATTCAAATTTTTGTTTTAATATCTCAACTGTTAGATTCATAGTAAATTGTGCGAAAAAAAGCGCAACTAATTGTTACGCTTGATCTTTTAGTTTGAAATCAAATTTTCGACCTCAACTTTTAGAATAGGTTTATCCATAAATCGGATATTTTGTAGCATTAACCTCATTTATAAAATATGGATTTTTTAGCGAACGCTCAGTTAGAACATCAACTTTTCGATTTAATAAATCAATCAATTCATATTCTAAAGCCCATAAATGCTCTCCAGCATCAACTGGTTCAAGACCATCTTATAGATTAACTAAAAAATCTATATCACTTTTTTCATTAAACCTTTCATTAAGAACTGATCCAAAAACATAAGCATTTTTTATTTTGTGTTTTTGAAACAATTCTTTTATTTGAGGCAACAGAGCCAAAATTGAAGGCTGAAGCATAATATTGTTGATTTATATTTTTTGCAAATATACAAACTACCTTTTGAATACAAAACGAATTGACTCATTTAATTATTTAAACTCTCATGGATGTTTTGCAACTGGAGGTCTATTCTTTTGTCTTTGTTCTTTTATCTTGGCTCTTTGTCTATCTTACTGGCAAATCACGCAACCTTCGCATTTCGATAATTCGCCACGAAGCCGTTTTTCAACCAGCATTTTCATTCTGTCCTGCAAAGCCGGAATGCGAATATTCTCAATAACATCGTTTGTGAATGCAAACATAAGTAACAATCGGGCTTCCGACTCTGAAATGCCACGAGCCTGCATGTAGAATTTTGCAGTTTCGTCCAACGACCCAATGGTTGCACCGTGTGAACATTTTACGTCGTCGGCGTAAATTTCCAACTGCGGCTTAGTTCGCATTTTGGCTGTTTTCTTTAGCAAAATATTGCGATTAGTCTGAAATGCTGAAGTTTTTTGAGCATCTTTGGCCACATATAATTTGCCGGTAAATGCTCCTTTTGAAAAATCATCTAACACATATTTAAACAACTCACGGCTATTGCAATTTGGTTTGTTGTGAATAATGGAAGTGAAATTGTCAACTTGTTGGTTTTTGTCAGTAATCACCATTCCACAAAGCGATGTTTCGCAACCTTCGCCATCCAAATCTATTTCAATCATATTGCGAGTTATACCATTGTGGAGTGTAATCACGTTAGCCAACACATTTGATGATGCTCGCTGATCGATGAGTAATGTTGATAAGTTTGTAGTTTTATTATGCGTATTTTCTAGTTTATAATGCTCATAACTTGCATTTTCGCCTACAAAAACTTCAGTTACACGATTTGACAAGAAGCGAACTTCGTCCACAGTGTGGTCACAAACCAACAATTGCGCTTTGGCACCTTCTTCCAAAATTATTAGATTATGACTTACCGCCATAAAATCAATATCGGCACGCATAATATTAACCAATTGCACCGGTTTATCAAGTGTCACGTTTTTTGGTACGTACATGAAGAAACCATCTTGTGCAAATGTTCCATTGAAGGCCACTAAACCATCTTGTTTAGTTGAGCTAAGTTTACCAAAATAACCTTCGAACAATTCAGGGTGAGTAATCGCAACTTCTTTCACGCTACCAATAACCACGCCATCCGGTAGTTTAGAATTTCGTGGATCATTGACAGGATAAAATCCGTCATTCACCACAAAATAAAGGTATGAATGAATTCCAGGTACATCGCATTTGAATACATCATAAGGATTCACCGGAATCGGAATACGGTTTATATTTAGTCCGTAATCGATAGAAAGAGCATCTTTCAAGTCGGTATATTTGTAATTTTCCAACGCCATGGTAGGGAATCCCAATTTTTCGAACAATGCAAAAGCATCGTCGCGCAAGTCGTTCATCACCGGAGCCGAATGCTTTTTGATATTTTCGTGATGATGTTTATATAAATCGATATAAGCCCCCTCGCCCCCTAAAGGGGGAATTTGAGTGTTCTTTTCGATTATTTTATTTTTCTTTTCCATTTTTGAGTTTGTCTTAAAGTCCCCTTTAGGGGATTTAGGGGCTGGTTATTCTCCGTCTACTTCCTTTTTAATCCAGTCGTAACCGCGCTCTTCAAGTTCCAATGCCAGTTCTTTTCCACCTGATTTTACAATGCGACCATCATACAATACATGTACAAAATCGGGTACAATGTAATCTAGCAGACGTTGATAGTGAGTAATCACTATACTGGCATTTTCGGATGTTTTCAGCTTATTCACGCCATTAGCCACAATACGCAATGCATCAATATCCAAACCGGAATCTGTTTCGTCAAGAATTGATAACAATGGATTGAGCATAGCCATTTGGAAAATCTCGTTGCGTTTCTTTTCACCACCCGAAAAACCTTCGTTTACTGAGCGATTGGCCAATTTGTTGTCCATTTCCACTAACTCTTTCTTCTCACGTTGCAGACGTAAGAAATCGGTAGCCGACATTGGTTCCAGGTTTTTGTATTTACGATGTTCGTTCACAGCAGTACGCATAAAATTTACCATGCTTACCCCCGGAATTTCCACCGGATATTGGAAGCTTAGGAAAATTCCTTCACGTGAACGATTTTCAGGAGTTAATTCCAACAGATTTTTGCCGTTAAAAGTCACGTCACCTTCCGTTACTGTGAATGCTGGATTACCTGTTAGCACAGAAGCCAATGTTGACTTTCCTGCACCGTTTGGTCCCATAATAGCATGTATTTCACCCGCATTCACTGTTAGGCTTAGCCCTTTTAATATTTCCTTGCCATTAATATTGGCATGTAAGTTTTTAATTTCTAACATATTTAACTGCCCCCCTAACCCCCTAATGGGGGGACTTCCCAAATTTGCAAAGGGGTTGAGAAGTCTTAATTAATTCAAAAAATATAGTCTCTGCGCTCTCTTATTCCCCCTTTAGGGGGTTGGGGACAACTTTTTACCCAACACTGCCTTCCAGCGTTATTTGCAGTAGTTTTTGTGCTTCCACTGCAAATTCCATTGGTAGTTTATTAAGTACTTCTTTGGCATAGCCATTTACAATCAATCCTACGGCATCTTCAGTTGAAATACCGCGCTGATTGCAATAAAATATCTGGTCTTCGTTGATTTTTGAAGTTGTTGCTTCGTGTTCCACAATAGCAGTGTCGTTATTCACTTCCATATATGGAAAGGTATGAGCACCACATTTATCGCCAAGCAGCAAACTGTCGCATTGAGAAAAGTTACGGGCATTTTCGGCAGCCGGATTGATCTTCACCAATCCACGGTAACTATTCTGACTCACACCGGCCGAAATTCCTTTCGAAAGGATGTGACTGCTGGTGTTT
>Ga0247841_10010554_pt1 | contig 12559 bp, 21 predicted proteins | sample LaCruzMarch2015__2_FD_192410 | JGI IMG/M metagenome (GOLD analysis project Ga0247841, IMG submission 192410) | Freshwater microbial communities from meromictic Lake La Cruz, Castile-La Mancha, Spain - LaCruzMarch2015_18m | ecosystem: Environmental > Aquatic > Freshwater > Lake | place: Spain... | reverse complement strand
TTAATCCCTGATTACCGATAGGAGAATTTATAGTGATAGTTGGTTTAGTTGTATCCAAAGTAAATGTTCTATTTCCACTTGTTGCATTAACTCCTGCTTTACCAAACCCTCCACAACTCCAATTATATGTTCCATCAGTTAAAGCACTTGTTGTCCAAGTTTTATTATAATTAGTAACTTCTCCTGCTAAAACTTCTGTATTTTGATAGTCTATATTATTAGAACTATCCCATACAGTTAGATTTACACTTGAAATGTTATTAGCTGTTGAAGTGTAGTTACAACTTATACTGACTGTGTTGTCTGTTGTGTTGAAGTAATTAACAGGGGAAGATTGGGTTGTTGTTAATGCTCTACTATCAAAATTGTTAGTATAAGTTATCCCTGTTCCACCATTATATAAATCGCTTATCTCTGTTGCACTTAAACTTCTATTCCAAAAACCAACTTCATCTGTTAATCCATGGATACCATAAATCTGATTTGATTGTCCAAAGTATGTAAATGCACTTCCACCATTAATTCCTATTGGAGTTGCTACTGTTATATTCTTACCACCATTCATATAACCTGTTACACCTGCTGAACTATTTGCTACAATAACAATATGTGTCCATACATTTATTGGAGTTACTGATGTTATAGGTTTCCAAGTGCTATCCAATACTGTTAATGCAGAACTCATCCAACCAAACTGTGTTGTTCCATCTGTCATTAACAATGCAGGAGCATTTGATAAACTTTCAGGTTTAATCCAAAATGACATTGTCCAATTATATCCACTTAATACTCCTGTTCCTCCTAAATAAGAACCTGCAATATCTTGTGATACATTTATTGCTTTACCAATCTTACCATCTGCTCCATATATTGTATAAACAGAAGATAAGTTAATTGTTCCTAAACTATCATTTGCAGTTCCACCTAATTCATTAAGAGTATAATAATGTCTTAATCCAATATTTAACCCTGCTGTCCAAACAGCCCATTCACTAAACTCTTTATTATTCTTTAATGGTATAAAATCTACTGACTGACTTGCATTCTTAACTCCTTTAATCTTCCATCTATAATCTCCTGCTTGTAATGTTTCCCCATTATATTCATTCCATACTTCTATTGGTTGATTAACTTTACTAGTTCCTATTACTTCTTGATTACAAACTGTTTTATATTGATAATCTGTTTTCATATCCTCGCAAACCTCCTTATAGATTGGAACATCTACATAATTATCTTCCATACCATTAAATAAATAATATTTAGAACTAAGTATTGTTGTATCCTCTCCTGCTAATGTTTTAAATTGCACTCCATCAAACAAACTACTATCCTCATATAAAGTAACTCTACCTTCTGCTTCACAATTAATTATACAGGTTTCAGTATTACTTGTTAAAGAATATTCTATTGCTTTTCCAGTTGGTATCCATAAGAAATTACTTTGTAAGGTTATAACTCCATACTTTTCATTAAATTCTTCTTTAATGAAAGCACTCATATCTTCCTGAATTACTTTTGTATAAGACTTTGTATCTGCAAAAGGATTTAATTGTAATCCTTCTGTTTCTATTTCACTTTCCATTTGAGCAGAAATTAGGGGTAGTAATACTATTAACCCTAGTATAATAATTCCCCAGAATGTCTTAAAATAAGTATTATTCTTCTTACCGACGGTGTTTTTTACCATTATATACCTACCCCCTCGTTTTCCCCACTAAACATAACAATTCCACATACAAACCCAATTATACACATAATTAATGGGGATTGAAGGATCATAAAAGATAATAAAGTAAATTCATGTAATCTTGTCCCAACATCATCTGAACCCATATAGAAGTCCTGATAAATATTACTTACAAAGATTGAAGTAATTATAAGTAACAACATTAAACCAAAGAACAAAGCCATTAACCATTTATTTCCAGTAAATCTAAAAGAGAAAGCAAGAATCAAACAACCAAACAAACCCATAACATAAATAACTCCTGTAAGCCATGTGAAACTTTGAATAACATTATTAACTGGAACTATTGTCATTTGGGAAACTTGTGATGCATTTGTATTACCCACCATACCTAATCCAGTAAATTGTGGGACTACTTCATCTGCAACCCAGTTCATTGTAACTGCACCAAAGGCCAGAAACAATCCACCTATAAGTAACATGAATAATAATAATGATATGAATATAACTGCACCTATTCCCTGTCCTCTTTTGTTCATTGTTGCCTCTTTGGTTTAGTTTTTAATTCTTCTACTACTCCTCTCCATCCCTGTGTTCTTCTCATTAACCTAGTAAATTCTGCCATTCCAGTATCTTTCTGTTTAAAGTTTGCTAATCCTTTTGATACTCTTGTTCTCATTATTTCCTGTCCTTCCCTAGCCCAATCAGGATCTACTCTTTGATGTATTCCTTTACTCATAGTGAAGTTCCAACCCCCCTTTCTATTAATGATTTTGTTTCCTTATCTTGAAATGCTCTTACCAATATCCAGATAGCATAGACAGGTAACATTACTATTGTTACTCTGAATAGTATTGTATAGATAGCAAAGAAGTAATCTCCAATCATATTATTAGTTAAATATGCTTGTCCTAGATTTGCAATTATAAATACACAACTTACCCCCAATATCCAAACTATCATCCAGATAACTGGCCTTAAATATTTTAACCAATTAATATTAATTATACTTCCTGATTCATCTTTTGTATCACTTGCAGGAAGAGTGAAGGATATTAAGACTAAACCAATCATTAACATTATAGTTCCTATTAAAGCAAGAATATAGATATAGGATTGTGGAATACTTAAATCGTTTCCTGTCCCAGTTGTTTGTAATATCTCTTCAGATATTCCACCCATAACTGAATTATTACATTGGATAACAGCAGTATAAAAATCTATCTTACTAAAATTTCCTGCTGTTAAATCAAAAGAATAATCAAAGTTATGGGATACAATAGAATCAAACCCCTCATAGATATGTTTTCCAGTAGAATTATAAAGATGCATATAACAACCTATTCCAGAAGTTATTGGAAATCCATTGGAAATATTTATTACATGAACTTCTAGTTCAAAAGGAGAATTTGCTTGGATAATATTATCTAATGGAATCTTTATATCAAATCCCTCTGTGAATGATTGAAGTTGTGAAACAGGAGGAACGGCACTAATAATTGGAAGAAGGAATACTAAAAGAAAACTTAATAGGATAAAACTATACTTCATCTCTTCTTAAACCAATCTAATGGGTTCAAACTTGTTGAACTAGTCGGTAAATTATATCCTCCTTTTGTTTCTGATATATGAATGTGTTGTCTTAATGTTAATCTTTCCTGTCCTTTCCATGCTCTTAAATAAGTTGAATGGACAGCATCTTGAATCTCTCTTATGGTTATTAAAAATCTTTTTAACTTGTTCTTTATAATCTGTTCCTTAATCTTCTGTAATTCTTTCTCTATCATTGGTTCAATCTCTTTTAGTAACTTATCTTCTATTTCTTTCTTTTCTATATCACTAACTTTTCTTCCCAACAACTCCAAAGCAAATATTCTTAAATCTTTTTTCTTTTGTATTCTATCTATTAAAGATTTTTTACAGTCATCAAAGGTTGGATATTTAAATACCTTCTCGTATTCCATAAAGATAGTATCGTTTAAATCTGATGCAAAATCTTCCATCTTATGATTAATAGTATCTTCATCATAATTAGAAAGTAAAGTGTTCTTGTTCAAATACCATGCAATAGTATTTCTTATTAAATGAACTCCAAAGTCAGATAGAATAACCATGTCGTTATTATCAGGTGCAACCCATTGTGTGTTTCCCTTATCATCCCTGTCTATAACATATCCTCTTAAAAGATAATCTATTCTATCCAATTCTTCTCCTAGATCTAATTGTTCTGCAATCATTCCTCTTTCATTCTGCCCCATCATTACTTCCTGTTGTATTCCTTTTGTTCTCTCCTCTGTTGAACGGAGTTCAGACTCTCTAACTACCTGACTTAACTTATCATATTCTTCTTGGTTCATTTTTTCTTTCTCCTTTTTGAATTTCTTTTATATCCAAATATTTCTCCAACTTCAGAGGATGTGGATAGTCTATACTTTGGTTGTTCTATAAACAATGTTCCTTCTTTAGTTCTCCTACTATAAAATCCTTTTGGTGTTCCTGTCATTCCCTTACCACTAATTCTAAAGGTAGCTGCAAGAGTTCTCCCTACTTTTCCACTACCAATAGAAAGTGCCTCCTTAACACTTCCAGTATTACCTACATTATAAAACTTTCCCCCTCTTCTTACTTGAACTGAATATAAACCTTTTAATGTATTTGTTGGTTTGATTTTAGGGTTTAATTTAAATACTGGAATCTTCTCTGGGAGAAATTCAAACTTAAGATTAAGATTTGGTATTCCCATTCTATTAGTTTGTATTGGTTCTTGAACTTGTTTTAATGCAGGAACTGTTGCTAACTTTTGTATAGGTTCTTGCCGTTGTGCTATTCCCTGTGCAGATGCAGGTTTAAAGTTTAATCTAGTTTCTTGTTTTGGTGTAAGCATTTGAACTTGTGTAACTCTTTGTTGTGTATCTTGTTTGGGCATTTGAATCTGAACCTGATTTAACTTTTGTGAAGTAACTTGTTTTGGAATAGTTAGTTGTGGAAGAATAGATTTAGTTATAGCACCAACAGTTTCTACTTCTAATCTTAATGCAGGAGTAATAATATTTCTTGCTTGTTCTTGTGCAATCTTAACTGATCCAGTTATAAACTGGCCTGTTTGTTTCTGGGTAAGAATACTTTTAGAGGGTATAAACTCGTATAAGTTAATATTTCTAGGAGTAATCTTTTGTATTAATATCTTTGAATTAACTTCAGAAAACACTTTACTTGCAGTTTTAGTTGCCTCTCCTCCATAATAAGTATAAATGTTTCCAGTTGGTTTAGTAATGAATCCTGCATAGATATCACTCATTTTTCCTTTTGGATATGTTTGTCCCCATGAAAATGTCTTTCCATAAACTCCCTGTCCTTCAATAGAAAGTTTAGTGAATCCCATATCTGTTTTTACTATCCTCGTATATTTAGCAACATTAGAAGTTTTAGCAGAACCAATAAAATAATCAAAGGTTGGTTTAGATTGTTTTAAATTTAATATTCTATAATCTAAAACACTACCATCATAACCTATACCTAACTTTGGTTGATTCTTAAAACTAGCAACCTTCCCAATAGATGCAAGTTTATTCTCTCCACTTTGTTTAACTATCATTTGGGATATAGAAGTAACATCTTTCTTTCCACCAGTTGTTTTAGTAATGATGTTAAACTTTGATGTGTCCATATTTATTACTTGTTCTTGTCCTACTCCTTTGGTATAAAGTTTAGTAGGATATATTTGTGATGCTATCTCTCCAGAAGTTACCATGAATGGAGATGCACCTGCAAGTTTTAATGTATCTGTAATTCTCATTGGTTGAACCTTTGTATCTAACCAGTTAGTAACTGTTGTTGGAAGTAACTTAACTGCATAAGGCCTGACAACTTCACTAAACTTTCTTCCAACTATTCCTACTGCAACATCTTGATATTTATTCTCTATATACTGTTGTGCTGTAAATCCTGTTGCACTTCTACCACTACCTGTTCCATACCAATCTATATCTCTAAATGTAAAGTTAAACTTACTCTCTTGTATTGCTCTTTCTCTTGCTTGTTGTGCTTGTTGAACTGTTTGTCCTAATGTTATCTCACTTTGTTCCTGTTGTTGCACTTGTTGAACAGTAGTTGCATATCTATTAGTTAATCTTCCAGAACCACTTGCAACATTGTAATAAGTTTTATCTCCCTGTTGAACTAGATTAGTGCTACCACTTCCACTAACATTACTATATCCTACCGTTGATGTAACTCCATTTACCGTTGATGTTATTGGAGTAACTAGATTAGGATTATAACTTCCACCACCTGACATTGTAGTTTCTTTAGGAACAAAAGCACCAGTTGATGATTGTTTAAATCCTAGAAGAGTTCCACCATCATATACAGGAGTGAAACCTGTAAGAGGATCTTTACTTGTTACTTTTGTTGGAACTATCGTTGGTGTTGTAGTTGTTGGTGTTGAACTTCCTCCTCCACCACTAGAACTTCCACCACCTCCTCCACCTCTTGCTTTCTTTGGATCATAGGAAACTGGTTGTCCTTTAGAATCAGAATATCCTGTCGGAGAACTTTTGTTTGGAACTACACTACTAGAACTACCACTTCCTTTTAAAGCAGTAAGGGCATTTGGTTTCTTCCCACCTATGTTAATTGTTACCACTGTAATTATTCTATGTATCTATTCTTTTTAAATCTAGTTAATAGACAAAGGTTTAAATATTAGAAATGTTATTAATAATAGAGGTAATTCTTAATGGTAAATTATACTGATGCAGGAAAAGAAAGTGAGTGGAATGAGGCATCATTGAAAGCAAGAAGGTTACATGAAATACAGGAACTAATTAATTGCTTTAAACTTAATCCAATGGGAATGACGGCAGGTAAGTTTAACTATGAATGGTTGTTAATGAATGTTACAATCCTATACGGTGAAGGAAGAAGTAAATACTCTCCTAAAGAAAAGACAGAGGTTGATGGTATAAAGAAAACTTGTGAAATAAGTTTGGAAAAATGTCCTCCACATACTCCCGTAATAAAACAAAGTTATAGTCATAGACACATGAGTTATACTTTTAACTATGATAGTTATGTTAGGTTTGTTAATGTTCTAGAATACTATGAAAACAAAGTTAAGGATCTAAATGATGAACATGGCCTTACTACAAAGAATAAAGGTTATGGTGGAATGTTCTAATGCCAAGAGTATATCTTGATTTGGTTGATGGTAAATGGAATGAAGTTGCTAAATCTAATTTTTGGATAGACGGTTTCTTATTAAGTAAGTTGGAGAATATGAAAAAGATTCAGGCAAAGAAATGGGATGGAGTTTTACTCGTCGATGGTAAGGAAAGAAGTGGTAAGTCTGTTCTTGCTATGATTATGGGTTGGTATCTCTCCGAATGTAAGATGACTAAAATGAACTTTGCATCTGGATTAAATGATGCAGCAGAAAAGATTGGTAACCTTCCTGATGGTTCAGTTCTCGTCGTTGATGAAGGAAGTATTATCTTTAGTAGTAAGGATAGTTCCAACAATGAACAGAAGAAGTTAATTAAGTTGTTGGATGTTATAGGACAGAAGAATATGATATTCATTGTTTGTCTTCCATGTATATTTGATTTGAATAAAACAATAGCAGTAAGAAGAAGTTTGTTTCTATGTCATGTTTATCCTGATGAAGAGTATAACCGAGGGAACTTTGTATTCTTTGGTGAAAAGAAGAAGGCACAGCTTTATAAACATGGAAAGAAGAACTATGACTCTTATTCTTATCCAGAGGCAGACTTTGCAGCAAACTATTTTGAATTTGCACCACCATTCTATCAGGAATACCTAGAAGAAGTTAAGAAGAATAGTCTTGCAGAGGTTCTAGCATCTGCTAGACAGGGAAAACCTAGTGATAGACAGATACTAACCTTTAAAATTAATGAGGCATTAAAGAGAATAGAAGAGAATAAGATTGATTTAACATTAGAACAAACTGCAAAGATACTTGGAGTTCATTTAGATACTATTTTTAAACATAAACAAGCACTAAAGAATGAAAAAGTAGCTACCTGCCCCCCCATTTGTGAGTAAATTCGTGAATTTAGGGTGGTTATTTATAAATCCTTAACTAAGGTAACCATAGTGAAAGGATAAAAGGTATTGAACTAAGGTAACCTAAGTATAAACCTGACTTATCTATCATATATAACCCACCCCATGACTTCCAATCCATGATCCTTTCCCCTTATATTTGTTACCACTGTCCATTTAAGTTTATAAAGGATAGTTACTATAATAGAAATAGATTATATTGATTTTGAAAGGAGGTTTAAATAATTACATGAGACAAATACAAAATAAGAAACTTGGAGTCGTTGGTGATTTAATCAACGGCACAGGAGGACTTATCATAGGTGTTGTTGTTATATTAGTTGTTGTTTCCACATTACTAGGTGCAAATCTTTTAACTGGATCTTCTGCTAATGCTGCTGGAAATATGAGTGCTAACTTCACAGAAGGTATCAATCAGGTTTCTGCAAAGATTCCAACAATCCTATTAGTAGCTGCTGTTGTTCTATTGTTCGGAGTTATTGTTCTATTATATAGACAGTATCAATCAATGGGCATCGGTGGAAGTGGAGGTTCTCTTTAATTAGAGAATTTACATAATGGCAGAAAATAGAAGTGGAATCATAGCTGCAATAATTGCAGGTGTTGGTGGTTTAATTATCACTACATTAATCATATTAGTTATTCTTGGAACATTTACCAATGCTAACTTATTAAGAACTACTGAATCTACAACTACCGTCATTAGTGAAACAGGAATTGCACTTACAGATGGTGGAACTGCTCTTGCTAACTTCAATTCTAGTTATAGAACATGGACTATCATAACGGTAGTAAATGCAACTAATACAACTGGAAATGCAGTTATCACAGCTCCAAATTACACATTTAATAGTGCAACTGGATATCTAATGAATAAGACTGCCGTAGAATGGGGAGATACTAATGTTACCTACTCGTATGTTAAATCAACAAATTATGAAGACACTGTAACAAGTGCTAATAATGGTTTCATCGGAGGATTAAATAACATTTCAGAAAAGTTACCTACCATACTATTAATTAGTGCCGTTGTTTTTTTATTCGGTGTTATTGTTCTATTATATAGACAGTATCAATCAATGGGCATCGGCAATAATGTAGGCCTATAAGAAATAATTTATTTGGGAGGGTTTCCTCCCTTTTTCTTTTTTATTCTAAATAATCTTTAATAGAAATATTTTGATTGAAACCATAAAGAGGAATCTCTTTAGTTCCAATTAAATCTAATGTTATCAATGGGACTTCATCGTAAGGAGTATTATAAACAGAAATAGTTGCATAGGAATAGTTTAATTTTAATTCTCCACCAATGTATTTATCAATCATGTCCCTATAAGGATTTTTACAAACTTTTGTTTCCTGAATAACTAAATAGCATCCAACTAACATAATTACAACTGCTATAACTCCTAACCATACATTTAAAGTTTGTTTGTCCATTATAATAATCCTTCTTCTACTTTAGATGTTTGTTCTGGTTCTGGTTTAATTCTTCTCTTTCTAGGTTGGATCTGAACTGACTTATCCTCTCCAGAGATAATGTTATCTTCTCTAACTGTTGGAGAAGGGACAGTCTCCAGTAACTCTCGTCTTTCAGATTCATTAATTCCTTCATTAACTGGTTCTGACTGACTAATGATTCCAGTTCCTCTTCTGACATCTTCTGGTTTTCCTGACTTGTTTTCTGATTCATTGTATTTCCTCCTTAATCTATTTAGTTGTAATTTTTCATAGTAAAGTTTTACCGTTATAAAAGTTATCCCAATACAAACTAAAGAACCTAAAATTATCTCTATTATCATACTGGCCTTATACCTGATGAACTACAAATAGTGTCTAGTTTAGACACTGCATTAAGTAATGATTCTGCAATAGGTTTTGCAGATTCTACCGTTCCTGCTGCTGATGCCATCAGATCCCCCACTTTAGATATTAATAACCAAACTGCTATAACCATGATAACTAAAAATATTCCATTGATTAGAATTGCACCATACTTCTCCATAAAATTCTGTTTGTTATATCTCTCTTGGATATTCTTTCTAATAGCAACATGCATATATCTCATATCTCTATCAATAGGTTCTATATCCAACATACCCATTTTAGCATCTAAATCTCCTAAAAGAATATTATACCAATAACCATCCTGTCCAACTGCAAACCAATAAGTGTTCTTACCCATCTTTCTTCCATAAGCAGTTCTATATACTTTTCTTCCTTTTAAGTAAAGTAATTCTTCTCCACCATCTCCAACCTTAACAACTCTTGCTTTATCCTTTCCTATTGGTTGGTAACCCTGTCCTGCTATGTTTTCAAAGATAACTATTTTCTTGTTATAAGTTTTAGATTGAAACCACATAAAGATTCCACCACCTGCAATTAGGGTAACAATAAAGATTATAGCAACAATAAGAATCATGTTACCTATTCCAGAACCTATGGAGAAAGAAGGCATAGACATTCCAGTTTCAAATCCAAGTATTGCACCCATTAGGAACTTCTCCTGTTATTCAATTTTATAAATGCAAAGAAAGAAAGAAAATAGTATAAAATTGCAAATACTGAACTAATAATAGAAAGTTTAGATCCATAAACCCATAAAATTAATGTAGTAGAAAGAAACATCATAGATATACAATGAATGAATAAAATTATTACAGTCGATATAAAAAACTTCAATAGTTGAACTTCTCTAGTTTCTTTTTTCATTTATTCTCTTCTACCCACTTTTTTAATAATTGATTTAGTAAAGGGGATAACTTCCCACTACCAAACTGTAACAAGGATATTTTCTTTGCTCTTTCCACAACTTCTTCATTTAAACTAACAGAATAATTATTCATCATTATAGTATTTTATACTAGTTTATACTATTTAAACCTTTGTTATTTTACTAGTTGCATAGTTGTTGCACCATCTTTCTTCATAGACATAAATTCCAAGATAGATAATAATCAAAGGTAATGAAATCCAAACCATCCAACGGTTGATTACTGAAAGGGTTACTGAAAACATCCACACTAGTAAAATAAGTTCCTGTATAGCCCTTAAACTGCTTGTAGAAGGTATTTCATTATAGACTAGATGTCCTTTCTCATGCCACCAAATCCATGTTCCTTCCTTACAACCATAAATCTTTCCAGAACCTAAATCTACATGGGGACTAACCATGAATCCTCCTATGTCTTACTATGGAACAGGTTTTTGAACAGGTTTTACTTTGATGTTGTCTAAAACCCACTTTCAATCTACCTCTAGAACCAATTTTGGTTTTAAATGGCCTACCACATTCTGAACACTTGTGATTAAATATCTTACACATGATTAAAAAGGGACATTAGTAGTGTTCTTTCTTTAAGAAGAAAAAAAGCTATTTTTAGAACCCCCCCTTCTTTTTCTTGGTATTATGTCTTTACCTCTCTTTCCAACTCCTACTGCTTTCCTTAAACCTTCTTTTGTTCTTTCTGATATAATATTTCTTTCAAATTCTGCAAAAGCACCCATTATCTGCATTTGTAACCTTCCACTGGAAGTAGTAGTGTCTATATTTTGTGTAACTGCTATAAATTGAACATTCTTTCTGTTAAATTCATCAAATAAAGATAGAAGATGTTGTAATGATCTTCCCAATCTATCTAATTTTGTAACCATAATTACATCAAATTTATTAGATCTCATGTCTAAAAGGAGTTGATTAAAGTGTTCTCTGGAAGTAGAACTACCAGAAATAACATCTTTGTATATCTTAAAAACTTCTAAATTCCTTCTTTTACAATCTTCAATACATATATCTTCTTGTTTATCTGCATCCTGTTCTTCAGTTGAAACCCTACAATAGATAGCAACTTTCATATAACTCTCCTAATTTTCCTTTTACATTCATCACATGCCAATCCTGTATCTGTCATTACCTTCTTTCCACAAATCATACATCTTCTAGTTGGTTTCTTCTTCCACTTACTCATTGTTATCTCCTAAACCAAAAACTTGTTTTTGTTTTCTCTTATCTTTTAGTTCTTGTTTTCTTATTCTTTCTTTTCTTTCCATTATAAACAAACAATATAGTAATCCAAATACTATAATAATAATCCCCCTAATTAAATAAAAAGATATACCTAACATCACTTATAACTCCCAGTTTCCAATTCTTTATACTTCTCCATTCTTCTTTCCCACAACATTCCCAAATAGAATGTTCCTGCTAGGGTAAAAAGACAAAGTAATATTTTAGCTATCATTTATTCTCCTTTCTCTTTTTATCATTTAAAAAATCACTTATATCTTTTTTATGTCGTTCTTTATATTCATCACAAGCATAAAACATATGTTGATAGCATAAGCTAATCATTCCTCTTGCAGAACAATTATATGGACAGGTTATTTCTCCCCTGTCCATTTGGTTACGGGCTTTAATAGTGTAATCTTCTACCATTATTTTTCCTCTTTTTCATATTTTAATATAAATATTGAAGTTATTAACCAAATAATTATATTTATAAAAGACATCCATATTAAATAAATATTAGCATTTACCATTACTCCTATTACAGTAACCATCGTCCAAAGATTTGAAATTAAAAGATATAATTGAAAGTCATTCATTTCTTCTCCTGAAAGGTTTGCTCTATCTTTTCTAATTTATCTCTATTTTTGATTAACACTTTAGCTATAACTTTACAACCTTCTTTAACTTTAATTTCTTCACAATAGATAATATCCCGACAATTAATATTCCCACAATCAATATTCCAACAATTAATATTCCAACAATCAATATTCAAA
>Ga0247841_10010552_pt1 | contig 12560 bp, 12 predicted proteins | sample LaCruzMarch2015__2_FD_192410 | JGI IMG/M metagenome (GOLD analysis project Ga0247841, IMG submission 192410) | Freshwater microbial communities from meromictic Lake La Cruz, Castile-La Mancha, Spain - LaCruzMarch2015_18m | ecosystem: Environmental > Aquatic > Freshwater > Lake | place: Spain... | reverse complement strand
TGAGTTATAACCCTCTTTGGGAGATGTGTATTTTTTTAAGACTTGTTGATCCTAAATCGGGAGAAGAGCCATAATAATATCAAACAGTACTTTGTTATCAAGTACGTCAAGATTTACTTTTTTACAAAAAAATTTTCCTCTGTTCCCATATTTTTGTAATGCAAATTGAATATATCTATTATTCATATCAAAGCCAAGATATTCCACGTTTGGTAAATATTCTAAGATATCGGCAGTACCACAACCGATGTCCAAGATTTTATCACCGTCTTTTGGTTTGACATATTTATCGATATACATTTGATTGTATTTTTTTGGGATGAGTATGAACTGAATTAGATTAAATATTCTCGGATGAGAAAGAAGAATATCATATATATCAAATGTCTTCACAAATTATCAATTCGTTATGATGATACTTCAAGATATCTCAGTTCTTTAGGTGGAATGGTTCAGTAAATAGGTTCCCTTTTCATTTTGACGCTTATCACATAGGTATCCTTAAAGGATAAAGTTCACCCTTCATCGCTCCGTCAGTAGATTTAACCGATGACACATGAAACAGATTCGATTTAAATATTTCACATTCTTAATTATACTGGGTTTTCTTATGAAGGTAGTAATCTTAGCCGGGGGGTTGGGGACACGACTCCGTGAAGAGACAGAATACCGACCAAAACCAATGGTACAGATCGGAACAAACCCTATTTTATGGCACATAATGAAAATCTACGACCATTATGGTTTTCGTGATTTTATTATTTGTCTGGGATACAAAGGTACAATGATTAAGGACTATTTTTTAAATTATGAGATCATGAATAGTGATTTTACGGTAAATCTGGGGAACCGTCATAATCTTACCCTCCATAATGATCACACAGAGCGTAACTGGAATGTCACGCTGGCTGAGACCGGTGAGAGGTCGCAGACCGGTGCACGGGTTAAAACGATTGAAAAATATATCAATGATGATACGTTCATGCTGACATATGGCGATGCTGTGGCCAATATTGATATTGGCAAACTCCTTGCATTTCACCAGTCCCATGGAAAGATCGGGACAGTCACTGGAATACATCCAGCATCCCGGTTTGGCGAACTGTGTACTGATTCTCACTGTGTAAAACGATTCAGTGAGAAGCCTCACACACAGGGAGGTTTTGTCAGCGGGGGTTTCTTTGTTTTCAAGAAGGACTTCTTTTCTTACCTTGATGATCGTGATAACTGTATACTTGAGAAGGAACCCATCGAACGGTTGGCGGCAGATAATGAACTCATGATGTACACTCATGAAGGATTCTGGCAGTGCTGTGACACCTACCGGGAACTAGAACTTCTCAATAATTTATGGAATACACCAAATCCTCCGTGGAAAATGTGGCAGTAATGGATAAAGATGAGAATTCCACTATGGAATGTAAAATCAATCGTTTTTTTTTTAAAAGACTGCAAATAATCATTAAAAATTTTTTCCATGATCCTGAATCCCAAACGCAGATAATCAAATTTTGTGGTATAGGTATACTCAATGCGATTGTTTCGTACGGTGCATTTTTTCTTTTAGTAAATTATCTCTATTATTTAGTAGCGTTATTGATCGCTCATATAATTGGTGTGATAAACAGTTTTCTCTGGAATAAATACTGGGTTTTTAAAACAAAAAAATTCAATCTTTGGGAATTCATAAAATTTAATGTAATTTATGCAGTTGTTTTCGTTGTGAATGCGTTTGCGCTCTTCGTGTGCGTTGATATCATACACGTCAATCCAAAACTTTCTCAATTACTCTTGTTACCACTCATTACCATAGTAAGTTTTTTTGGTCAAAAATTATGGACATTTCAAGGAAAATCGAAGGAGAATTGATAGTCCAGAAGATCAAAATAAAAATGGGATTTGATCGATGTTGAAAGAAACGTTCTGGGAAAATAAAAACGTTTTAATTACCGGATGTACTGGACTGCTTGGCTCTTGGCTAACTGAGTCATTGGTCTCAAAGAAAGCGAATGTTATTGGATTGGTGCGTGACTCTGTTCCAAAATCAAGATTTTATCAATCCAACACTAGAAACAATGTTATTACTGTCCGTGGGGAAATTGAAAATTATTTTCTTTTAGAGCGTATTATCAACGAATATGAAATTGATACCGTTTTTCATCTTGCCGCCCAGACCATTGTAACCGTAGCCAACAGGAATCCAATTTCTACGTTTAAATCAAATATTGAAGGCACTTGGAATATTCTGGAAGCATGCCGGAAATCATCACTTGTATCACGGATAGTTGTGGCATCCAGTGATAAAGCATACGGAGATCAACCTGTATTACCCTATGATGAAAATACTCCCCTTGAAGGCAGACACCCCTATGATGTTTCAAAAAGTTGCGCGGATCTGATCTGCCGGGCATATTTTGAGACCTATAATGTGCCGGTATGTGTAACCCGATGCGGGAATTTTTATGGAGGGGGAGATTTAAATTTTAACCGTATTATACCAGGAACAATACAATCGATACTCCAGAATAAGCAACCGGTTATCAGAAGTGACGGATCTCCACTTCGTGATTATTTCTATATCCGCGATGGTGCAGAATCATATATTCTGCTGGCTGAACAGATGGAAAATAAGGGTATTCACGGTGAAGCATTTAATTTTAGTACAGAACACCCCCACTCCGTGTTAGAGATTGTACAAAAAATTATTGATATAATGGGCAGTGATCTCAAACCGGAACTATTGAATCAGGCTACAAACGAAATTCAGGACCAGTACTTATCTGCGAAAAAAGCAAAAAAACTGTTGAACTGGGAATCAAAGTATACCCTTGAAAACGGGCTTAAAGAGACTGTTGACTGGTACACTCAATTTTTTTATCATTATCAGAAATCAGAGAACCTATGAAGAAACTGATTAGTATTGTAATACCGGCATATAATGAAGAAGAAGTATTAGATGAACTTAAACGCCGGCTTCAAACAGTAATGAATAATTGTAGAAATTACAATTTTGAAGTCATAATTGTAGAAAATGGATCTTGGGATTCATCCTTCGAAAAATTATTACATATTCATGCGGAAGATACAAGATTCAAAATAATTCAGCTCTCCCGGAATTTTGGATGTGATGGCGGAGTAACTGCAGGTTTACAAAACGCTACTGGTGACGCAGCTGTAATTATGTGTGCAGACCTTCAGGATGTCCCCGAATTAATCCCTGAGTTTATCAAAAAATGGGAAGATGGTTTTGAGGTTGTATATGCAATCGTCCAGGAACGGGTGGGGATCTCGTGGAGACGGCGTTTCTCTTCTCGTTTATTTTATAAAATCTTTAACCGACTCACCAATAATACGATGCCTGAAAATGCGAGTGATTTCAGGCTTATCGATAAAAAAGTCTTAAAAGCGGTAAATCAGATCGGTGAATCAAACCGGTTGTTACGGGGAATAATTGCATGGACCGGGTTTAAACAAACGGGTATTCCATTTGAGCGTCCACCCCGATTTGCAGGAGAATCAAAAGCTGATTTTCTTACGGTATTCAAACTGGGAATGAATGGGATTTTCTCATTTTCTGATATCCCTTTGAAAATTGCAACCGTCCTAGGATTTGTGCTGTCAGCACTATCGTTTGCAGTTCTTTTTATTGAATTTGGGATATATTTAATCTATGGGCGTGAAGTCCCCGGTGTGGCAACAATTATTTTCGTGATGTCATTTTTGTTTGGTATGTTATTCCTAATTCTTGGTGTGCTCGGGGAATATATATCACGGATATATGATGAAACAAAAAAGCGTCCCCTCTATATTATCCGGGAAGAAGTTGGATTTAACGAATGAACTGAATAGCTGTTCAAAACCAACCTTTTCGCGTGATACTGCTCAAACCCGATAAATGGGTTTTGTGATAAAAATCCACTTTCATTCAACTTGCGGAATACACAAAAATTACAAGATTTCGTTTCCGTAGATAACTATATTTATACCAAATGATTCCCAATTTTTGTACTGATTACGGGTGTATTATTATGAAAATGCGAGTTGCTGATTACATTACATCAAAATTATATGATGCCGGAGGGGAATGCATTTTTTTAATCACCGGCGGGATGATAATGCATTTAACCGACGCATTACTCCAACACGGAAAACAAAAATATGTCTGTTGCCATCATGAGCAAGCTGCAGTAATGGCTGCGGATGCATATGGCCGGGCCACGGGAAAACTCGGTGTTGCGTATGTTACTGCCGGTCCGGGGGCATTAAACACTCTTACCGGTGTCGTCGGGGCATATGTTGATAATTCTCCCTGCATTATCGTTTCAGGACAATCAAAAGTAGCCTTGGCAAAGATCACGGGTCCCCGTCAATTCGCCCTTCAGGGATTCAACACGTTGCCGCTTTTTCAAAATGTTACCAAATATGCTGTAATGCTGGATGATGTATCCACGGTAAAATATGAACTCGAAAAATGCATCCATATCGCAAAATTGCCCCGTGTTGGGCCTGTCTGGATCGAATGCCCGGTTGACCTCCAGGGTGCGGTATTTGATCCCGATGATTATGAAGGATATATTCCTCCCAAGACACAAATCACCCTGGAGTCCAATCTGAAGAAACAGGTTCATGATGTTGCGGAATATATCCGGAAGAGTCGCAGGCCCTGCATTCTTGTGGGTGCCGGTGTACGCCTTGGGGATGCAATAGAGGAATTCCACCAATTCATTAACAATGTAAAAATTCCCGTCATGACTTCCCGCCTAGGTATGGATTTGATCGATCGCAATCATCCGTTATTTGTTGGACGCCCGGGAACGTATGGTGACCGGGCAAGCAATTTTACCATCCAGAATTCGGATTTATTTTTAAATATCGGCTGCAGACTTGCAATCGGTCTTGTCAGTTACGACTATAAGTCCTTTGCCCAATACGCAAAAAAAATAGTTGTGGATATTGATCAGGAAGAACTGAAAAAACCGTCCGTTATTCCCGATATTGCAATTCAGGCAGACGCAAAGGATTTTTTCAAAGAATTGAACCGGGAATTATCCGATTTTAAATTTGATAATTCACCTTGGATAGCCCAGACACAGATTTGGAAAAATAAGTATCCCGTGGATTTACCGGAATACCGGAATACCACCGGAGAAATTAATTCATACCATTTCTATACGGAGTTGTCGCGAAAAGCTCCGGAAGATGCGCTGTTCCTCCTCGATACAGGATCCTGTTTCCATGCATATGCACAGGCATTTCAAGTAAAATATGGGCAACGGCATATTATCACCGGCGGACTTTCAACCATGGGATACATGCCCGCTTCAATTGGTATGGCTTCGGCCAACCCGGGGAAAAATGTTTACTGCATAACAGGAGATGGATCTCTTCAGATGAATATCCAGGAACTCCAGACTATCGTTCACAATTCACTTCCCATAAAACTAATCGTGTTGAATAATAACGGATATCTTCTCATCCGATTAACACAGAATAATTTCCTCGGGGGGCGTCATATAGGTACTGATAAGGATAATGGTGTGAGTTTCCCGGACCTTGAGAAACTAGCATCCGCTTATGGAATGAAATATATGAAAATCTCACAATCAAATCTTTTAGACGCTCAGATAAACCGGATATTTACTGAATACGGACCTATGATCTGTGAAGTTATGACACCAGCAGATCAAATATTAATCCCAAGAATTGCCTCAAAAAGTCTTGAAGATGGAAGGATGGTCTCAATGCCCTATGATGATTTGTTTCCATTCTTGCCACGGGAAGAATATCAGGAAAATATTGTTCGCGATAAGATCCTTTAATTTTTGGGTAATATACCCAAATATTCACAAAATTTTAAGACGATATAATGAATCCTTTGAAAGTTGCGGTACTTGGATCGGGAAACATTGGAACGGATTTATTAATGAAAATTATCCGTTCACCGTATCTTGAGTGCTCATTATTTATCGGGCGTCACTTAAATTCCCCGGGAATGAATAAAGCCAGTAGTCTAGGTATAAAAATATCCGATCTTAGTATTGAAGCAATAGAAAATAATCCCAGTTGTTGCGATTTAGTATTCGATGCCACTTCTGCCCTCGATCATAAAAAACATTGGCCTGTTTTAAAAAAATTGAAAAAGAAAGTTATTGATATGACTCCCTCGGGCATTGGAGAAATGTGTGTCCCTGCTCTCAATATCGAACATTGTCTGAACTTTGATAACGTGAACATGATCACTTGTGGGGGACAATCATCAATTCCACTTACGTATGTAATTGGAAAAACACAGTGCGATGTTGAGTATATCGAAGTTGTATCAACGATTGCATCAAGGAGTGCAGGACCGGCAACAAGGATAAATTTGGATGAATACATAGGAACTACCGAAAAGGGAATTAAAATGTTTTCCGGATGCTCCAATGTTAAAGCAATTCTAACCTTAAGTCCCGCACAACCTCCAATTGATATGCAAACAACGGTTTTCGCAAAAATTAAAAAACCCGATATCGCGAAACTTAAAGAGGAAGCATCCAGTATGGTCCGGAAAATCCAGACCTATGTTCCAGGATATCAACTGGTAATCCCACCAATGCTTGAATCCGATCGTGTTGTGATGATGGTCAAAGTGCAGGGATTGGGTGATTATTTGCCAAAGTACGCTGGTAATATGGACATCATTAATTGTGCTGCCATTGCAATGGCAGTGGAATATTCTAAAAAATATTGTAATATAACGAATGGGGTTGTATCATGAAAAAAATTTTAATTCATGATGTTACTTTAAGAGACGGCAATCATGCAATCAGTCATAAAATTACAAAAAACCAGATTGCGATTTATGCAGCTGCGGCAGATGCCGCGGGAGTTCCCATCGTAGAGGTGGGGCATGGAAATGGTCTTGGTGCGTCCTCGTTACAGGTTGGAGAGAGCGCAATAAACGATGAAACAATGCTCCGGATTGCAAAGGAAAATTTACCTCATTCAAAATTAGCAATACATGTTATCCCGGGATTTGCCACGATTGAAAAAGACTTAATAAGAGCAATTGATATTGGTGTAGATGTCGTAAGAGTTGCATCTCATTGTACTGAAACGGACATTACTCAGAGACATATTAATTATGTTCGGGATCGTGGCAAAGAAGCATATGGGGCCCTCATGATGAGTCATATGGCATCAAAAGAGACTTTGGTGGATGAATGTCAAAAAATGGAATCCTATGGGGCAGAGGGTGTAATAATATTTGATTCTGCAGGTGCATACCTCCCGAATCAAGTGACGGATAGAATCACAGAATTAAAAAACAATTTGAATATACCTGTGGGTTTTCATGCACACAATAATCTGGGATTGGGGATTGCGAATTCCCTCGCGGCTGCAGAGGCCGGGGCAAGTATAATTGATGGCTCTGCCAGAGGTTTCGGTGCTGGTGCGGGAAATGCCCAACTGGAAGTACTGGATGCAGTACTTGAGAAAATGGGTTATATCACGGATATTAATTTTTATAAACTTCTTGATGCAGCCGATATTGCCGAAAAAGAATTATTAAAGGAGATTCCAAGAATAGATTCATTGAGCATTATCAGCGGGATTTCAGGAGTTTTTTCAGGTTTTTCAAAACCGGTTGAGAGAATCTCTAAAGAGTATAATGTTGATCCACGGGATGTTTTTTTTGAACTTGGCAGACGTCAGGTTGTCGCCGGCCAGGAAGACATTATAATAGATGTTGTGTCAAAATTAGCCTTACAAAAGAGAGTGAGTAATGTATGACTCAAACTCAAAAAGAACTAATACATAATGATTGTGAAACGGTAACATCCGGTCTCATTTCCCGGCTGGATTCGTTAAAAAATGAGAGAATACTAATTACCGGTGGAACCGGTTTCATGGGAACCTGGCTGACTGAGCTTGTTGCTTTCTTAAACGATAATCATAATTTTAATGTTCAATTGTATTTATTGTCAACACATTCCCATTCCTATGCCGAGCGAGCGCCCCATCTGGCAAGGCGTCCGGATATTACTTTGATAGAACGGGATATTCGAAATTTAACAAATATCCCCGAAGACGTATCTTGGATTATCCATGCAGCGGCGACTCCGGACAGCAGGGCACATGCATCGGATCCCTTAAGGACAGTAGACGTAATTGTGGAGGGAACAAATGCGATTCTCGAATATGCTGCAAGACTCCCAGATGTGGAGAAAATTCTGAATATCAGTTCAGGACAGATATATGGTGCTCAGCCGCGGGATCTCAAAGGAATTCCTGAAACTTTTATCGGGGGACTCGATTGCAGCGCATTCAACGCTGCCTATCCAGAATCGAAACGAATTGCGGAAACTATTTGTTCGATTCATCGAAATCAGCAAAGACTTCCGATTGTTAATGCACGTCCTTTTGCATTTATCGGGCCCTATCAGGGATTAGATCGGCCGTGGGCAATTAATAATTTTATCCGGGATGCCCTCCTAGGGGGACCAATCAGGATTCTTGGGGATGGTCAAACTGTACGGAGTTATATGTATCCCTCTGACATGGCATGGTGGCTTTTAAATATCCTTGTACAGGGAAAAGTCGGGACGAGTTATAATGTCGGAAGTCCCGAGGCGATTACCCTCCAGGAATTAGCAGAAAAAATTGCAGGGCAATTCCCAAAACCCCCAAAAATTATAAGCGGGCTTTCCAAAGATAAAGCCTTAAAAATTTCCAAATTTGTTCCCGCTGTTGATTTGGCAATTAACAGTCTCGATCTTAAAATAACAACAAACCTTGACACTGCAATAAAACGAACAATTTTATGGAACCAGATGGCTATCCAATAATCTATAATAAATAAATTGGTGATTCCTTAATTTGAGCCACTACTATAAACTAATTAGACGTGGCAAGCTGAGGATGAACCTAAGTGATTTGGCACAACACATTGGAGATTAAGAGAAAGCAAAAGAAGCTTTACTCGAATTAGGCGTACATGAACGATATACTGTATGTCCTATCTATGGAAAGAATCGGGTTGGGCGAGTACGGAGAACGAAATACAAATGCTATCGTTGTAACAAAGATAGGTGCGTTCGTTGAGGAAGTGTCCTCGCAGGACTGAAGATACCCTTCACGAAATTTCTAATGGTAATCAAGTTGTTTAAGCTTGATACTTCTGTCAGAGAATTAGCTAAACAGCTGGGTCTCGCATACAACACCGTTTATCGTTTGTATCATATTCTCCATCATGCAATCGTCATCACAGATACGAATTATCAATCCTTTTCCGGTGAGATCGAAATGGATCAATCCTATTTCGGTGAACGAAGAAAAGGAGACCGAGGCCGCGGTGCTGCGGGGAAGGTTCCAGTATTCGGGATCCTGGAACGCTGCAGGAAGGTAACGGTCGAAGTTGTTCCCGATGTTAAGGGAGATACGTTACTGGAATTGGCCATCAAGAAAATCAAACGTGGAAGTCTGATCTATACGAACCGTTTCAGAAGTTATAATGGTCTTGTCTCATACGGTTTCAAACACAAGCGGATCGATCAAGGCAAACGGTTCGCTTATGGGAAAGTCTATATTAATGGTATCGAAGGTTTCTGGTCTTTTGCTAAAGAACGATTGATGAAATATTATGGAGTGAAACCAACGAAATTCTCCTTGTGTCCGAAAGAATTAGAATTCAGATACAATCACAGAGACCGCGATCTTTTTACTAATCTGCTCCAAGTATTAGTTGGTTATAGTCTCGTGGTTTGTACTGAGTAATTACCATAAATTTTAATGTCAATTGATAACAATTCTCGTGAGCAATTACTCTACTCAACTCAAAGGAGATAATTCAAATGGTGGATCTGAACAAAACAATATTGATCACTGGTTCATCGGGATTTATTGGTAAAAATATTATCGGTCATTTAAAAGAGAAATATACCCTTCTGACCCCCTCCCACAAGGAACTTGATTTACTATCACAACCCGATGTGAATCGTTTTTTTGCAGTACATGAAATTGACTGTGTTATTCATTGTGCAAATTTCGGAGGAACCCGAAAAGTACAGGCTAAAGGAGATGTGCTTGAAAAGAATCTCCGAATGTTTTTCAATATTGCAGAGAATCAGGACCACTTCAGAAAGCTGATCCAGCTGGGCTCAGGTGCTGAGTACAATAAGAATCGGAATCTCCAGAATATCAGCGAAAACGAGTTTGGCAAAGTTATCCCGCTTGATGAATACGGCTTTGCAAAGTATATAATTTCAAAATATATTGAAAACACTGAAAAAATGTATTGCCTACGGTTATTCGGAATATTCGGGAAATATGAAGATTACGAGTTTAAATTTATCGCAAATGCAATCGTAAAAAATCTCCTTCATATGCCCATCACGATCCGACAGAATGTCAATTTCAGTTGGGTTTATATTGAGGATTTTCTTACGATCCTAGACTATTTCCTCACACACATTCCCAAAAAACACAGCTATAATATCACGCCCCCTTCAACAACAGATCTCGTTTCAATAGTGCAACTGATTAATTCGCATTCGGATTTCAAATCTGATATTTGTGTTGAAAATGAAGGCTTGAATCTTGAATATAGTGGAAATAATACACAACTCGTGGAAGAACCGTGGAATGTATCTTTTATTCCCATGGACTCCGCTGTAAAGGATTTAATGGAATATTATAAGACAATACTCCCCACAATTGATCCTGAAATTATCCGGAGAGATCCTTATGCGGCCTATTGTAAAATCAACCCTCAAAACAAACAGGAGTAATGATCTATGAATGAAGGGCAAATTCGAAAAGAAATATTTGATTAAGTAAAACAATTGTATGACCTAAAAAACCAGAATACGTTTATTTCTGGCACTTCGTCGATTCCCTACGCAGGTCGCATCTATGACGAAAAAGAACTTATCAGAAATCTCCAGTAAAAACCAAATCCCCACCATTACTATTCTTGAAAAAAGATTTGTGGAATGCTAGCTTAGAGACGACAAATACTATAATGTCATACCTCAAAACATAATCGAATGGAAAGAAAAATAATTTTATTAACAGGAGGTACAGGGTACCTTGGTAGTAAAATACTAAAACAACTTGTCGATAACGGTTATAAAATTATTCTTCTTAAGAGATCCTTTTCAAACCCTGTCAGGATAAAAGAATATATCAATAAGATTACTAGTTATGATATCGATCTCGTCCCTTTGGAAAGGATTTTTAGTGAGAATACTATTGATACGATAGTACATTGTGCAACAAATTATGGAAGAGGAGAAAACGATCCTCTGCATGTTATTGAAGCAAATCTTGTTCTTCCTCTAAGATTACTTGAATTAGGTAAAAAATACCATGTTAAATGTTTTATTAATACGGATACAATTTTAGATAAACGAATAAATTATTATTCCCTCTCAAAAAAACAATTTAAAGACTGGTTATTTGTGTACAAGCAAGATTATACCTGCATTAATGTTGCACTAGAGCATTTTTATGGATCCGGGGATGATGATACCAAATTTGTCACATATATCATACATAATTTACTAAAAAATGTTGACAAGATAGACCTGACAAAAGGTGAACAAAAACGAGATTTTATTTATATTGATGATGTGGTTAACGCATTTGTAAAAATAATCAATTCATTAGACCATTTTAGTCGGGATTTCTATGAGTTTGAAGTCGGTACTAATTATCCACTCTCGATAAAAGAATTTGTTGAATTAGCAAAACAATTATCCGGCAATGAGCAGACTTTTCTTAATTTTGGTGCACAACCCTACCGAGAAAATGAGGTAATGAATTATAACGTTAATACCTCTGAAATATCCAAGTTAGGGTGGAAATGCAATAGTACCGTAGAAGAAGGATTAAAAAAGACGATCGAATTGGAAAAACAATTAAAAAACCAGGAATTATCATGAGTGTGTTAATCACCGGGGGGTGTGGTTTTCTCGGATCCAATATCGCTCAAAAAATTTTAGAACTGGACGAAGAGTTATTTATTTTTGATAATTTGTCAAGATTTGGGTCAGAAAAAAATTTTGACTGGTTAATAGGTAAAGGACATTTTACATTTTTTCACGGGGATGTCCGAGATAAAGAGAGGGTTGCTAAAGTCATAACAGATGTCAAACCAGACGTAATTTACCACCTGGCCGGACAAGTGGCAATGACCACCTCTATCAATAATCCCCGATTGGATTTTGAAATAAATGCTTTGGGATCCTTTAACATACTGGACTCAGTAAAAGATTATTCTCCTGATAGTATTGTGGTTTATTCCTCAACAAATAAAGTCTACGGAGATCTCGAGTGGGTAGAATATGCTGAAACTGACACGAGATACATAGCCACCGATTTTCCTGAGGGATTCTCTGAGACAATTCAATTGGATTTTCATTCACCATATGGATGTTCAAAGGGCTGCGCAGACCAATATATGCTGGATTTTCATAGAACCTTCAATGTGGATACAGTAGTTTTTAGACATTCATCCATGTTTGGTGGAAGGCAGTTTTCAACCATAGATCAAGGTTGGATTGGTTGGTTTTGTCAAA
>Ga0247841_10010551_pt1 | contig 12562 bp, 10 predicted proteins | sample LaCruzMarch2015__2_FD_192410 | JGI IMG/M metagenome (GOLD analysis project Ga0247841, IMG submission 192410) | Freshwater microbial communities from meromictic Lake La Cruz, Castile-La Mancha, Spain - LaCruzMarch2015_18m | ecosystem: Environmental > Aquatic > Freshwater > Lake | place: Spain... | reverse complement strand
GGTCGAGGATCTCATGGAGATCGTGTCGCGCGGCGTGATGATGACACCCGCGCTTGTGGTTGAGGGGCAGATCAAAGTTGTCGGGAGGACGCCGACGGTGGCCGAGATCAAGAAGTGGCTCCTGTAGACGGGCAACGCGCGATGCACTCGACGACGAGGCACGCGTGAGGTCGGATGTGCAATGCTGCCCGAGGCAGACCGAAACACGGAGGGGATAGGGTGGACAACAAGGTATTGCTGATCATCGGTTTCGCGCTCTTCGCTGTCGCTGCCGCGCTCGTCGTCTTTGCACCGGGAGACCAGGAAACGCAGACTGCGAGTAGGGCGTCAGTGCCATCCCAGACTGAGGGAGCAGCGTCCACGACGGCTGCCTCCGCGTCGCCAGACGTGCAAACGACGCTCGCGTCGGGAGTAGACCTGGCTGGGGAGTCGCAGACGACAAGCGACGTCGCCTCCGCGAGCTCGACGCCGGCGAGCCATCGCTTTGTTGCGACCTATTTCCACAACACCGCGAGGTGCGTGACCTGCCGCAGCATTGAGCAACGCTCCAGAGATACGATCCAAACCGCCTTCGCCGCCGAGATCGCGTCCGGCCGATTGGCGTGGCGTGCCCTCAACATGGAGGAAAAGGAAAACGAGCACTACGCCATCGACTACGACCTGCCGTATGCATCGCTCGTCCTCGCTGAAATGGACGGAGAACGCGAAGTGCGCTTCAAGGTACTAGAGCAGACGTGGGACCTCGTCCACAAGAGGCAGCCGCTGTTGGAGGACTACGTTGAGAGTGAGACGCGCGCTTTTCTAGAGGGACGCTAGTGCCTGATTGGGTTCTTGGTGCAGCTTCCGCGTTCTGGTTCGGGATTCTGACCTCAATCAGCCCTTGCCCACTCGCGACGAACATTACGGCGATGTCCTTCGTCGGACGCCGCGTCGGGAGTCCAGGCAAGGTTCTGCTCGCCGGCGTTCTGTACACGGTGGGACGTGCGCTCACCTATCTGATTCTCGGTGCTCTTCTCGTTGGGAGCCTCCTTTCCGCCCCGCGGTTGTCCCTTGTGTTGCAGAGGACGATGAACAAGGCTCTCGGCCCGATCCTCATCGTGGTTGGGGTCTTGCTGCTCGGCGTGATCCCTCTTCGCTTGCCGTCGTCCGGACTCACCCAGCGTATGGGAGAGCGGATCGCGAAATGGGGACCGTTCGGCGCGCTCTTGCTGGGAGTCCTCTTCGCCCTCACCTTCTGTCCGGTGTCGGCTGCCTTCTTCTTTGGCAGCCTTCTCCCGTTGGCAATTGAACAGCAGTCGCCCGTGTTGCTGCCGGCCCTGTTTGGGATCGGTACCGCGATCCCGGTTCTCGGGTTCGCGGTGGCGATCGCTCTGGGTGCCAAGTCGCTTGGCAAGGTTTTCGGCAAGGTCACGAAGATCGAGCGGTGGGCCAGGCTCATCACGGGGGTGGTGTTCATTGGCGTGGGCATCTATCTGATGCTGGTGCACGTGTTCCGGCTATGGGCATAGAGGGAGCGCGATGCTGCAACGTGTCGGATCCGTGTGTTCGAGGCCTTTCTCTTCGATGTGCCAGGAGCCGTGCGTTCGGCGAGGTGGCGGCGCGTCGTCGTCGTGGCACGCGGCGAACGCACGGGTCCTGGGACGTACAAGGCGGGGGTACGTGGCGGTTGTGCTATGGAACGCGGGTGGGGTACTGTTCGCGCGAACATGCGAACAGACGATGAGGGGATGGAGAGTGACTACGAAGCACTGGCCGCGGCGCTTGCCGCGCTGGGGAAGTCAACCCGCCTGAGGCTCTTGGCCCTATTGATGACCTTCAACGAGCCGCTGTGCGTCTGCGAACTGTCCTCTGGCCTTGGCCTCCCCGACTACCAGACGTCACGGCATCTCGTCGCGTTGAGACGCGCCGGCCTCGTTGCCTACAGCCGTCAAGGTCTCTGGGCCTACTACCGCCCAACCGACAACCCTCACGTTCGATTCCTGCGCAACGTCCTCTGCGCCGACTCGGAGGATCTGGCGCGCATGCAGTCCAGGTTGCAGCAGCGAGTTGAAGGTCGCTGCGTCGTAGGTCCGGCTTGTGCGGCGGCTGAGAAAGAGCGGGGGAAAGTGAGTCCGCTCGCCGCAACGTGCGGATCGAGGAAGTGATCGAAGAGAAGAACAAGGTGTCCGAGGACGGGAATCAAGGCCAGCGGCCTTCCTGAAGGCCGGCGCTGGCCGTCGCCTGATCGACGGCTAGAGGTAAGAGGTGATGAGCGGTGCATGGTTTTGAGAAGTACCTGCCGATATGGGTTGCCGTGTGCATGGGGCTTGGTCTCCTTCTCTCTCAGACCGTGCCTGGGGTGGGTGAGACCATCGGTTCGTGGGAAGTAAGCGGCGTGTCGATACCGATCGGAATCTGCCTCTTCTTGATGATGTACCCGGCGATGCTCAACCTGCGGGTCGCAGAGTTGCGCAAGCTGCGTGCGAACCCGAAGCCGATCCTTCTCACGCTCTTCTCGAACTGGATCTTCTCTCCCCTGGTGCACCTGGCCCTTGCGAGCCTCTTCCTTCGGGGAAACCCGCAGCTCATGGTCGCGGTCATCTTGCTCGGATCCAGCCCATGCACGTCGATGGTGCTTGTGTGGGGCAAGCTGGCGGGAGGGAATCAAGAACAGAACGTCGTCAACACCAGCCTGAACACCCTTACCATCATTTTCCTCTACGTGCCGGTGGTGGCCCTCTTGACTGGGATGCAGAACATACCGATCGATCGGGTGATGCTCGCCATTTCCGCCGGGGTGTTCATCGGCGCGCCCCTCATGCTCGGCGTCGTGAGCAAACGCCTGCTCGTTCGCGCTAAGGGCCTCGAGTGGTTCGATCGAGTGTATCGGCCCTTTGTCGGCAAGGTTACGATTGTCGCCCTGCTCGTGACGCTCATCGTCCTGTTTGCGTTGAACGGCGAGGTGCTGCTCCACCACTTCGACAAGCTCTTGCTCGTATCGGTGCCGCTCTTGATCGCCTTCCCAGTCGTCCTTGGGTTCAACCTGCTGGTCACGCGGCTGCTCAAGTTCCGCTATCGCGAGGCCATCATCTCGACGATCATCGGATCGTCGAGCCATTTTGAGATTGCGATTGCTTCCGCCATTGGCATGTATGGAGTGGGCTCGCTGGCTGCGCTTGGCACCACGATGGGCCTCTTCTGGGAGGTGCCCGTCATGCTCAGCGTTGTCTACCTCGGGAAGGCGCTTGGGCGCCGCGGATTCTGGGGGGACCCGGTCGTGGCGAAGTAGAGAGGGCTCGCATATTCCGCCCCCTTGCGATCAGAAACTTGGTGAGGGCGTGCCTGCCCAAGCGCTTTCGGGGCACGCTCGAAGCTGGCGTGATGTTGGAAAGACTCGCCTGAGTTGTAGCCCGCGCGCCCCGCGAGAGCGTTTCGGTGGATGATCACTGCAGTGACGGCGCGCTCGGCGACGCGGGCGGTCTCATGGGCGGGAACGTTTGCTGTTGTGAGCGGTAAGATACGTCGATGAGACGTGGACGAAAAGGAGAACCATGAGACGCGTTTTTGCCCTTCTCGCGCTGTCGCTTGTGTGGACGGGCGTGGCGGCAGCCGCCGCCCCGCAGATCGCCGTGGACCTGCAGACGTACAACTACCCGGACACAGTCGAAGGGATCGCCGTGGTCCACGCGTTCGTCCTGTCGAACGTCGGCAACCAGGAGCTGGTGATCACGAAGGTGACGGTTGGCTGCCACTGCACGACGACCCAGTTGGCGACAGACCGCCTCCAGCCGGGGCAGAGCGTCGAGCTTCGGGCGGTGCTTGACACCAACGGGTTCTCTGGCCGCGTCGCGCGAACCATCACGGTGGCATCGAACGACCCGGCTCATCCCACTTTCACGCTCAACCTGGTGGGCAATGTTGTGGAGCGACAGTCGTACCAGAAGCCGGTGAGCGACCTGTTCAACGAAGCGTATTTGCTCGTTGACGTCCGCGACGCGACGGCGTACGCCGCCGGACACCTTCTTGGCGCAATGAACGTCCCGGCGAGCGAGGCCGCGCCTCAGGCGGCCGGCCTTCCTCCGAGCGCGTTGATCGTGATCTACGATCAGAGCGGCTCCACGTCGACGTTGACGGCCGTGTCCCAGGCGTTCCACGGCGGCGGGCTGGCCAGCGTCTATGCACTGCGCGGCGGGCTCGACCTGTGGCAGAAGACCTACAACGCGTCGTTTGTCGTCGCGGGCGGGACCGGCACGTGGGGCGCGTTCGTCGACGTGTCCGGCGCGCGCGCCTACTCCACCGGAACGCTGCAGAACTTCGAGATCAGCCAGCTCAAGAACTGGTACTGCGTCCTCATCGACCTGCGTTCGCCGTCCGCGTACGCCGCTGGGCACCTGGCGGGAGCCGTCAACGTGGACGAGTCCGGTGTAGCCGCGTTCCTCGGTACTCTTCCGAGCGATATCGACGTCATCCTCTACAGCGACGACGGATCGGCGAGCGACCGCATCGTCTACGGGATGTGGCAGCGCGGAAGCCGCGCGCAGAGCCTGCTCGGCGGGATGGCCGAGTGGCAGGCGCAGTACGGCAGCTTCCTTGTCGTTGCCTCGGCCAGTTAGCCGAGTTGAGTTTCTCGCTCTGGCCGCTTGATGCGGCCAGAGGCGTCGGCGCGGCTCTGTCCTCCTACGGGGCCAGAGCGGCGTGGGCCTTCTTGAGCCACGCGATGATCTCGATCCGTTGGGGGCAGGCGGGCTCGCAGGCGCCGCACGCGACGCAGCGATCGGCGCGGTGCTCGGGCTTCATGAAGCGCACGTAGCCGACACGCCCCCGCTCGAGGTCGCCGTACGCGGTCGCGTCGTTGTAGAGTTCGAAGATCCGCGGGATCGCCACGTCGTTTGGGCACGGCTGGCAATAGCGGCAACTCGTGCAGGGAATCGGGGCCAGAGTGCGGTACGCGTTACGGACGCGATCGACGAGCCGAAGCTCGCCCTCGTCGAGTGACCCTACGGCCGAGCGGTCGGCGCTTGCAAGGTTCTCCTCGACGTGGCTCATTGCCGACATGCCCGAGAGGACGAGCGAGACGTCCGGGTCGTTCCACACCCACTGGAGTGCCCACTCGGCCTGCGATCGCTTCGTCGGGGCGGAGTCCCACAGTTTGGCGACCTCGTGCGGCGCGAGACGAGTCAGGGAACCGCCGCGCAGCGGCTCCATGACGATGACGGCGAGGCCACGTTCGGCCGCGTAGCGGAGTCCCTCCCGTCCGGCCTGGAACTCAACGTCCATGAAGTTGTACTGGATTTGGCAAAAGCCCCAGTTGTACGTCTTCACGATCTTCTGAAACGTGTCGAGGTCGTCGTGGAACGAGAAACCCAGATGACCGATGCGTCCGTCCTCTATGGCGCCCTCCGCCCAATCGAGGACGCCGAGATCGCGGAGCTTCGGCCACTGCACTCGGTTCAAGCCGTGGAGGAGGTAGAAGTCCACGGACTCGGTCTTGAGGCGGCGGAGCTGTTCGTCGAGGAAGCGGTCGAAGTCGTCGGGCGTCTCGACGAGCCACGAAGGCATCTTGGTCGCGAGGCGGATGCGTTCGCGATAGCCGTCACGCAGGCAGCGGCCGAGGAATCGCTCCGACTGCTCGTTGTGGTACGGCCACGCGGTGTCGACGTAGGTGACGCCGCGGTCGATGGCCGTCCGCACCATGCGGGTCGCGAGATCCTCGTCGATCCTGTCGCAGTCGCCGTCGAGCGTCGGCAGGCGCATCGCTCCGAAGCCGAGGGCCGAAGGCTTCCAGTCGAGTCGCCCGAAGGTTCGGTAGCGCATATGGACCTCCTCGCGCATGGTCGGCGAACGCTGGGTTGCGATCAAGAGGCGTGCCCCGGCCAGGGCCGAGGCGCGCAACGGGGACTGTCCTGCGAACTGGCTCTACAGCGGCCTCACGGGCTCGCAGATGTCGACGATCCACTTCTTCTCGGGGTGAGCGTCGGGGTCGTTCGAGTAGACCTCGTAGCACAGTCGGTCGTCGGGCTGGTAGCCGCTCTTCGGCATCCATTCGCCGATCAGCTTGTCCCACGCCTCGCCGAACTGGGTCACCTCGATCTCGACGTGCGCAACGGCGAATAGGCCGCCGGGGATCTTCATCGTCCCGATCTCACCATCGACCTTCGTCCCCGGGGGTACGGTCAGACACGCGTCGGAGCGCAGTTTGGACGGGTCCGTGACCTCGGGGCTGTCGTGGTAGACGGCCAAGGACTTCGTCTCCGGGAATCGCACGAGCCCGCGTGGCCCGGCCCACTTGAAAACGCGCTCGAAGGCCTCTCCAATCTTGTTGTACGCGCCGATGTGCCGCGCGTAGACGACGTTCCACTCCGGCATCTGTTTCACTTCCACGCTGAACTCCATCATTGTCCTCCTGGTGTCCGAGATGTCCGGAGTGTAGGGAGGCGGCGGGGCGAAGTCTTTTCCCTCCTTGCTTTCCGCTTGTCCGTTCTTGCTTTCGACTTGTCGGATCTTGCGCGCGGCGTCGCGCCCGCCGCGTCGGAACTCGGACGCGCTCGTCCCGAACGCCGCGCGGAACTCACGAGCGAACGCTGACGGAGACGAGTACCCGCAGAAGACCGCAATCTCGGTGATCGACTCCCTTGGGTTGTGGAGGAGGCGGGTTGCCGCCGTGGAGACGCGGACGCGGCGGATGAAGTCGTTCAGCGTCTCGCCGATGACGGCTTTGAACACGCGATGGAAGTGGAACGGCGAGAAGCTCGCGATCCGCGCCAGCGTCTCGAGGCGGAGGTCGCCGGCCAGGTTGGAGTGGACGTAGTCCATGACGCGGTTGACGCGTCCGACGTATTCCCGCCGGCGCAACTCGTCTTGGTCAATCAAGGCGCTCTCCTACCTATGTTTGACTCCACCACCCGAGGCGATTGCCGACGTTGTCGAGGAACAGAGCGAGGAAGTCGAATCCGTCCGAGATCTTGGCTCTTCGGCCAAACCTGCGGTCGTCTATCTGCCAGATCTTCCCGCGCGGCACCGCTTGTCCGCACTTCCGCAACGCGTCCTACAGCGCGAAGAGGTAACCCTCGCCGTGTACCCGATTCCATTCCGTGATTCCGCCCGTAAGGTTGAGGACGTTCGTGAGCCCGGCCTCGACCAGGATTGTTGCCGCCTGGGCGCTCCTCGCCCCCACGAGGCAGTAGAGGATGAGCGGGACCTCGCGTGGAAGTCGGGGCAGCCAGCTACCCAGGCTCTGCTGGAACTCCGCGAGGGGAATGTTCATCGCGCCGAAGAGGTGCCCGGCCGCGTATTCCTCCGGCGTCCGCACGTCGATCAGGAAGTAGAAGACGAGCTTCAGATCGCCGACCGAGATCTCCTGGATCACCGGCGCCGTCGACTCGGCGATCGTGACGACGATCTGAAAGACGGCGACCGGATTGGCGGGGTCATTGGAGGTGACGCTCACGGTCCGAGTCACCGTTCCCCGGAACCCTGTCGTGTTCACCGTCGCTTGGAGGTCGACCGACTCCTCGGGGGCGAGCTCCCGCTTAGCCAACGCCGTTGTCGTGCATCCACACGATGTGACTACGTCCGTGATCGTCAGCGTCTCGTCCCCAACGTTCCTCAGCACGAACGTGTGACTGACGAGCGAGTTCGACTGTAGGGTCACGGAGTAGACAGGATTGTCCACGCTGATCATCGGCGCGGCGATGGCCGCGCCCCCGAAGCATCCCAGTGCTACAAGCAAGACGACGAGCTTTCTCATCGAAGACCTCCGTTCCGTTTCGGTCAGTTCGTTCCCAGACGAGGCATGTACCCCCGTCGAAGGCAGTAGTGTACCCCAAGGTCCGATTTGCGCTCGCCGGACCCTAGGACTGCCGCGAGACGGCCCCAGGTGCTTGGGCCTCCGCGACTACGCGGGGGAACGAGTAACACGCCGGCGGCGGGTGAGCTTGACGAACTCGAACACGACGACCCACGCGATGCCGGCTCCGACGCTGAGAATGAGGTCGGGCGGGTCGAGTGGGGCGAAGTGGAAGAGCCCTCGGGCCACAGGGATGAGGAGCACCAGCGCCAGGAAGGCCACGGTGCCGCTCAGCACCCACCAAACGGCCGCGTTGCGGACGCGCAGCATCCGGAGGATCGAGCTGTTCCACGAACGGTTCGTCAGGATGATGAAGAGGAACGCGACAACCAGAGACGTGAACGTGAGTGCGCGCGCTGCATCGGCCGAGTGGCTGTGCCGGGCGAACAGGAAGACGCCGAGACAGACGGCAAGCACGGTCAGACCCTGAAGGATCGCTAGGCCGAGGGTTGCGCTTGAGAAGAGGCGCTCGTTCGGGTTGCGCGGCGGCCTTGCCATGATTCCGGGCTCGGCTTCCTCGGCCTCGAACACGAGCGTGCATGAGGGGTCGATGACGAGCTCCAGGAAGACGATGTGGACCGGCAAGAGCAAGAGCGGCCAGTCGCGGAAGAAGACGGGGATCATCGACAAACCGGCAATGGGCACATGCACGGCAAGAATGAAGGAGACGGCCTTCTTGATGTTGTCGAAGATGCGCCGACCGAGGCGAATCGCGGCCACGATCGACGAGAAGTCGTCGTCGAGCAGAACGAGAGAAGCGGCCTCGCGGGCCACGTCGGTCCCACGTCCCCCCATCGCGATGCCGATGTGCGCGGACTTGAGCGCCGGGGCGTCGTTCACTCCGTCTCCAGTCATCGCGACGATCTCGCCGTTTGCCTTGAGCGCCTCCACGATGCGCAACTTCTGCTCCGGAACGACCCGGGCGAACACCTGTACCTTCCCGATGCGCCCCGCGAGTTCCTCGTCCGTCATGGCCTCGAGTTCCGGGCCGCAGATGACAGCTTCATGATTCGCGAGTCCGGCCTGACGAGCAATGCTCAATGCGGTGGCCGAGTAGTCGCCGGTGATCATGACGACTCGAATGCCGGCGGACTGACACTCGGCGACGGCGGCAGGCACGGTGGGCCGCAGCGGGTCCTCGAGACCGACGAGGCCGACGTAGGCGAGCTCGAGGGCTGCGTGCTCATCGGGCACATCGTGGACCGCCATTTCCGCTCGTGCGACCCCCAGAACGCGGAGCCCCTTTGACGCGAGCGCGGCCACGTCGCGCATCATCGACTCCCTGCGTTCCGGCGAGAGCCGGCACAGCTCGGCGATCGCCTCGGGCGCGCCCTTCGATGAGACAACGACTCGGTCGCTTCCCTCGTTCCGCCACACGTTGGTCATGGCCAGGAGCTTGGACGTCAGGGGGTACTCGCGCACGATCGTCCAGCCGGGCCCGAGGTCACCGCCGCCGAGCGCGTGGGCGCCCGCGGCGTGCAGGGCTCGCTCCATCGGATCGAACGGCTGTTTCTTGCAGGCGAGAACGGCGTTCTCGAGCAGAGTCCGAAACGCCTCCGACAGACTCGCTGCGCCCTCAACTAGGTCAGCCGACTGCCCGGCGAGGCGCAGTTCCTTCAGCGTCATCTGGTTGAGGGTCAGGGTCCCCGTCTTGTCCACGCACAGGACCGTCGCTGCCCCCAAGGTTTCGATGGCCGGCATTCGGCGCGTCAGCACTCGGCTTCGCGAGATTCGCCACGCGCCGAGAGCGAGAAACACCGTGAGCACGACGGGGAACTCTTCCGGCAGAGTGGCCATCGCCATTCCGATACCGGCGAGGAATCCCTGTTTCCAGTCCGCGATTGACCCTCCACGCGTCAGCGCGTAGAGGACGACGACGAGCGCGCAGGCGACGAGGCCGACGATGGCGAAGGCGCGAACCAGCCGTCCTGTCTCCTTCTGCAGGAGCGTCGCCTCCGGCTGTACCTGCTGAAGGGCTTTGCCGATCTTGCCCAGCTCAGTGCGCGCGCCGGTCGCCACGACCTCCGCGACGCCTTGCCCCGCGGTCACGAGGGTTCCGGAGTAGACGGACGAGAGATCGTCGCCGCCCGGACGCTCCAGCGCCTGCGCTTCGTTGGACGGGGTCTTTCGTACGGGCACGGACTCGCCGGTGAGCAGGGATTCGTCAACCGACAGGTGGATCGCCTCACGCAACAGGGCGTCTGCGGGCACGCGATCCCCCTCGGAAAGGAAGATCAAGTCGCCGCAGGCCACTTCGATGCCGGGGATGCGCCGCTGGACGCCGTCGCGGATGACGAGCGCGCGTGGGCTCGACAGATCACGCAGAGCATCGAGGGCATGCTCTGTGCGCCGCTCCTGAACGACCGTGATTCCCATGACCACGAACACGAAGCCAAGCAGCATGAGCGCGTCCGTGGCTTCGCCCATGAACAGGTAGAGGCTGCCGGCGGCCACGAGCATGAGGAACATCGGCTCGCGCACGACCTCGAGGACGATCGCGAGGATGCCGCGCTTCTTCTCCGACGGAAGTTCGTTCAAGCCATCGCGCTCGAGTCGCGCGCGCGCCTCGTCTTCCGTCAGCCCCCTGAGTTCGCTCAGCCCAAGAACCGTCCCGCCTCGATGGGAGTGCAATGCATCGTTCATGAGGGAATCCGTGCTCCATCCTGCGTGTGAGCCGCGCCTCCGTCGGAAACGTAGCCAAGGTGCCTGGAAATCCGCTCCTCTCGTCTCGGCGACCTCTCGGCGGCTGCCAAGGAGGGCGCAGGCTACCCAGGCGCCGTGGTGCACCGTTCTCCCCACGACGCTTGCCGCGCCTCGCAGCACTGCTGTGCCAGGTTCACACTCCAGCCAGGGCTGTGACGTCACTGCATATCCGCCTGTCGGCTCTGGCGTGCGGAAACGAATCGTACAAGGGTCTGGGCAGAAGTTCGAGGAGAAGCCAGAGTGCCGCGCTCAAGAGGCGCGAACGGGCGAGCACGCGAGGGGGTACCGGAGAGGCCAGGCGGAGAAGGGGCGCCCGCGCGGGCGGCTACGGACCCTCCCCTTCTCCTCAGGCCACTCTCCTACTACTCGTCATCCAGTGCGCGTGGCGTTCCCTCTTGGCTGCAGGGGAGTGCCTCGTCTCACGAAGATTCAAGTCCGCTCAATCGCCTCTGCCTTGTGCACGCGGGCTCCGAAGCTCCGCTCCAGCCAGAGCTGCGCCCACCGCAACCCAGTGAGAGTCTGGCCGGCCATCGTCTCGGAGGCGTTTCCCGGATGTGGGGGAGATGTGAGGTTCGCCCTGGGTACGAGCAGCCGACCGCATTTCGACCCCCCGACGGTTCCGGGTTGGCCCCATCGGAGATACCATCACGACACGCGGCCGCTGGGATCCGCGCGGGAACGCATGTCGGCACAGGAGGAAGGATGGCTCTTCTCGCCGTACGCGATCTGGAGAAGACGTACGCCTCGCACACGTTGTTCGAGGGGCTCTCGTTCGCGTTCCACGCGGAGGAGCGGGTAGGGCTCATCGGGCCGAACGGGGCGGGGAAGTCGACGCTCCTGCGCATCCTGGCGGGGCTGGAGCCGGCCGACGGTGGGTCGGTGGAATGTGCGAAGGGCGCGCGCATTGCTTATCTTCCGCAGGCCGACGTCTTTCCGGCCGATGTCACGGTGGAGAGTGCTCTCCACGCCGCGTTGGTCGGCATTCCGATGGAGGACTACGAACGGCCGGTGCGGGTGCGCAAGATGCTGCGCCGGCTGGGGTTTGCAGAGGGCACGGCGCTCACCGGTAAGCTGTCCGGCGGATGGCGGAAGCGTTTGGCCATCGGCTGTCAGCTTGTGCAGGAGCCGGACCTCCTCCTGATGGATGAGCCGACGAACCACCTCGACCTCGAAGGCATCGATTGGCTGGAACGCTTCCTCGAACGGGAGAAGCCGGCGTTCGTCGTGACAAGCCACGACCGCTACTTCCTCGAACGCGTTGCTGACCGCATTGTCGAGATCAATCCTCGCTACCAGGGAGGCTTCTTCTCGAGCAAGGGGCGGTACAGCGACTTCCTCGAGAGGCGGGAGGCGTTCCTCGCGGCCGAAGACGAGGAGCGTCGGGCCCTAGCGAACGACGTGCGCCGCGAGATCGACTGGCTGCGCCGCGGCCCCTCGGCGCGTGGCACCAAGGCCTTTTCGCGGATCGATCAGGCGCACGACAAGATCGAGCGGTTGTCCGAGGCCGAGCGCCGTAGCCGCGGCGATGGCAGCATCGAGATCGACTTCGCCGCGAGCGGCCGAAAGACGCACGACCTCATCACGGCGAGCAAGATCGAGAAGACGCTCGGCGGACGATGCCTGTTCCGTCAGCTCGACGTTCACCTGCGGCGCGGCGACCGCCTCGGCATCGTCGGCAACAATGCGAGCGGCAAGACGACCCTCCTCAAGACCCTGGCTGAGCTCCTCGCTCCCGACGCGGGGCGCGTGAAGCATGCGACGGAGCTGCGCATGGCGCTGTTCGACCAACAACGCGAGCAGCTCGACAAAGACGAGCGGCTGCGCCGCGCCCTGTGCCCGAGCGGCGACACCGTGTCCTACCTCGGCCGCAAGACTCACATCATTCCGTGGGCCAAGCGGTTCGGGTTCCGCGCCGACCAACTCGACACTCCCGTCGGCGAGCTGTCGGGCGGCGAACAGGCGCGCGTCCTCATGGCGCTCATGATCCGAGAGCCGGTCGACGTCCTGATGCTCGACGAGCCGACCAACGACCTC
>Ga0247841_10010550_pt1 | contig 12563 bp, 11 predicted proteins | sample LaCruzMarch2015__2_FD_192410 | JGI IMG/M metagenome (GOLD analysis project Ga0247841, IMG submission 192410) | Freshwater microbial communities from meromictic Lake La Cruz, Castile-La Mancha, Spain - LaCruzMarch2015_18m | ecosystem: Environmental > Aquatic > Freshwater > Lake | place: Spain... | reverse complement strand
CTTATTATAATTCTGATTTTAAACTTCTTGTATGGAAGCCAGAAATGCAAGAAATTGTTTTTGGTACAATCAGCGAGATAACAAATTTTGGAGCATTCATAAATCTTGGAGCAATGAAAGGAATGATCCATATTAGCCAGACAATGGAAGATTATGTTTCTTTTTCAACTTCAAATGTATTGAGTGGAAAATCAACAAAGAGAGTATTAAAGCGGGGGGATAATTGCATTGCAAGAATCGTGGCTATATCTTATAAGGGAGATAGTCCAAAAATAGGCCTTACAATGAGACAGCCGGGACTTGGAAGAGTTGAATGGATTGAAGAAGACAAGAAAAAATCACGGGCTGCAGAGAAGAAGATGGGAAAAGAAGAAAAGGGCGAGAAGAAAAAGAAAGGGGGGAAGAAGTAATGGTTAAGAAAGCAAGAGCATGTAAAAAATGCAGATTTATTTTTGAAGAAGGAGAAAAATGTCCTCGATGCGGTTCAAATTCATTTACTGAAAATTGGAAGGGGAAAATTGAGATAATTGATCCTGAAAAATCAGAAGTATCTCAACAAATTAAATTATCTGAAAAAGGAACATATACTATAAAATCAGAGTAAACTTAAAAATGCAAATAATAAAAGACATAAAAAATGATTTATTCAAAAGAAGAGAACTTAAGATAATTCTTCCTTCTGAGAAAACACCCTCTTATGTAGAGATTTCAAAATTACTTTCTGAAAAATTTGGCTCTAATGAAGAGAATATTGTTGTAAGCAAAGTAAAAGGAAGATTCGGAGCAAAAACATTTTTAATTGAGGCAGATATTTACTCTTCTAAGGAAGACAAGGATAAGGTAGTTAGAACGCTTGTAGATAAAAAAGATAAGGTAGAGGAGAAGAAATAACAATATGAAAATTCAAAATAAATTTTCAATTGCTCGTTTTAAGAGGTAAAACTTCGCATGGTAAAAAATAAATCAAAAAGAAAAACGGTAAACAAGCCTACAAGCAAGAAGTATAAATTTTTTAAAATAGAGGGGGATAGTGTGAAAAGAGGAAGAAATTGTCCAAGATGTGGCCCAGGAATTTTCTTGATGAAAGCAGATAATCGATTGTATTGTGGCAAGTGCCATTATACTGAGTTCTCAGCAAAAAAGTAGTTTTTTATGTGTATATTCTCGTTTGATAATCCTTAAAAAGCAATTTTGAATTGTCTTATTATGTCTTGGTTTAAAAGAAAATCAAATATTGTTCAACCAATAACTGGGGCGCCCCAAAAAAATGTTTCAGAAAGGTTGGAAGATGCAGTAAGGAGCGAAGGAAATTCGTCTAATACTTCTCGAGAAGCATGGCTAGATTATGTCCGGGTAAACGATGAAAGAATTGATCATCATGACCATGAGATAAGGAGACTTAAGATAAAGAAAGATATAGGTGAAATTGGAGAATCTTCTCATAAAGGTTTTTATCGGGAATGCACTATGACTATACGTTTTTTCAAACATCTCTATGAGTTTGTGATTGGGGAGGGTTTGGCCCCAGAAAAAGTTCAAAAATATGTCAGCTCTGCTAAAAGGGGATTAATTGTATTGGGGGTTGTTGCATTAGCTTCCGTAGGTAGTTCGATATATTCGTATACTGCAATGAGAAAGACTCTTGAGCAAAATAGAGATCTTTTAAATCTGGTAGATGATACTAAAAATAATACTCTAAAAATAGATTCCGTTTCAAATTATTTTAATACTGCTCTAGGAGAATTAGAGAAGGATATTTATAAAAAAACTTCTTCAGATATATCTTCTTCAAGAGATAAAATAACTGCGGCATTCAGTGGAATAATAAACAATAAAGAAGAAAGAATTGGAATACTTGCAAAAAACAATATCCAACTCTTGGATCATGCAGACTATTTGGAAGGGATAATTTCCGAGCAAAAAGAGCAATTAGATTTTTCTTCTTCAATTTATGGTCAATATTTAGTTCAAGATTCAGTAAATAAGGCTAGAATAGAAGCCATAGTAGGTGGGCTATCAAATCAACTTTTTAGGACAGAGCGAAAATATAATGATTTGATAGAAAAATTAAATAATATTTCTGGGCAAAATATGGGGCTTAATGGAAGATTAGAGATATTGGAACGGCATGAAGGCGTTTATTTGCCGGCAGAAGAAGATTTATTTAAAATAAATCTTCCATTAAGATTAAAAAATTATTCGACAGAATAACTGAGAGTATTATGCGCAGGGGCAGATACTAAATAATAGGTGCCTTATTCTGCGACTTCTTTTTTGAATATGAATATCCAGAAAATAGTAATTTTCTGGCTAGTTCAAAATGCCGAAGCGTGCCTTCGCACGTTCAACATTGAGCATTTTGAATATGAAAAAAAGAGGGACAAATTCTAAAAAGAATTAGTTTTAAATCCTCCTAAAAACCATGTTTTTATGAATCTCTTTTTTTTAACCTATTAGTTAAATCATTATAAACCCGAAGAGGAAGCGCCAAACATAAAAAATAGTACGTCTTTTGCTTCCTCTTGGGAAAAAGAGGTGATAATTATTTTAGGTAGAGGTAGTATTTAAATCTTTCGGTTTTGTTGTAACTAAGCAATGACATCACTTTTACGTTGTTATTGCTTTGTTTTTTATGTTTGTTTAAGAGCATAGATGATTTTATAAATTTACATTTTCTATGTTTTTTATCAAAAAAATCCTCAATGTTTGTTCTTAGGATTTTTTGGATGAAGGAAATTCGTAAGAATTTCCTACCCAGAAGAATTGCCTAAATAAGGAAGCAATTTTCTGTGCTCTAAAATTGAACCACTAAAATACTACATTTTAAAAAGTATGGTTTCAATTTATGGACATGGAAGAGGCAGAAAAAGAAGGTGAAACTTTTGAAAAATTATTGAAGAATAAGGAGGATAGTTCTGCTCATTTGCAGGTTTATGGTATTGTTACAGGAAAAGACCCAAGCTGGCATGACATTATTTATGAGCTTATACATAGCGAACAACTGGATCCATGGGACGTAGACATTGGACTTTTATGCAAGAGTTATTTTGAAAAAATAAGAGAGCTAGAAGAAAATAATTTTTATGTTTCTAGTAATATTCTACTTGCTGCTGCACTTTTATTAAGGATAAAATCAGAGTTTCTTTTGAATAAATATATTCGGGAGATAGACAATGTTCTTTATAATCGTGATGATAAGATTGATAAAATTATCGAAAGAATAGAAATTGATGAAGGCGAGATTCCAATTCTTTCTCCAAAAACGCCCATGTCTAGATTTAAGAAAGTTACTCTTAACGAGCTTATGTCTGCATTGGATAATGCTATAAAAACTGAGAACAGAAGAATAAATCGGGAGATAGAAAAAACTCAAGCCGGTCGACTTTCTTATGTGGATATTCCCAAGGTAAGAAGAATAAATATTCGGGAGAGAATAAGGCAGTTTTATGCTAAGGTTTTGACAACATTCAAAAATAAGAAAGCAGAGATTAAACTTCCATATTCTTATTTTACTGGCAATAATAAAGAAGAAAAAATTGCATGTTTTCTTCCAATGCTTCATTTAAGCAATAACAATCGATTATGGCTTGAGCAAGAAGGTCATTTCCAAGAGATATACATGTATCTTTATGATGTTTATAAGAAAAAATTTCCTAATGACAAAGAAATGGCTTTATTAAAAGAAGAAATTGAAGAAGAATTAATGGAAGATATAAACGAAGTCAGAGAAGAACTTGATGATGAGCAGTTGAAAAGGGTAGAGAAGTTGAATGAAGATTTTGAAAATCCGCTTGGGCAGTTGATTGAAGGAGAGATAGAAGGGGTAATGAAGGGCGAAGAGAAGAATTAGAATTTGATTGAGATTGAAATATGGCGAGGTTTTATAAATAAACAAAGATTATAAAAAACATGAAAAAATTAATTTTAATACTTGGATTTTTGATGATGATTTTTTTAGTTGGCGGAGTTTTGGCGGAAAATCAAACTTGCGTGACAGAACCCGGCAAAGCATATTTTCCTGGAACAGAAAAATGTTGTAATGATTTAAAATCTGTTTTTCCATACGAATTACCCGATGGTACTTGCATCTCTCCGGAAAATGATACGCGGGTCGGTGCACCTGTTTGTGCACCCTGTGGGAATGGCAAATGTGAAAGTAATTATGGTGAAGATAAATGCAATTGTGCAGAGGATTGCAATAAAGCCTGCGCCAATGAGGGAGAAATATATTCTAAAGTTTATTCAGAATATCCTAAAATTTGCTGCGAAGGATTAATAGAGTGGGATTCTGGATTTGATTCTAGAATCGTTGTGAACGGAACTTGCAAAGAGACAGGTGCTATGAAGGGTGCGCCTGTTGGAACATGTATAAAATGTGGAGATGGTATTTGTGGGCTTAATGAAAATGTCTGCAATTGTGCTAGTGATTGTAAAAATGGATGTGAAAATAAAGATAATTCATGTTGTAAGAATGGAATTTGTGCGAGATTATTCGAAGATGGCCTTCCAAGTGCATGCTCTAATGGAAACTTGGCAGAATTTTTAGGATGCGATGCTGATTGTAAGCCTGTTGCTGAATGTAAGAATAATTCTCCCGGAGATGGGATAAATGCGACAGGACCGCAAGATGTTATCTGCGCACCTGACAAGAAACAATGTTTAGATGGAAGTTATGTTGAACGAGCAGGCTTTGATTGCGAGTTTATGCCCTGTCTTAGTGGAGAGAAAGTTGGTTTTTTTGAGAAGATTTTTAATTGGTTTAAGAATCTTTTTAGTTGATTTGTTAGATATAACACCATAAACCTTATTACTGCTGAATTTTAATATGGTTATGGAAAAATTCAGATTTTACTCACTCTGGCTTTGTTTGCTTTGTGTATTGGTATTTATCTTTCAGGTTTGGATTCCTGTATTTACACCAACCTTTATTCTTTCTCAAGATGCACTTATTAAACCATGGCAGTTTTTATCTGCGATTTTTCTTCATGGAAGTCTGACACATTTACTTTATAACCTTTTTGCACTTTTTATTTTTGGGCTTATACTTGAAAGAACAGTGGGAAGCAAAAAGTTTCTTCTACTATTTTTAATATCTGGAATTCTTGCGAATATTTTTACTTTTTACTTTTACCCCAATTCTCTTGGAGCGTCAGGAGCAATAATGGCAGTAATTGGTTGTCTTGCTGTTCTTAGGCCCATGATGGCAGTCTTTTCATTTGGTATTATTCTTCCAATGTTTGCTGTTGCGATAATCTGGATTATCGGGAGTTTTCTTGGTATTTTTGGTTTTGGAGATCAGGGCATAGGATATATTGCGCATCTGTCTGGACTTTTTATTGGTGTTCTTTATGGATTTTTTCTTCGATTAAAGTATAAACAGAATAATTCTTTGGTTTATAGTACTAGCCGGAAAGTAGTTATTCCTGAAGATGCTATAAGAAGTTGGGAAGAGAATTATATGAAAAGATAATGGCTATTTTGATATAGAAATAATTAAAAATAGGGAAATTATGGGCATATTGTAGGGGGGTTTTATGATAAGAGACTATAAAACAATTAAGAGGATGTATGAAATCGCTGGAAAAAATTTAGCAGATAGAATAAGAAATTTTTGTTGCAGGGATATTGAATTAACAAAAAGAGTTTTTTATTATCCCAACCTCCATCTAAATTCTACAAGTCCTTATCAATGCTGTGCAGAAGGGAGATACAAGGATGTAGAGCGTTTTATTGGCGCATTAGAACAGGGTACTACGGATAATTTTTTCTTAGAGTCAAAGTAGAATAATTTAAAAACCACGATTTTCTTAGAAAATTATGATTATTGATTTAACCGCTAATTTAGCTATACCAGAATATTACTAGTTGTAACCTTATTTATCTTTATTAATTCTTTATATTAAACATGAAAAATAAAACTAACAAAACAGGTAATGAAAAGAAAGATGTAGCATTTGCTGAAAAAAATATCTTGGGAAGAAGCGAAGAAGTTCAAGGCTTAACTATTGGGGGATATGACTTCAATAAGGGAGTAGACTATGACCGACTTATTGATAACTTTTATTCAACTGGTTTTCAAGCAACAAATCTTGCTAAAGCAATAGAAATAATAAAAGAAATGCGGAAAGAGAAAGCTTACATTTATCTTGGATATACTTCGAATATGGTCAGTTCTGGCCTTCGTGATATTTTTAGATATCTTGTTGAGCACAAGCTTGTTGATGTTATTGTAACAACCGCGGGCGGAATAGAAGAGGATTTTATTAAATGTTTGGGAGACTTTAAACTAGGAAGATTTGATGCAGATGGTGCTAAGCTTAGGGAGAAAGGAATAAACAGGATAGGAAACATATTTGTTCCCAATTCCCGCTATGTCAAGTTTGAAAAATTTGTTCTGCCAATTCTTGAGAAGTATAAAGATGAAATATTGACGCCATCAAAATGGATAAAAATCTTGGGCGAAGAGATCGGCAAGAATGATAAAGGAAAAGAGAGCATTTATTATTGGTGTGCTAAAAATAATATCCCTGTTTTTTGTCCTGCACTTACAGACGGAAGCTTAGGCGACATGATTTATTTTTTTAGAAGCAATCATCCTAATTTTAAAATAGATATTGTTGATGATGCTTGGGAATTAAATAATACTTCACTTGGTAAGAAAAAGACAGGCATGATAATTCTTGGTGCAGGAGTTATAAAACATAGCATTTGTAATGCTAATCTTTACAGAAATGGTGCAGATTATGCTGTTTATATTAATACTTTGCAAGAATATGATGGTTCAGACAGCGGCGCGAGTCCTGAAGAAGCCAAGTCATGGGGAAAGATAACGGGGGAAGGCAAGGCAGTTAAAGTTGTAGGAGATGCCACGATTTTGTTTCCACTCGTTGTTGCAAGTTGTTTTGTTAAAGAGTGTTAAGGTGTTTTGCGATGATTGCTTTCCCATTGATTTTTAGTAAGAGTTTTGTTTAGTATTATAGAGAAGTGTTTATAAAAAGAGATTACTTTCTATACTCATGGAATCTCGCATTGGTTCTAAACAGGAAAAAACATCTATTATCGGAGTTATACCTGGATATCCGGAGCATTCGAGATATAATATTTATGGCGGGGTGAGAATGCCGCCAGTAGGATTAATTTCTGTTCTTAGTCAAATAAATCGTCAAAGAGATTTTAATGAAGTTTATGCTATCGATGAAAATAATTATGCTGGTCCTAGGGATTTTACAGATATGCCTGACCATGCTTTTTTACAAAGAAGAAATCCTGCCAAAATAGCGATGTTTTATGGCGGAATGAGTAATTCAATTCCAAGAATGTTCTCTTTGGCAAAACAGTATAATTCTTTTGGTGCATTAACAATTGCCGGCGGTGGTCATGTAAGCGCTTTGCCTGAAGAAGCTTTGCATTCAGGGGTTGATATTGTAGTGCATGGTGAAGGTGAAAAGACTAGTCGGGAAATATTAGAAACAATAGTGGAAAAAGGCGAGGTGAGGCTTGATAAAAATAAATTAACTGAAATTAGGGGATTAAGTATTTTAGATGAAAATGGGAAATATATTTTTACAGGTCCAAGGGAGCCAATGTCTGAAGAAGAGTTGGATAATCTTGAAGATACAGATTTAACTTTAATAAGATTTGGAAAAAGATGGACAGCAATACCTATAAATCGGGGAAGGGGATGTAATTCTGATTGTGAATTTTGCACTGTTAGCCAGCAGCTTGGACCATATAGGTCAAGTTCTCCTGAAAAAGCGTTAAGACAAATAATAAGATATTCTGATTTGGGATATAAAGATTTTTTTATTACAGATGATAATTTTGCTCAAAAACCAAAAGAAGCAAGAGATTTATGCATGATGATTGGAGAGTATAAAAGAGAGTTTGATAAAACACTAAGATTTACAGTTCAGGTAAGAAGTGAGATAGCTGGAAATGATTCACTTATAGAAGCAATGAAATTTGCAGGAGTTAATGCACTTGCCATAGGTTTTGAAAGTCCCATAAACGAAGAATTGAAAGCTATGAATAAAGGAGTTACAGTAGAACAACTAACAGAACGAGCAAGAAAATTATCCAATTATTTTAGTTTGCATGGAATGTTCATATTTGGTTATCCTCTACCGCCCGGTTCTGATAAAATTGGCTTGACATTAGAGCAAAAAGCGAAACATTACATAAAATTTTTCAAGGAATCTAAGATAGACACATTGCAGATATTAAATGCAGTGCCTGGACCAGGTTCAAAATTGAGAAAAAGGCTTGAATTAGAGAAAAGGATATTCCCGCCGGAAATGGTTGGTTGGGATAAGTATGATGGATTATTTTTATGTTATGATCCAAGACCCGAGGGAATAGATGCCTTTGACCTTCAAAATATTCCTAAGACTTTAATGAAAAGTTGGTATCAAGGCAGTTTTGTAGGTGGAAAATTGAATCCCGGGCATTGGATGAATTGGGTATATAATGCTACAATAGGTTTTCCAATACAATTTGGAATATTTTATACTAAACGATTTGTTCATAATTTGGTGGAAAAAAGGAGGGAAAAAAATATAACTGAAGAAAATCTAATTCCTAAAAAAAATATATTTCATCAATCTTCGATACATGCCTGGGGGGATATAGCCAAAAATTGGAGAAATCTTTTTATTAGAACATATGGCGGAGAGATAGTAAGGAATTGGGTAAAAGCTTATAAAAAAAGCGGTTATGTTGAGAATTTAAGGGCTTTTCTTAGGAAGAATCAAATAGGAAATAAGCGCGATAAAATATCATCTTAATTCTTTATCTTTTTATCCGCCTTAGCATAAACTTTCTTAATCTTGTTCATAAACTCCCTGAAATTTCCTTTTTTTATTGCACTTTTTGATTGCTCCATCAAACGCATTAAATAATAAAGATTATGAAATGTTGCTAGCCTCATTCCTACTGCTTCTTCCTGATAAAGCTGATATCGGATATATGCTTTTGAATAATTTTTGCAGACAAAACAATTGCAGTTAGGGTCTATTTGACTTTTGTCAGTTTCATATTTCTTGTTAAATATTCTTATTTTTCCTGCTGATGTGAAAAGTGTGCCATGTCTTGCATTTTGTGTTGGAAATCTTGAATCAAACATATCTACTCCTCGCGATATTGCTTCTAAAAGTTCTATTGGGCTGCCTGCGCCCATAAGATAACAAGGTTTATTTTCAGGGATAATCTTTTTGTGAATATCAATCATTTTCATTTCTTGTTCTGTTGTTTCTCCTAATGCTAATCCACCTATTGAATAGCCGTCAAAATTTATTTTGTTTAATTGTTCTGCTGATTTTTTTCTTAAATCTGGATAAATTCCGCCTTGTGTAATTCCCCATAATAATTGCTGCTTTTCTTTTGGAACATTTTTTTGGAGTTTGTCATGATGTTTTTTGCATCTTTCTGCCCAAGCCGTTGTTCTTTCTACTGCTTTTTCAATGTCTTTCTTTGAATGATGAAGAAGAGGCATTGTATCAAGACACATAGCTATTTCACTTCCTAAATCTAATTGAATTTCCATATCTTTTTCAGGAGAAATAAAAACTTTTTCTTTTGTGAATGGATTTTTGAAAGTTACACCTTTTTCATTTGAAGATTCATAAAGGCTTTTAGAATACATTTGAAATCCCCCACTATCTGTAACATTTATTCCTTTAAAATTCATGAATTTTCCTATCCCGCCCATTTTTTTAATAAGCTTTTCTCCTGGCCTTAGGTGAAGTACAAACATATTTGATATTACTGCTTTACAGTTCATTTCTTCTAAGTCGTTTGAAGAAATATGCTTTACTGCGGTTTTTGTTGCAACAGGCATAAAAAAAGGAGTTTCAATTCTTCCTTTTTTTGTTTTCAGAAGCCCGCATCGGGCTTTTGTTTTTTTATCCTTGTGAGTAATGGTAAAGATATTCATGATGTAGTTAGAAAGGTTAGGCTTAAAAATTTAACCAAAATCAAAGAAAATGCTCGGGCATATATTTATAACTTTATTTTAACATTCTTTGATATGGGAAACTTCGACATAATTTTTATTTTGGGAGAAAAGTATATGGATCATCCTCTTTGCGGGGTTGCAATACTAAAAAGACTTCTTGAAAAGAATAGGTATAGTGTGGCGGTTATAGAAACTCCTAAAAATTCAAGCGATATTATGGAGTTTGGAAAACCCCGCCTTTTTTTTGGTGTAAGTTCTGGGGCGATAGATTCAATGGTTAGAAATTATACCTCTCTTAATAGACCTCGTCAAGATGATGAAAGATTAGAATATGAAAAAAGTACACCGGATAGGGCAGATATTGTTTATTGTAACTGGATAAGGGAAAAATTTAAGGAGTCTAAAATAGTTCTTGGTGGGACAGAAGCTACACTTAGAAGATTTACCCATTATGATTATTGGCAAAATTCTTTGAGAAAATCAATAATCTTTGATTCAAGAGCAGATATTTTAGTTTATGGACCTGGAGAAAAACAAGTTCTCGAGATAGCAAAAAGAATAAAGAATAGAGAAGAATTAATGGGTATTAATGGGACTTGTATAAAACTTAGAGAGATTCCAAAGTCTGGGGGCGATGATTTTGTTATTCTTCCGAGTCATGAAGAAGTTTCAGAAAGTAAGGAGAAATTTTGTGATGCACAAAATCTTTTGTCTAACTGGAAAAATCTTGCTCAAAAAACCGGTAACTTTTATGCTCTTCAATATGCGGCCCCGGAATATTGCCCTAGAGATTTAGATGAGTATTATGAACTTCCTTTTTCAAAAAAAATAACTTCTAATTCTATGGCCGGTTTTGAATTCAGCGTTATAACTCATAGGGGTTGTATAGGAAATTGTAACTTTTGTTCATTAAGATTGACTGCTGGAGATAAGATAGTTTCTCGTTCAGAAGATTCAATAATCAGAGAAGTAAAATATATTGCTCACTTACCACACTTTAAGGGAATTATTGATGATTTTGGTGGACCTTCTGCAAATATGTATGGTATGGATTGTAAGCTTTGTGAAGGAGAGTGTATATCTTGTTCAAAATTAGATAAAAGTAATAAACGATTAATTGCTTTATTAAGAAAAGTGAGAGAAATTGCAGGTGTTCAAAAGGTTTTTATTAAAAGCGGGATAAGATATGATCTGGTTAATTTAGAATATCTTAAAGAAATAACAAAACATCATATTTCTGGAAGACTTAAAATTGCTCCAGAGCATGTTAATGCAGATGTTCTTAAGTTAATGAATAAAGATGGGGGAGGAAATATTGACAAATTTATAAAAGATTTTGATAAGCTTGGATGCGGAGAATTAAGTTTTTATTTTATGACGGGACATCCCGGTTCAAGTATGAAAGAAGCAAAAGAGCTTGCTGAAACAATAAAACATTTAAAGAATGCAGAGGCAGTTCAAATTTTTACCCCTACACCTATGACTGTTTCTACCTGTATGTATTATACTGGGCTTGACCCTAAAACGAAAAAGAAAATTTATGTGCCTTATTCTTTTAGGGAAAAAAAGGAGCAGAAAAGGATATTGGGATTTAAATAAAGATAAATTTTAATATTTTCCAGTTTACCTACTTATTTTGGCCCCTTATTTCATTACTATAAACTTTAAATAGCTAAATTACCATAAGATATCATAAAAAGGAGTTACTTACATGCATGGTTTATAAGAAATACATAAAACGAGGCGGAAAATTTTTTGGACCCTATTATTATAAAAGTTATAGAGATGAAAATGGCAAGGTAGTTTCAGAATATCTCTCAAAAGAAAATCCTCAATCTAAACAAAAATCCGGATTTTTTAATAAGCTAAATTATGCTTTTCTTCTTTCCGCAGGTATATTGCTTTTTCTTCTTTTTTCAATTTTTCTTTATAATTTTCCTCATTCAACAGGACTTGTAACCCTAGATATAAGATCTACTTATTTTGAAGGAGAGCAGTTAAAGGGTATTATGAACCTTAATCTTAAGGCAGGAGAATTGCTCCCCAAAGATTCAAGGCTTATCCTGAATCTTGGAAGTCAGGAAAAAGAGTTTTATCTTTCTGATATTTTAAGCGAAAGTATTGTTTCAGGAGATTATTATGCGGAAAATACTGAACTTTCTGGCTCAGGAGAAGGTTATGGTTTTGCAGGAGAAAAAAAAGTTTATCCTGAGCTTGATTTTGATTTGTTAATATCCAAGATAACGCAAGAGGAGAATGATACAATAATTCCTGAAACAGAAAACGAAACAAATGAAGAAACACCAACAATAGAAGAAAACCAAACCGATGAAAACACAGAAGAATCTTTTGAGATAATAGAAACAACTTCTGAAGAAGAGGCCATTATTCTTCCTGATGAGACAGAGACTATTGAAACATCTGAAACAGAAACAGTTTCTGAAGAGACTCCAACCGAAGAGACCCCTACAGAACCAACAACTCCTTCTGAGACAAGCACAAGTGAAAGTTCAAGCAGCTCAGAAGAAAGTTTAGGAATAACAGGAGCAGTAATCTCTGAAGAAGAATTTATTGTTCACGGAAAAATAAGCAAAGATAATGATTTTTCCTA
>Ga0247841_10010547_pt1 | contig 12565 bp, 10 predicted proteins | sample LaCruzMarch2015__2_FD_192410 | JGI IMG/M metagenome (GOLD analysis project Ga0247841, IMG submission 192410) | Freshwater microbial communities from meromictic Lake La Cruz, Castile-La Mancha, Spain - LaCruzMarch2015_18m | ecosystem: Environmental > Aquatic > Freshwater > Lake | place: Spain... | reverse complement strand
ATATCTATATTACTCAAAAATGGAAAGTGTTTTTAACAGGTTTCCACCAAATTTCCCTTTATCCAGAGCGATTTCTAAACTTATTAATGAATTCCCTGTGGATATTCTTGCCGCTGAGTTAGAATCAGAAACTGAGGACGGGTTATACGAAAAATTAAAAGATGTTGTATATACAAGAAGTTAAAAGAATATTATTTTTAATATTCCTCTTCATTAAAGAAAAAATCTTCTTTACTGGGATAATCGGGCCAGATATCTTCAATACTTTCGTAAATTTCCCCTTCATCTTCAATTTCCTGAAGGTTCTCAATTACTTCGAGCGGTGCGCCGGAACGAATTGCGTAATCAATTAACTCGTCTTTAGTTGCAGGCCAAGGTGCATCTTCTAGTTTTGAAGCCATTTCAAGTGTCCAATACATGCTATTTAAATTAGTTTAAAACTAAAAAAGATTTTTTTATAAAATTTTGCAAAAATAATAATAATAATTAAAAATCATAATTTTGATTACAATTTTTTTTATTAACTTTATTATTCGTTGTCTAACAGGCGAGAGAGAACGAAAAAATAATCTGAAAGTCTGTTTACATATATTAAAATATTTTTATCTACCTTTTCAATGAGTGATAATTTAACAATAATTCTTTCTGCCCGTCTACAAATTGTTCTTGAAATATGGCAAAATGAAGATGTTTTATTTTTTCCGGGTATTATAAATTTATTTAATGGTGTTAAAAGAGTTTCTATTTTATCAATTTCATTTTCAAGATTAATTATTTCATTAGCATTAAATTTTGAAATTTTACATTTACTTTCGGGATAATCAGATGACAATATTGAAGCAATAGCCATAAGGTTATTTTGAATAGTAATTAAAAATTCTTCAATTGGATTATTATTAATATAGTTTCTTAACAAACCTATAAAAGCTATAAGTTCATCTATTGTGCCATAGCTATCAATTCTTATATCGCTTTTAAGAATACTTTTTCCACCTGCCAATGAAGTTTCTTTATTATCACCTTTTTTAGTGTAAATTTTATTCATTAATCTATTAAATTATAATAAATTGAAATTCATTGTTGTCTACTCTTGAAAATATGCAGAAATTCAGTATATAATATTTAAATTATTTTAGGACCAGCACTAACTAACTTTTTCCCTTCGTCATTATCTGTGAAATTTTCAAAATTTTTTATAAACTTTTCTGCTAAAGATTTTGCCTGTAAGTCATATGCTGATTTATCTTTCCATGAGTTTCTGGGATTTAATATTTGTGAGTCAACCCCTTTTAAATGTTTTGGCATTTGTAAGTTAAAAAACGGTAATTCTTCAAATTCAGTATTATTTATTGTGCCGTCTAATATAGCTGTAATAATTGCTCTTGTTGCAGGAAGGTCTATTCTTTTTCCAACTCCATATGCACCTCCAATCCATCCTGTATTTACAAGGTATGCATTTGCACCATATTTTTCAATTTTTTTAGCTAATTCTTGTGCATATACTGTTGGATGAAGCATAAGAAATGCAGCCCCAAAACAAGAAGAGAATGTTGGAGATGGTTCTTTAATACCTCTTTCAGTACCTGCCACTTTAGCTGTATAACCTGTTAAAAAATGATACATTGTTTGTTCTTTTGTAAGTTTTGCAACTGGAGGTAAAACACCAAAAGCATCAGCAGTTAAAAATATGATATTTTTAGCATGTCCACCTTTAGAAACAGGTTTTACGATATTATTTATATGATAAATAGGGTAGGAGACTCTTGTATTTTCTGTTTTGGCAGCACTTTTAAAGTCTATCTCGCCTGTTTTATTGTCAAAAACAACATTTTCAAGAAGAGCATCTTTTTTAATTGCTTCATAAATATCAGGTTCTTTTTCTTTATTTAAATCAATACATTTTGCATAGCATCCTCCTTCAAAATTAAAAATACCTTCATCATCCCATCCATGTTCATCATCACCAATTAAAAATCTTTTTGGGTCTGCTGATAAAGTTGTTTTGCCGGTTCCTGAAAGTCCGAAAAATATTGCAACATCATCTTCTTTACCAATATTTGCAGAACAATGCATTGAAGCAATACCTTTTAATGGAAGAAAATAATTCATAATTGAAAAAAAACCTTTTTTTATTTCTCCTCCATACCATGTGCCACCAACAACTGCTAATTTTTCTTTAATATTAAATGCAACATATACTTCACTGTTTAAACCATGTTCTTTCCATTTTGGATTGATTGTTTTACAGGCATGAAGCATTACAAAATCCGGTTCAAATGTTTTAAGCTCTTCTTCTGTTGGCCGGATAAACATATTTTTTACAAAATGTGAAGCCCATGCAATTTCGGATATTACCCTGATTTTAATTCTTGTATTTATATTTGCACCACAAAATGCATCAGTTACATAAAGTTTTTTATTGTTTAGTTGTTCTGCACTTGTAGTGTATAAATCTTTCCATACATTTTCAGGTATAGGTTTATTATCTGAACCTTTTCTGTTTGGTCCTGCCCACCATATGTTAGGTTCAGAAACATCTTCTTTAACGATATATTTGTCTTTAGGAGACCTGCCTGTAAAAATTCCGGTATCTACTGCTACAGCACCTGTATTTGTTACAAAACCTTTTTCGTATCCTTGCAATTCAGGATTTGTTTCATGTTTAAATATTTCATCAAAAGAAAGGTTATGAAAAACTTCTTTTACATTTTTTATACCGTATTTTGAAAGATCTAAATTCATAATTTATTTTATTAAAAATTGTTTTATAAAGTTGACAAATTTAATATTTAATAATTAGTCAAATTATTTTATTAAACATAATTTTGAATAAATTAGTTATCTTTTAATACTTTTTTTGTTTTAGAATAATATTTAATCCTAATGATAGAAATAGGTTTATATTTTCAGGAACTACGATGTCATCACTATTTATATTTTATCAGGATTGATGTGATATATATTAGAAAATGTTTATTTAAAAGTAAATAGTCTATATTGAAAATAAATGAAATTGGCATTTGTCTAAAATATTCAATATTGTTTTTGAATTTAAATTCAATGTTTTTTGAAGTTATTGTACTTTGTATGAAAATTAAAATATTTTTTAATCAACATCCAAATTATTCTTTTCTTTTTACCGAAATAGTTGAATTGTCATCGTGTTTTACAACTTCATAAACAGGTTTTAGTGCTTCTATAAATTTTCTGAATGATGAAAATCCATAATTTCTTGAATCAAATGTGGGGTCTATCTTTCTTATTGCTTCTCCTAAACGGCTTGCTAAAGCTAAGCTTGTAATATCATCTGCAACCATATCAAAAGCTCTGTCTATTAAGCTTAAATCAATAGGTTTATTTGTAAGTTTATTTATAAGTTTGGATAAATTTATTTCATTTTTTGTTTTTAGTTCCTGGGCTTCAGGAGTTATTTGAGCAGGAATAATGTTACCGTTCTTTTCAACTTTTTTAGTTTTTTTAGATTTCTTAACAATTTCCTGTGTAGGAGTGAGTATTTCAGTATAAGTAAATTGTTCACATGCTTTTACAAATGCTTCAGGGGTATTAAATCTGCCTATGCCCATTACAAACATTCCTTCTTCTCTTATCCTGTTTGCAATACTCGTATAATCACTATCGCTTGAAACAATGCAAAATCCATCTACAAGCTTTGAATGCAAAATATCCATTGCATCTATTATTAATGCACTGTCAGTTGAGTTCTTACCTTTGGTATATGCAAATTTTTGCATAGGTTTAATGGCATATTTATTAAGTTTGTCTTTCCAACTGTTCATTTTTGGGCTGGTCCAATCAGCATATATTCTTTTTATTGTAACTCTGCCATATTTTGCTGATTCATTTAATATTGGGTCAATCAATGATGCTTCTGCATTATCACCATCAATAAGTATAGCTATTTTTTTAGTATTTTCCATTTTTATAAGTTTATATTATATTAATAATCAGCCGTATAATAAAATACAGTATAATTTATATTAATAATTTGTTAATCAGTCGCTTCAACAATTACTGCAGTCCCATAACAGATTACTTCTGTAACACTATTCATTATTTCTGTAGACTCATACCTTACACCAATTACGGCATTTGCTCCTAAGAGTTCGGCATGCTTTATCATTGTATTGAAAGCCTCTTCTCTTGTTTTTTCACATAAATCAGTCAATATTGTAATGTTTCCGCCAAATATTGTTTGTATCCCGGCACCTATATTTCCGAATATTGACCTTGAACGAACTATAATTCCTCTTACAAGACCTATATTTTTTTTGATCTTATAACCGGGAATTTCAAATGTAGTTGAAGACATTTTTATATCCATATTATAATAATTTTTTTTATACAAACTTAAATATTTTTTTTAAACTCTTATAAAGTTATTTATTAACAAGGGTAATTCTATAGATATTTCTACAAAACCGGCAAAAGTTTTATTTTCATAAAAAGGTGATTGATAAATTAATTTTTTAATTCCTTCTTTTTCAATGGTATATATATTAGATTTTTGAATTTTCATTAATTCTTTAAGTTTGGTTTTGGCAGGTTCAGGGTGACAATCAAAAATACTTTTACCAATCAGGTTTTTTCCTCCATACTTATTAAAAGTATTGCATGATTTTTCATTCATATAAATAATCGTTCCTTCTGCATTACAAATTGTAATTGCTGATGGAAATTCTTTTGTCCAATCCGGAATATTTTTCATAAAAACTTAATTAGACAACAAAAATAAACATAAATTTTAATAATTTTGTAAATATTATTCCTGCTAATTTATATGAACTATAAAATTAAATTTGTTGTTTTTAACGTAGTGATTTTATATACTTTATTTTTTTTAACTAATTGTAAAAAAGATAAAAATGTTGAACCACATATTAATTTTATTAGCCCTGCCGTTAATTCATATTTTTCTGTAATTGATACTATACAAGTAAAATGTACAGTTGAGGATGATAAACTTATAAAAACTATTTATGTAGCAATAATTGACGAAAATAATGTACAGGTTACTCCTCCTATGTCAATTGCAATTAATCAAAGAACTGCCCAAATTGATGTGCCATACATTATTAATGATATTCATTTGGGTTCAGGTGTGTATTATATTGCTGTAACTGCTAATGACGAATCAACTCATTCAAAAGCATTTTTAAAGATATATCTTAATGAAATACCTTTACAACTTCAGAAAATTTATTTGTTTTCAAAATCAGCCAATAATGCTACAAAAGTTTTTACAATTGATACTGCAAATAATATTTCTTACCAGTTTTTCTTTAATGACATTTTACAAAGTGCTGTTACAAACTCTTATTTCCAGCAACTGAGTTTACTTGGTAAAAATAATGGAAGACTTGAAACTTTTAGTACTTCGTCAAATTCAAGTTTATGGGAAGTAACCAATATAAATAATGTTGCTTATTCATACAAAGGAAAAGCTAAACTGATTGATAATTATGTATATGTAGGTTTTGGTACTTCAAATATAAAAGGTTATAGTAATAATGGTTTTGTAATTAAAACTGCTGATATAGGTGAAGATTCTTTTTCTCCTGCGGAATTTCTTAAATTCGATGATTACATAGTTGCAGAAATTGAACCGCATAATTGCCAGAGTGCCAAGATTTCAATTATGAATTACCTTACAGGAACATTTAATAAAAATCATAATATTGATTTTGATATTGTTGACATGTTCAAACTTGATGACGAAAAAATTATTATCTGGGCAAACAAGAATAGAATAGTGCGGGTATTTACACTTGATATAGTTTATAATATTCTTGATGAAATTCTTAATTTCCCTGTTGATAAATTATCTTCTGTAATAAAAGCAGCTGATAATTACTATATTGCTGCTATTGGGAATGATCTTTATAAATATAACAGTATAACAAAAAGTGTTTCAATTTTTAAACAGAATATGCCTTGTCAAAAATTACAATTTGAGCAGCTTAATAATAGTATATATGTTATTAATGGCATGAATATTTCTGTGATTCATTACCCTGAAGCATTAAATATTAATAATATCCAACATACTGATTCTATTGTTGATGTAAATTTTCTTTATAATAAGTAAAGCGATATTTTATTTATTAAAAAATCCTTTATTATTGAAAAAAATTACGTTTCTCCGAATACCCTGTATTTTCAATATATATCTGTATTTATACAAGATAATACATTGAATTTTAGTTGCTTGTAAAATGTTTTAATAAAAATTACGTAATTAACTCAATATCTTAGATTTATTGTTTTTGAGATATATAAAAATAGTTATTTTTAATTAGATAATTTATTTTTTATGTGTTTAATTTTATTGTTCGTTTTTTAAGGGAGCTTAATTAACGATAATTAAAATACAAATTATCAAAAAACAAAACACAATGATTGCAAAATATTGTATAGTAAACATAACTGTGATTATTTTTACAATAATTTTTTACTTATTTGTATTCCCTTTTATTTTTTTCTTTATATTCTCTCCAATATATTTTAGTATTTTTAAAATTGGCCTGCCTCTATATTTTTTAATGAAACGTTTTTATTACTACCCTACTGGTTTTATATAACTTCTTTGAAATGAATATTAAAAAACCAATTCAAACTTTAAACAAAAATTATATTTTAAATTTGTATAATTAAAATTTAATAAATATGAAAAAATTAAAACTTATTTTTTTTATAATGCTAATTATTAGCATTTTTAGCTGGAAACATGCTAACGCAACACATGTTGATTGTTATATAGATAGTATTACAGCTACTGGAGGAGCTACAGGGTGGAGTATTTTTTATGCAAATTATTGCAATGTGGACACTATTATATTGTATAAACCTGCTTCAGCTTTGACAAATATTACTTGGATTGATCCAAATAATAATAACTATTATACAGATTCGGTATTTGTTATGATCGCAGACACTGGAAGATGGCAGATTTCAGCAGATGAAATTTATAACACTACGTATATTGATATTTATATTCTCACAACAATTCCTACTTTACCTGCTGAAATTCATGATACAGCATTGTGTTATAATCTAACTGGTGTTTACAGTCCAATTTATGGCGTTAGTTTTTATGATATAGCATTTCAACAACCTGCTGGTAGCTCTTATACATATTTATGGGATGATTCTACGTCAGGAACTATAGATTGGCAGGGTGGCAGAGTCCTTCAGAATGGCACATATTGGCTTAAGTTAACTAATTCCTGTGGTTCAAGGCAGGATACTTTTACTGTATCTTACTTAAATACTAATGCCCCCAACCTTGGACTTGATTTGTCTTTTTGCTCGGGATCAAGCACAGTACTCAATCCTAATAATATTAATATAACTTCATATCTCTGGAGTACAGGGGCTACAACTTCTACAATAACCGTAAGTACAACAGGCTCATATTCTGTATATACCCAAGAAGCTTCCGGATGTGATGGCTACGATACTATACAAATTAATGCCTTTACTCCTCCTGCAAAACAATTGTGTTATGTGGAATATGATACGGCCGCAGGGTATAATAAAATATACTGGGGAACAATTATACCAGGGAATGTTGATTCTGTAAAAATTTACAGGGAAACGTCTGTTAATACATGGACACTTATTGCAACTGTTGATACTTTGCTTCCTTATTATTTAGATTTAACATCAAATCCTGCAGTACAAAGTTACAGTTATCATATTACATTGAAAGACACCTGCTTTAATGAAGGAGATACTTCGACTGCCCACACGACAATTACTCTTTTGTCGGCTTATGATTCCAATACAAATACTTATGGATTTACATGGTCTAAATATGAAGGGATAACCGTACCAAATTACGATTTATACGGTATTGATGCAGGGGGCAACAATACTCTTATAGGTTCTGTTGCAGGAAATTTAAACTTTTACAATTACATAAATCCAAGTCCTACTTATGTAATGTATTATATCGGATTTGTTGCACCAAGCTGTAATTTCAAAAGTGCTCATGTAATAAAATCCAATATTGTGCATTCTATTATTTCAGGGTTAGATGTAATGAACAATTATTTCCCTGTACAAATATTTCCTAACCCTGCAAATGATATTCTTAATATCGAGGGAATTGATGAATTTAACATACAGATAATTAATGGAATAGGGCAAGTGATTTTAGATGAAAAAAATATGAAAACCATTGATATTAAACCATTCAGCAAAGGTATTTATACCGTTAAATTATTCAATTCCAAAGGCTGTATTTACAAAAAGCTGATTATTGAATAATATTAATTCCTTGTTTGTCATTCTGAAGTTTTTATTTCTAAGTTATATTACAAATATTGTGTGAAATCATAAAATCACATAGTATAGCAATATAGGTTTTATCTATATATTGTTGAAACTAATTTCAATTTGACAATCATATTTTTTAGTTAAAATAATTTACCAAATTCAAAAATTTACAAATATGAAAAAAATATTATTTTTGATAATAATGATATTAATATATAATATCACATTAAAAGCACAAACAGAATGGCATGCTAATGCACCTGGTAATAATCTTACTAATACTGTTCCTAATAATCCTCATCGTCCACTAGAATGGCTGGGGTCTAATAACTATGCAAGCACTATCCTAAAAGTATATCATTCTCAAATTATACAATTATCATTACAAAAAACGTGGCCAGTTCCTTACACTATTTTTAGTCAGCATGATACAGAACGTTGTGTTGGTATAGGTCTATACAGACCTGTTCCAAATAGTACTGTTTATACTAATACTGTGGATTTTACGCCAAGACGTAATTTGGATATATATGGGACGATGGCACAGTTAAGGCTTACTTCTAGATACAATCCTTGGTCTCCAGGTCTTCCTGGTTGGAATTTTACAGATTTTTATGCAACTAACAAAGGAGATTTAATAATTAAACCGTGGAATTCACCGAGCCAAACTAACGTATCAACTGGGCGTATGAGGTATGTGGGAATTCAAACTTTCAACAATAACCCTTCTGAAATGCTTGATGTATGGGAAAATGCGAGATTTAGACTAATACCACCTTATTCCTTTGCAGGTGGAAAAACCTACGATATTTTATTAGCATGTTCAACAGGAAATCAATCATCTCTAAATGATTATGGTGTACTATATAGGAGTGTTCCTTTTACCGGTCCTTTTATAGTTCAAGGTGCTGAAAATGGAGTAACAATTGATCCTGCAAATAGTTTTGTAAATTTAGGAGATCCTAATAAATCGATTTACCATGCAAAATTATTATGGGATACTTATGTGCCATTAAATGATTTCAATATTTGGTGGTTTGATCATACTCCAACTTTAGGAAAAAACAGGTTTACTATCGGGAATAAACATTATGTAGTAAATCCTGGTAATGGTACTTTTTCATATTCCAAATTTAATGTGTCAAATGTAAACGAATACAATACGGCATCTATATTATCAAGTAGCCCAGCTTCAAGTACGGTATTATGGGTTGACCATTCAAACTGGACATGGGCACCTGGTACAAGTCTTAATACAACAACATCTGGTATTTTAACAGGAATAATGAGTCGAATAAGTAAAGGGAGTCCTGGCGATAATATTGCAATTCATGGGTATATTGACTCCTCACTGGCACTTGGCAATATAGCTGTTATTGGTAATGTAATAAGATCCGGTAGTTTAAATTTACCTTTAGGCTATGAACAGAATGTTTCAAATATTGGAGGTCAGTTTGGAGTATCAGCTGATTACCGTAATAAACAAAATCATGGGTTAATAGTTTCGGTTGGTTCAAACAGGGGTAATAATTATCTGGGAATACCTTTTGTTAATAGAGGCATGAGCCTATATTCAGAAGCCGCAGATACAGTTCATGGAATATATTGTAAAGCTTATGATGCTAATCTGGTAAATATGGGACTTATTGTTGAAAGTACTGTTGATGCAAATTATAGCCAATACAGAGCACCTGATGTATGGGGGGGTAGATTTTTAGCAAAGCATGGATGGAGTAATAATACAGGTGTATATGCTGCTGCCGGAAGTCTAAATAACTCAACAAATATTGCTTTTTATGGAGAAGTAGGGACTAATCCTAATTGTTTTAAAAATATTGGAGTATTTAGTAATGCAAGTAATAATAGTAATGTTGCTATGAACAAAGGTTTTTGGACAGTTGTGTCAAATAATACCTATTCAACTACAGCGACAAATAACAGAGGACTTGTTGCAGACCTTAATTTTAATTACTTTTCATCAACAAATATTGGTGTTATTGGAAATGTATCAGATAATAGTAATAATAGTAATCAAGGTACTTCACAATGTAATACCGGTGTACAAGGTTTTGCAAACAATAATGCCTATGCAAATCAAAATACCGGTATTCAAGGTTTTGCAAATGGTAATGCCTATGCAAATCAAAATATTGGAGTACGAGGTGAAGCTATTAATGATACTAATGCTACATTTAATATTGGTGTTGCAGGATATGCTTATGGTAGTGCTAATCTCTGTAATGGTGCAAACGGCACAATGCCTACTCAGGGCAATATAGGTATATATGGTTATGGAGGTGTACCACAGACCGGTGCTAATCAATACAGAAATTTAGCAGGCTTTTTTAATGGACACGTTGTTGCAACTAATTTGATTTGGTCAATGTCCGATGAAAAACTTAAAGAAAAAATTAATAATATGGATAGTGCTTTAAATAAAATCTCATTACTAAATCCAAAAACATATTATTTTAAATCAAATGATTTTCCGGGTATGGCATTACCTAATGATTTGCAATATGGTCTTTTAGCACAGGATGTAATAAAAATATTTCCTACACTTGTAGGTGATTTTGTAAATCCTGCAATGCTTGATACATCAGGAAAAGAAATATATCCGGCAGTGCCTTTTAAAGCTGTTAGTTATCAATCATTTATACCAATATTAATACAAAGTATTAAAGAATTAAAAGGGAATAATGATACTTTGAAAGTTCAGAATGAAAGCTTGAAAAAAGATTTTGAAAAAAGTAATAATTCATTAAAACTTCAGAACGACAGCTTAAAATCTGTATTAACCAAAATGCAGGAACAAATTAATAATATTAATTTGGTTCTGAGTGAATGTTGTAAGAGTAATAACAGGACAACCGGAATGAATGATGAAAATAAAACCGATATTAATTCCACTATTAAAATCGTTCCGGATAATTCAGTAAACGGTAATAAAACGGAATTATACCAGAATAAACCTAATCCGTTCAAAACTATTACGACTTTCACATACTTGCTTGGTACAGCCGGCTTTGTTGAACTTGAAATTACCGATCAGTATGGTCAGCTAATTGAAAAATTAGTTAGCACTAATCAGGAAACAGGTAATTACTCAATAGATTGGGATTCTGTAAAAGTAGCACCCGGAGTTTATTTTTATTCTTTAAAAGTTAATAGTTTATTGTTAGTTAAAAAAGCAATAAAAGTTAATTAAATTTAAAAAATTGCCCCCCTGTTATTAGGGGAGCTGTCAACTTTGTTGACTGAGGGGTTGAAATATAAATAAGCTCCCCTCCTTTGATAAGGAGGGGCAGGGGTGGTGGAAATTAACTAATGGGTAGTGGTGGTAGAAATAAAAAAACCACCCCTTAGTTCCCCTCCTGTTTTTAGGAGGGGAACTAAGGGGTGGTTAATTAAAATTATAAATTAATAAATGCGAGATGCACAATTACATAATTTACCAAAAATAAAAGACAAGAGGAAAGATTTACGCAGTAACCTTACGTCCGCAGAAGCATCTTTATGGAAATGCTTACAAAAAAGTCAACTTGAAGGACGTAAATTCAGGAGACAACATAGCGTAGGTTCTTATATTTTGGATTTTTACTGTCCTGCTGAAAAATTAGCAGTTGAACTTGATGGCGCAGGTCATTTTACGGAAGATGGGCGTATTTATGATGAAGTGAGAGATAAATATTTAAACGGATTAGGAATTAGAGTTATCAGAATAGAAAACAAAAATGTATTTAAAAACATCAGTATGGTATTGGAATATATAAAAGACAATTTTAAAAAACAAGTATAAATTAATAAAAACAATAAAAAGCTGTTCCCCTGCTATTAGGGGAGCTGTCAACTAAGTTGACAGAGGAGTTAAAATATAAATAAGCTCCCCTCCTTTGATAAGGAGGGGTAAGGGTGGTAGAAATGAATTAGGGGTGGTAGATAACTCCTAAGCAAGGAGGTAGGGATGGTAGAAATTAACGAAGATGTAGGGCTGGAAAAAAACTCCAAAACATCAGTGGCAGGGGTAACAAAAATAAATCCCCGAACAATAAGTTGTTCAGGGTGATATAAATTAAAAATATTTTTTTATTTATGTAAATAATTTAAAATAATTAACATTATCTTTATAAAATTTTTAATCAAACTATGCTCTATAAAAATTTAGTATTAAATAAAATATTACTTATTTATATAATATTTTATTGTAATACAATTATATGCGGCCAACCGATTAATGACCAATGCAATATAGCATTGCCATTTTGCG
>Ga0247841_10010546_pt1 | contig 12568 bp, 9 predicted proteins | sample LaCruzMarch2015__2_FD_192410 | JGI IMG/M metagenome (GOLD analysis project Ga0247841, IMG submission 192410) | Freshwater microbial communities from meromictic Lake La Cruz, Castile-La Mancha, Spain - LaCruzMarch2015_18m | ecosystem: Environmental > Aquatic > Freshwater > Lake | place: Spain... | reverse complement strand
TTCATCCGCTGGAAAGCTGGAGCAAGTACGCCAACTTTGTGAACGAGCCCGAAGCGGCCTACGCCAAGGGCATTTTGCGGCGCGGCAGTGAAGTCAACCAGATGATGAAAGTCATTGGCGAGGAAGGCACGGCCCTGGACGACTTTGTCATTTATCTCAAGGCCGAGTTTTTGGACGCCGCCTATCTGCAGCAGGATGCGTTTGACAAAGTGGACGCGGCCACGCCGCTCGAGCGCCAGCGCCATGTGTTTGCCAAAGTGGCCGAGGTGCTGCACGCGACATTCAGCTTTGCCGACAAGGACAGCGCGCGGCGCTTCTTCCTCGAGCTGACCCAGTTGTACAAGACCTGGAACCCGACCGAGTTCGAATCGGATGAATTTCGTGATCAGGAATGCCGCATTAACGAGTGCATCCATAAAAATCAGGTGCAAGTATAACACCCACCGGAGCAGCTCATGAGCACTATTACTGTTGATCCACTGGTTCACTTCGGCAAGCCCTGTGTGGCCGGCACGCGCATTCCCGTGCATGCGGTGCTGGAACTGCTGCGCGACGGAAAGGCAGCCGACGAGATCATACGTGATTACTACCCCGCGTTGTCGTCCGCGGCCATTAGTGCATGTGTTCAATATGCCTTGGATGTCATTGACGCGGAAGACATTGTCGTTCGTGAGCATGCGGCATGATGCTGTTGGCAGATCAGGATGTTTATGCAGTGACGGTGCGCTTCCTTCGCGCGCAGGGCTGGTCTGTCCGCACCGTCGCAGAGGTTGGATTGCATGCAGCCACCGATGAGGAATTACTGCACTACGCTTCCACTCACACGATGATAGTACTCACGCGTGATCGGCATTTTGGCCAATTAGTGTTCATCCGGCGGTTGCTTGGCGGTGTTATTTACTTGCGCATAACACCGAGCACCATTGCGGCAGTACATGAACAACTGTGCAATGTACTTCAGCAGACAACGGCGGAACAGCTACACAGATCGTTTATTGTGGTTACGCCAGGCGCGATACGCCGGCGGCACATACATTAACTTATACTTAGCATTTTCATGCAGAAAGTCCATACGCGAGTTTTGCAGATTTCCGGCAACGTCATTACCGTGGCGGCCAGCGGCGTCGCGTTCGGCGAGCTGGCCGAAGTGCGCACGTCGCGCGGCGTGTCCCTGGCGCAGGTGATCCGCCTGCAACACGACCACGTCTCGCTGCAAGTCTTTGCCGGCGCGCGCGGCATTGCCACCAATGACGAAGTGCGCTTCCTCGGCCATGCCATGCGCGTGTCGTACAGCAGCGACCTGCTGGGCCGCATCTTCAACGGCAGCGGCATCCCGCGCGACCGCGGCCCGGCCCTCGACGGCAACTGGGTCGAGATCGGCGGCCCGTCGGTCAACCCGGCCAAGCGCATTATCCCGCGCAACATGGTGCGCACCGGCATTCCGATGATTGACGTGTTCAATTCGCTGGTCGAGTCGCAAAAGCTGCCGATTTTCTCGGTGGCCGGCGAGCCGTACAACGAGCTGCTCGCGCGCATCGCGATGCAGGCCGAGGTCGATATCATTGTCTTCGGCGGGATGGGCCTGAAACACGATGACTACCTGTATTTCCGCGACACGTTCGACGCGCGCGGCGCCCTGGCGCGTGCCGTCATGTTCGTGCATACCGCCGCCGACCCGACCGTCGAATGTCTGCTGGTGCCCGACATGTGCCTGGCGGTCGCCGAGCAGTTCGCCCTGCAGGGCAAGCGCGTGCTGGCCTTGCTGACCGACATGACCAACTTCGCCGACGCCATGAAGGAAATCGCGATCACCATGGAACAGGTGCCGTCCAACCGTGGCTATCCGGGCGACCTGTACAGCCAGTTGGCGGCGCGCTATGAAAAGGCGGTTGACTTCGAGGGCGCCGGCTCGATCACCATTTTGGCGGTGACGACCATGCCGGGCGATGACGTGACCCACCCGATTCCGGACAACACCGGCTACATCACCGAAGGCCAGTTTTACCTGCGCAACGGGCGCATCGAGCCGTTTGGCTCGCTCAGCCGCCTGAAGCAGCAAGTCAACGGCAAGACGCGCGACGACCATCGCACGATCATGAACACGATGATCCAGCTCTACGCCCAATGCCGCGACACGCAGGAGAAAATGGCGATGGGTTTCCAGATGAGCGCGTGGGACAAGCAACTGCTGAAATACGGCGGCTTGTTCGAGCAGGAGTTGATGACCCTGTCGGTCAATATTCCACTTGAGCGCGCGCTGGACTTGTGCTGGGAAATTCTGGCGCAGTGCTTCGACAAAAACGAAGTCAGCATCAAAGGCAGCTTGATCGAGAAATACTGGCCGAAGAAGTAATACGATGGACAGCACCTGCACACCACCCGCCAGCGCGCATCCCGACAGTATTATTCGGAAATGCGTCGGGGATTGCCGGCCGCGCGACCCATGGCGGCAGGCGGTGGATTTGTCCGTGTTTCTGCTGCATGCCGGCGTGCCGCAAGCAAAGGTTGATGAGATTTTCAAAGAACTCGTTGAAGGAACGCATCGCCGGTAGCAATCATGGCCAAGCTGAAACTGACCAAGAATGAGCTGAAGACGCAGCGCGACGCGCTCAAGCGCTACCGCCGCTTCTTGCCGACCCTCGAACTGAAAAAGCAGCAGTTGGTCGAGGAGGTGCGGCGCGTCGAGCGGGTGCTGGCGGACAAGCAGCAGGGCGAGGCACGCGTGCGCGCCGCCCTGGCCGGCTGGGTGCAATTGTTCTCCGAACCGGTCGCGCTGGAAGAGAAGCTGGTGCTGGAGCGGGTCGAGACGCGCGCGACAAACATCGCCGGCGTGATCATCCCGGTCTTCATTGCCGCGCATTTCAAGGTTAATGATTATGACCTGTTCAGCACGCCCTTGTGGGTGGATCGCGCGCTGGCAGTGGTGCAGGAGCTGGCCCGCATCCGGCTTGAGCGCGCGATCATCGAGCGCCAGCGCGAATTGCTGCAGCACGAATTGCGCACGACGATCCAGCGCATCAACTTGTTTGAAAAAGTAAAAATCCCGACCGCACTCGGCAATATCCGCATGATTCAGATTTACCTGGGCGACCAGATGGCCAATGCCGTCGCGCGCGGCAAGATTGCCAAGGCCAAGCTGAGCGAGGCGCAGATGGAAGGAGCGGCGTGAGGGCAAGCCATATTTCAATGATCATTGGTCATTGGTCAAGTATCAATGGCAGACGGGCATGACGGCACCGGAACAGACACCGGCGAGTTTTGCGGATGAGCTGCAGCAGCGGCTGGTGCGGCATGCCGTGCGCGTTTTGCGCTTGGCGGATGCGTTGCCGAAAACGGTGGCGGGCCGCCACATTGCCCAGCAGATCATCCGGGCCGGCACGTCGCCTGCGCCCAATTATGCCGAGGCGCGCGCGGCGGAAAGCACCAGCGATTTTGTGCATAAACTCGGCATTGTTGAAAAGGAATTGAACGAAACGGCGGTGTGGCTATCTATACTTATTGCAGCAGAAATGATGTCGGCGCGATTACTGGCGGATTTGCAGGATGAAACACAGCAGCTCTGCAAGATCATTCATGCATCCATTGCCACCGCCAAAAAGCGCCGTCTGCGCGCCGCCAATGAAAAATGACCAATGACCGTTGACACTTGACCAATAGAAGCAGATGATTGTCCCCATGAAAAAAGTGACGGTGGTGTGCCTGGCGCATGCGCAGGAGGCCACGCTGCTGCAGTTGCGCATGCTGGGCGTGCTGCACGTGCAAGTGGCCGAGAAGTCGCAGCACGCCACGGCGCAGGATGTTGTCGCGCGCATTCGCGATGCCGACACCGCCATTGAAATGTTGCTGGAACAGCCGCCGGCGTCGGCCACGGCGGCACCGCCGGCCGCGGACACCGTCATCCGCGCGCTGCTGTCGGCGCGCGAGCGCCTGGCGCAGCACGGCGAGGAAGCCGCGCGCCTGCGCGCCCAGCTCGCCGACCTGGCGGTCTGGGGCGATTTCGAACCACAGCAGTTGCAGGCGCTGCGCGCGCAAGGCGTGCAGGTGGCGCTGTACACGTGCGGCGTGGAAGAACTGCCGGCCATTCCCGCCGGCTGTGTCATGCACGAGCTGCGGCGCACCAAGGATGCGGTTGCGTTCGTGCTGGTCAGCCAGGCGCCGATCGAGTTGCCGCTGGCAAGTGTCACGCTGCCGGACAAGGCGCCGGCCGAATTGCGCGCAGCCCTGGCCGCGCTCGAGCAGCAACAGGCCGGGGAGCGCGCCATGATCGCGCAGCAGGTTGCCGCGCTGCCCGCGTTGCAGCATGCGCGCCATGCCTTGGATGACGAATTGCAGCTGGCCCAGGCGCGCGACGCAACCGGCTGCGTCGAATCGCTGGCCTACCTGTGCGGCTTTGTCCCGCACGATACGGTCGCGCCGGTCGAAGCGGCCGCATGCACGCATGGCTGGGGCCTGTTGATCGAAGAGCCCACGCCCGACGATGAGGTGCCGACCTTGATTCGCAATCCGCGCTGGCTGCAGCCGGTCGCGACGGTCTTCAACTTCATTGACACCTTCCCCGGTTATCGCGAACGCGACATCAGCGGCGTCTTCTACCTGTTCTTCTCGCTCTTCTACGCCATGCTGATCGGCGACGCCGGCTATGCCCTTGTGTTTCTGGCCATCACCGCCGGCATCCAGCTGAAATACGGCCGGCGCATTCCGCAGCAACCGCTGTATCTCATGTATGTGCTGAATGTTGCCATGCTGATCTGGGGCGTGCTGACCGGCAGCTACTTCGGCATGGAGCTGGCCCAGGGCGCCTTCCTGCGCAAACTGGTCGTGCTCGACTCGGCCAACTTTTACAGCGTTGTCTCGCTGTGCTTCATCATTGCGGCGGTGCAACTCACCCTGGCGCATTTGTGGAATTTTGCGCAGATGATGAATTCACCCAAGGGCTTTGAACAGTTGGGCTGGGCGGGCATCATTATCTTCATGTACTTTGTCGCCAACAAGCTGATCTTGGACAAGCCGTTGCCACCGTTTGTGCTGTACAGCGGCCTGACCCTGCTGGTGCTGACATTTGGCTTGTTCATTTATGACAAGCGCGGCGAAGACCTGATTGCCGGCGTGATCCAATTTCCCTTCAACGTGATCAACTGTTTCGGCGACATTGCCTCGTATATCCGCCTGTTTGCGGTCGGATTTGCCGGCGTGGCGACCTCGCTGGCGTTCAACGGCATTGCCGAGCAAGTCGGCATGAACAATGCCCTGACCGGCTTTATTGCGGCGCTGATCCTGGTGATTGGCCATGCGCTGAACATGGTGCTGGGCTTGCTGGCCGTGCTGGTGCATGGCCTGCGCCTGAACACGCTTGAGTTTTCCGGGCATCTCGGCCAGGAGTGGAGCGGCAGCCGGTATCAGCCGCTGGCCAAGCAGGTGCCCGCGAATACGTTGACAATTGACAATTGATAATTGATAATTCACAGTTCATAGTTCATAATTCATAGTTTACTGACGAGGAAAATATGGAAACAAGTTTGATGATTCACTTGGGCGATTTTGGCGGCGCGGCCGTGCTGGGCTTGGCGGCGATTGGGTCGGCGTGGGGTGCCGGCGTGGCGGGCATGGCGGCCATTGGCGCGTGGAAGAAGTGCTATTTGCAGAGCAAAGCGGCGCCGTTCCTGCTGGTGGGCTTTGTCGGCGCGCCGCTGACGCAGACCATTTATGCGTTCATTCTGCTGAAGATGAAGCTGCTGGCGGTGCCGACCACGCCGGACAATTTTCTGATCAAGCTCGGGCTGGGCGTGTGCGGCGGAATTGCGATTGGCGTCTCGGCCTTGTATCAGGGCAAAGGCGCGGCCTGCGCCTGCGATGCGTTTGCCGAGACGCGCAAGGGTTTTGCGCAGGACTTCATTATTCTGGGCATTACCGAGACGGTCGCGATTTTCGTGCTGGCCTTCTCGATGATTGTGCCGCTGTAAGCCGGGCGCTCCGCTCAGCGCCGCCGCATGCACCACAGCAGCAGCAGGGCCGCCAGCAGGCCTGGTTCCGGCACCACGTCGGTCAACGGCAGAAAATCGCCGGGCAGGACTGCGCCGAAATCGGTGAACGGCAGCAGCGTGTCGCCGAGGCCGTCACCATTCAGATCCTGGCCGGTGTAGGCCGGCCAGTAATTGCCACCCAGAAATGCGCCGCCATGTATGTTTAGCCCGGCGGTCTTGGCGATGTTCCATGAGCCGGTCGAGCGATAGCTATAGACCAAGGCGGTGCGCTGGGTCAGCATGAGGTTGTTGTAGACCAGTGTATTGGTCGTGTCTTCCCAATACAGGGCATGACCGTTGTCGAGAAACCGATTGTCGCGAATGGTATAGTTTTTCGAGCCGCGCAAATCGGGGTACAGATAACTGAGGCCGCTGTCGTAATCCGTCCACAGGCGAATGCCGGCCGCGTAATTGCTGACGATGTCATTGTTGCAGATGAGGTTGTCGCGCCCGTGCTCGATAACAATGCCGGAAGGATGATCCCAGCCGTAATTGCCGCGGATGGCGTTGTTGGAGATGATTGAGCAATGGGTGTAACCGAGCCAGAAGCCGTGGCTGCCGTCGTCGCAGATGTTGTCGACATACATATTACTGAAGGCGAACGTGGATTCGATGGGATTGTGGGTGGCGCGGCGGCAATCATTGGCGGCATAATAATTCCAGCCGGATTTCTTGGCGCTGCCTTGCACGAGGCAACATTCAAAAACGCCGTCACCGCCATCCGTGAACGAATTGGAACTGATCTCGTTGTGGTCGGATTGGTGGACACTGAGAAAGCAGGTGGCATCCGCGCCGGTACCGCCGTTGTTGCCGCGATTGCCGCGGTCGGCGCGGTTGTACACCACGCGCGAGTAGTCGGTCGACGCCAGGTGAATGCCCCAGCCGACATTGGCGCTGCAGTCATTGCTGAGCAGCAGGCAGCGGGCGCCGTCGACCAGACTGATGCCGTTCTGCTGATTGGTGGCGGTGCAACGTTCGACGCGCGTGTCGCGCGTGCCCTCGAGATAGATGCCGCCGCATAAATTTTCATCGGTCAGCGTTTTCCAGACCCACACGTTGAGAAACAGCATCGAGCCGGCATACACCCGGTTATTGCTGGCATGCACCTCGCGCAGCAACCAATTATCGCCATTGCGCAAGACCATGCCATACCAGTAGTTCATCAGCGTGATGTTGGACACCGTCAATCCTGAGTAGCCCGTGGCGCGCATGCCAAAGCCGGTCATGCTCGTACCATAAAAAATCGAGTCGTTGCCATTGAAACTGATGTTGTGCGCGGCCAGTGCAAGGCCGCCGGGCAGGGCATAAAAACCCGGCTTGAGTGTGACGTTGGTCGTGATGAGCATGCCGTTGACCGGCACCGTCCAGCCGGGCAGATTGGTGTCGGCGACGATGAAGGCGGTGGGTGCGGAATACGGGCTCCAGACGCCGCGGTCGTCAGCATAGCGCACGCGCCAGTAAAAACGCTGGCCGGGATACAGCGCGCGCTGCGGCGGCGCATACGCCAAAGTGGTCAACGGTGCCGCCGTGGTGACGGTTGCAAACGTGATCCAGTCGCTGCGATTGCTGATTTGCAGCAGCCATTCCGTGCCGACATGCGCGGCGCCAAGCGGCGACGTGAACGGACTGCCGGATAACGCGGGCGTGGCGCTGACATTGGCATCACTGCCGGGGGCCGTGTTGGTGGGCTGGGCGGGGAAGAACGCGGCGGGCAGGGGCGTGGGCGCAAAGCCATAACCGCGGGCATCACTGCCGGGGAGCAGATTATAGGACAGCGCGCTTACTTGCCCGCTGATGGGGCCGACAAACGCCATGACCGTGCCGGTGATGCACTGGGCGGCACTGCCGCTGCCTTCCGTCGTGCGATGATTGCCGCGCAGCCAGCACTGCCGGCCTTGCACGGTGGCGCCGCCGTAAAAAGCGCTGCCCTTGATATTGGCAATGATGCTACGACTGACCTGGCACACGCCGGCATCGCCCTGCACGCCGCCATAGCCGCCAATGATGGTGCAGTTGGTCACAATGCCCACCGAGGTGCTGGCGCCGTTGTGGCAGATATTGCAGCCGAGGCCGTCGGTGATCAACGTGTTGATGGTGGTCACGCGCGCATTGGCGAGGAGATCAAGGAACAATAATGCGCGGGTCGTCTCGCGCGCATCCAGCCAGACATTGCTGACCAGCGCCACCGCGGTATAGCGGATCATCAGCACGGATGCCCAATGATACCCTTGCGGCAAGCCGTGCCGCAAAGTGCAATCACTGATGGTCAGATTGTTGCTGTAACTGCGCACGACCGCCGAATAGCCCATGCGCCATAGTTTGGTGGCATCGCTCATGATCACCGTGGCATCCATGCCGGCGCCGCGCAGTTGCACCGCGCCCTTGCCGGGCGGGATATGCACGGCGGCATTGGCACTGTAATATTCGACAAAGACGCCGGTGCCGACATTAATCACCACCGGTGCGCCAAGTGTGCCGGTACCGCTGGCGGCGATGGCATGGTTGATCGAAGACCATGCGCCGGTGAGCGTCCGACCGTCATTGCTGTCGCTGCCGTTGCGGGCGACAAAGTAGTCCGTTGCCAGGCAGCGACTGGTTGCCAGCAGGGCGAGGAACAGATAAATTGATGTGGTGCGGGCTGAGAGTAACAAGGCCATGCTCCCTTCTTGTTAGTTGTATTCACTGCATGTTATATCATAAATTAAAACATCTGTCAACGGTCAACGGGCACCCAGATCCGGCGGTTTGTTTGGGTTGTAGCTCCCCACCGAGCCACGCCGGCGGCGGGATCGTGGGGGGGGTTCAAGTGCATTCAGGTCTCATAATTACAGCAACGGCGCAGTCGGGATTAACGGTGTTCGCGACGCATCTCTGCCCGTAGCCGCCGCACGGCGTGCGGCGTGCAGCACATCGCGCGGAACGCCGTCAGCAAAAAGCTGCAGACGCGGCAAAGGAGAAGTGGGGGAGGGGCGGCGCGTGGTTTTTAACCCACGCCCCGGTTACAGCGCGAAGCGCTCGTAATGGATGGCGCCGCGCGGCACGCCCAGTGCGGCAGCGGCGCGGCGGACAGCGTTCAGCATGGGCGGCGGGCCGCAGATGAACACATCGCGGTCGGCGATATCCGGGACGAGGCGCGCCAGCATGCGCTGATCCAGCCGGCCGCGTTCGCCCGGCCAGGCGGGCTCATCGGCGACAATTTGATGGAACGCGGCATGGGGCTGTGCGCCGAGTATGGCGCGCAGTTCGCCAGCCAAGGCTGCGTCGCCCGCCTTTCTGACACTGTAGAGCACCGTGCAGGGCATGCCGCGCGCACACAGTTCCTGGGCGAGCGCGCGGATGGGCGTGATGCCAATGCCGCCGGCAATCAGCGCCGCGGCGCGCGTCCGGCAAGTGTCGGCGATGAAAATGCCGAGCGGGCCCTCGAGCAACACCGGCGTGCCGGGCGTGAGTTGCGGGATCATGCGCGTGTAATCGCCCAGCGCCTTGATGGTGAGGCGCAGGGTGTTGCCATCCGGCACGGCGGATAGTGAGAATGGATGGGCAAACCAGCGCATGCCGGGCGTGAGAAAGCGCACCAGGACGAATTGGCCGGCATGCGCGCGCCAGCGCGGCAGCGCGCGTCCGCCGATGTACACCGAGGTGATGCCGTCGCTTTCGCGTGCGACGCGCACCACATGAAAGCGGTGGCGCCGGTAGAGCAGCAGCGGGCGCAGCAGGCGATACCACGCGTAATTCGCCGCGACAAAAAGATACAGGCCGACCCAGTAGGCGGTGAAGAGCGGATGCCCGACGAAATCGCCGCCAACCACGATCTGGTGGGCAAATGCCAGGGCGAGCGCGAGGTAGACACTGACGTGAATCAACATCCACCATTCATACCGCAGATGCCGCCGCGCGAGCTGCCATGAAGAAAGCGAAACAACAAGGAAGATGAGTGCGGCGATGATCGCGAGCGCGACATAGTCCCAATTCTGCCAGAAGTCGAGAACTTTGGCCCACCAGCCCTCGTCCTGAAAATGGGCGACCAGCAGGATGGGATGCGCCACGAGGCACAGCAGGAAAAGCGCGCCGACAAGGTGGTGCGCATGGGTCAGGCGGTCGTGGCCAAAGACCCGCTCGAGCCAGGCAATACGGCCGACCAGCATGAACTGGAGCAGCAATAAAAAGGCCGCCAGCAGGCCGGCCACGCGCCCGCAGGCCAGCAGCACGGATGCGTTTAACGGGTCGAAGAGATTGCCTTCGGTGCTGTGAATCGAGTTCCATGCCCAGCCGCAAAGGACAAGCGCGAGGTTTGCGGACAGAACCATCCACAAACCCCGCGCAGCCCAGCGTCGTTGCGCGCGCGTCATGCGATCAGCAAGGTGCAGCAGCGCCGCTTACTTGACTTCCATGAATTTCTTGCGCGGCTCGGCGCAAATCGGGCATTTCTTGGTCGTGCCGTTGTCCGTGGTGTAGCCGCAGACCGGGCACACCAAGAACACTTTGTCGGCTTTCTTCCATTGCTCAAGCGTGGCGAGCGCCGTGTTGTACAGCGCGGCATGCGCGGCTTCCACTTTCATGGCGCGGGTGAAGGACAGCACGGCCTGGTTGTGCTTCTGCTTCTTGGCCAGCTTGATGAATTGCGGGTACATAGTCTTGTTTTCGTACGTCTCGCCGGCCATGGCGGCTTCAAGATTTTCCTTGGTGCTCTTGACTTCCGGCGCGACGATCACGGCGGTCGGCTCGCCCTTGAGGGCTTTGATCACCTTGGCATGACTGGCGAGGTGGACGCCTTCCGCTTGCGCGGCGGCGCGAAAGAGGGTGGCCACGCCCGCATAGCCTTCTTCATCGGCTTTCTTGGCAAAGGCCTCGTACTTGGCCTTGGCATTGGATTCGCCGTTGTAGGCCGCCTGCAGATTGGCCAAGGTCGATGCGGCCGGCGCCTCGGTAACGGCCGGCGCCTTGACCTCGGTCTTGGCATCCGGCGCCACGGCGATGGCGGCGGTTGCGGCATCGGCATGGATGGCGGGCGCGGCCGCGCGCACGCTGGTCATGCCGCACAGCAGCAGCGCAAGCACGAGCATTAGTGGAGTTTGGAGTTTGTTCATTGGAGCATCCTGTGGGTGAATTGTTAAACGCTTTTTGTTCGCCTCCTACTAGAGCATTTTTGCGGGAAAAAGTCAATTGCTTTGTTCGCGGCGAACAAAAGTACTAATAAAAAACAATGCTTCTTTTTCTGCATTCATCATTCATCACTCATCATTTTTGCAGCGGGCGCGGGGTCTCTGCGTGCAAAAAAATGTGGGAGCCGCCTCCGTGCGGCGATTCTGCTGCATCGGGGCATGGAAGCCCCTCCCACTTTACAGCGGCGACAGGATCGGTGGACGCAGAAAACGAATGATGAATGATGCGTGTCCAGCACGCCGCACGCCGTGCGTCGGCTACGGGCAAAAACACATGTGCGCGATGACGGGGCGCCGCCGGCGGATTCACCAGGTGATGGCGGTCAGATATTCGGCGCCGATGGCGGCGGCTTCGGCCTCGGTCATCCAGCGTTCTTCGAAGCCGTTGCCCCACGAGTCGGACGTGGCGATTTCGCCGGTGGTTTTGTTGTAGCCGATGATCAGGCAGATATGCCCGCCATCGGCGCGCTTGCGCAGCGAGTCGGCGCTGACGCGCTGCGCTTGCAACTGTTTTTTCCAGGCAGCCCAATCGGTGACCTTGCGGCGTTCCGCGGCGCGCGCGGTCAAACTCATGTAAAAATCACGCGGCACGACCAGCGTCCACATTAGCGGGATGCCTTTGTCGATATATTCTTGAATGAAGCGTGCCTTGGGCATTTTGCGAACCGTCACAATCTGGCGGCCATGGCGCGTCACGAGCTTCTTGACATTGTTTTCCATGTCGGCCAGATAGGTGCCGCCGCCGGCGCTGGTGCCGCCGGCCATGGCGAGCACGTACATGTCGGCCGGAATGCCGAGGTAGCGCAGGTAGCGTTCCCAAGTGGCCGGCACGCAAAAGCCCTTCGGCCCCTGATCCACCATGGGGATGTCGCCGATGATGACATCGCCGCTGGCGCGGCGCTGCACGCGGGTGGCCAAGGTGGCGCGCAGGGTGGCGTCATCAATGCGCTGGGCGCGGCCCTCGGCATCGGCCATGGCGCGCGGGACAATGCGCACGGCGACATATTCATCTTTGGGCGAGGACAGGAGAATGCTGTGGATGCCGGCGTTCCAGCGCAGGGCGCGCTCGGTCGTGTCGCGCGAGCCCTCGCCGAACGACACCTGCGCCGGCGTGCCCAACGTTTTGGTCAAAGTGGCCTCGATGGTGGTGGCATCATCGCGGATTTTGTCCTGATAGGTCTGCAAGGCTTTCTTGCGCAGGCGCGCATCGGCGCGCGAGGCATCCCGGTCGCCGCCCACCGACAAGCCCTCGACATCGCCTTTGTTGGCAAACATGATGGAGAGATACGCGACCTGGCCGCTGGCGCCGTAAAGGGCAACAGAGTAGGGCCGCGCGCCCAGCAGGCGGGCTGTTGCAGCCGGATAGGCGCGAAAGCTGGCTTGCTG